>JAEEGK010022347.1_pt1 | contig 13294 bp, 12 predicted proteins | sample 8958771 | NCBI WGS metagenome assembly JAEEGK01 (sample SAMN16246547, study PRJNA631951) | gut metagenome | biome: gut microbiome; feature: rumen; material: SC-attached | host: Bos | place: Iran: Karaj | collected 2018-10 | reverse complement strand
CCCAATCCCCAATCCCCAATCCCCAATCCCCAATCCCCAAGATTATTAAGATTAAATAATAACAAATTATATTTTTTAATTTAATATTCTATAATAAATCAAAAAATATTTAAATAAATTTTATTTATTTTAGAAAATTATTAAATATATTTATTATTAAAATAAATAATAATAATATCAAATATAATATTTTATTTATTATTAAAATAAATAACATTTTTTCTTTTTTTTTATTTCTTGTTTTTTATCTTCTTGTTTTTCTGGTTCTTTTTTTGTTGATTGTTGTTGTGCTTTTAACAATTTTTTTGCTAATTCTTCAATCGCACATTGAACATTTTCGCCATTTTTAGCAGAACATTCATAAAACATCATATTTTTTTCTTTTGCTAATTTTTCTCCTTCTTCTTTAGTAATAACTCTTTGCTCTTCTAAATCACATTTATTTGCCATTAAAAGAATAGGAATATTTTTATCTAAATTTTCTTGCATTTGTTTAAACCAAAAATCGATTTTTTCAAATGAATATTTTGTTACTATATCATAAACTAATATTACACCATTTAAACCTTTTATATAATTTGTGGCAAAAGAATGAAACGATTCTTGTCCTGGTAAATCATATATCTCTAAATTAACTACATCTTTTCCAATATCAATTGTTTTTTCTACTTTATCTGCATCAGATGAACTTTCTTCTTTTTCATCAAAACCTTCACCAAGAAATCTTTTTACTATACATGTTTTACCAACTCTTCCTTCACCAAAAATTCCTAAAATAAAATTATATTCCATTTTTTTAAATAATAAAAATAGTAATTTATTATATTTGTAAAAAATATTAATTTTTTTTTTTTAAATTAAAATTAAATTATAATTATTCATTAATTAATATTATATGGATGCTTTTTTAAATTTAGTTCCCGGAAATAAAGAAATTTTAAAAAAAAGTCAAGAAACAACACAATCAAAAGAAAAATTAAATGAAGATAATAATATTCAACCTTGGGTTGAAAAATATAGACCAAATAGTTTAAATGATATTGTATATCAAGATAATGTTATAAAGGCGCTAAAAAAAACAAAAGAAACTGGAAAAATGCAGCATCTTCTTTTCTATGGTCCACCTGGAACAGGAAAAACATCAACAATAATTGCGGTAAAAATTTATTTAATATATTATTTAATATTTTTTTAGTTAGCAAAAGAACTTTTTGGTAATAATTATAGATCAAGAATTTTAGAGTTAAATGCTTCAGATGAAAGAGGAATTAATGTTATTAGAGATAAAGTAAAAAAATTTTCTCAAAAATTAATTACAAAAATTAATATAGAAACTAAAGCGAAATTTCAAATTGTTATTTTAGATGAAGCTGATTTAATGACAACTGAAGCTCAAAGCGCATTAAGAAGAATAATTGAAGATTATGTTTCTCAAACGAGATTTTGTTTAATATGTAATTATTCAAGTAAAATAATTGATCCAGTTGCAAGTAGATGTGCGAAATTTAGATTTAAATCTTTAAGTAAAGAAAGTCAAATTCAAAGGTTGAAATTTATTTGCGAACAAGAAAAAATAAATGTTCCGGATAATATATTAGAAATATTACAAAATATTTCAGAAGGTGATTTAAGAAGATCGATTAATTTGTTACAGAGCATTAGTCAATTAGGTTTAGATAATATGACTGAAGATGTTGTTTTTGATGTTTGTGGAATTATTCCTAAAGATGTTGTAAGTGAATTGGTGAATAATTGTAAAAAATTAAAAATTGATGATTTAATGATTAAAATAAAGGAATTTATTATGAATGGGTATGATTTAAAAATATTAATAAATCAATTAAATGAATATTTCGCTGATGATACAACTATTGAAGAAAATAAAAAATATTCAATTTTTGAAATTTTAGTTGATAAAGAAACAAATTTAATCGAAAAATCAAATCAAGAAATTTTAGCTTATGATTTATTAATACAAATTTCCCAAATATTAAAAAATTCAATATAATAATAAAAATATTATATAAATTAAATTATAAATAATAATAATAATATAAAAAATTAATATTCTTGTCCTAAAATTCTTTGAATAGCTCCATAATTAACATGACCAGATGAAAAACAAATTTTAGAAATTTGTTTGAATTTTTTTAACATTGCTCTATAATTTAAACTAGAAATTTTTCCTTTTAATTCATCTAAAAAGAAATTTTGATATTCTTGTAATGAAAAAATATTTTTCCATTTATGTGATAATAATCCTTTATCTTCTAAATTTATTTTTGTATCTTCTTCAGGAATTTCATCATTATATCTATCATCTGTATTCATTATTTTATCTACTTCTTTTTCCATTAAATTTTGTCGAATTTCATTTATTTTTTTCATAAAATTTAATAATTCTGTTAAATCATCATCAGAACAAAGTCGAAATCTTGATTCAATTTTACTTTGAATTTTTAAATAATCTTCAAAATTTAAATCTTCTACATTTTTATCTAATAAATTATTTGAATTATTTTCTAAATTATTTAAAAAATTTTTTTTATCAACTTTTATGAATTTTACTTTGTATTTTGGTTTTTGTTTTGGAGATTTTATTAAAGGTAAAAATGTTTTATTTTTATTTTTATTTTTTGATTTTTTTAATTCAATTGGATGATCGTATGTAAATGATTTTAAAATATTATTTGCTTCAATTTGATTAATTTTTAATTTTTCTCTGCGACGAATTAAATTATTATTAAATTTTGATTGGATTTTTTCTAATTTTTTTTTATTAATTTTTAGTTGATTTAAAAGTTCTTTTTTATTTTTTGTATTATTATTGTTATTATTTTCTATCATTTTATATTTAATTAATATTATATTTATAAAATTTTTATTTAAACAATATAAAAAAATTAAATTTTCTTTATAATTTTTATTATTATTTTTATAGTGATTGAAAAATTTTTATTAAAAAATTATTTTTTGATATTTTATTTTTTAAATTATAAATTTAAATAATTATAATTTTTGTTAATTATTTCTTTATAAAAATTAATATAAGATAAAAATTTAAAAACAATTTTTATTTAAATAATATTTATAAGTAAATTATTTATATAAATTTTTTTTAAAAAATATTTATAATATTATGTTTATTAAATATATTCAAAAAACCAAAATTAATATTATTTTTACTTAATTTTTAAATTTTATAGAATCAAATGGAGTTCTTCTTTTTATTTGTTTATTATCTAAAGAATTTGATTTATTATTATTTTTTTTTATTTCTTCTTCATTATTGTTTTTTTCATATTCTTTTTTTTCCATTTGAATCATTTCATCTAACCAATTTAAATTATTATTATTATTATTATTTTCATCATTTTTTTCTTTTGATTCTTTTTTTTCGTTTATTTCTAATTTATGATAAGTGATTTTTGGATTTTTATCATCTAATAATTTAATATTATCATATCTTTTATTATTATTATTATTATTTTTATTTAATTTAAAATTAAATTCACTTTTAATTTTATTATTATTATTATTATTTAAATGAAAAATACTCATATTATTAAAAAATTTTTTATTTTTAAATATATTTATATCAGAATTATTTCTTAAATTGAAATTATATTTATTTTTTTTATTTTCTTCTTTATTATCATTAAATATTTTCTTATGAAAAATATTTTTATTATTATTATTATTATTATAATATTTTACATTTCGAAAAGAAGTTTTTAAATTTTCAAATAATTTACTACTTTTAGAAACATTCATTTTTTTTATTTTAAGACTATTATTCAATAAAATATTATTATTACTTCTACTTTTAAAATTATTATTAGAAATATTATTATTATTATTAGAAATATTTTTTAAATTTTTATATCGAACTTCATTAATGCTTTTTTGATGTTCTTCTTTTTGAATATTTTTATACAAATTTTCAATTTCTTTATTCAATAAAGAAATTTCTTCTTTTTTATTAATAATTAAAATTTCTTCATTTAAAACATCATCAAAACATTTTTTTTCTAAAATTTCATTTTTAATAAATTCACAATCATTTTCTATTGTGTTTATTTCAACTTTTTGATTTAAAGCGTATTTATTAATTAAATCATTGTATTCATTTAATAAAATTTTTTCTTTTTTTAATAATAAATTTTTTTGTCTTAAAGTTTTAATATTATTTTTAATTTCATTAATTTTTTGATTATTATTATTATTTTTTTTATTTGTAAAAAATTGTTCATATTCAAAATTTAATTTATTTAATTTATTATTTTTATAATCGAATTTTTTTTTTAAATTTTCACTTAAATTAAAATGTGAAATTAATTCACCAAATTCTTTAAATTTTTTATTAATATTTTTAATAAGATTTTTATTAATTTTTTTATTATTCATATTTAAATTAAATTAAAAAAAAAAAATATTAAATTTATTTAATTTTCATTATTATTAATTTCATTTAATTTTTTATTTATTAAAAAATTTTTCTTTTGTTTTTCTTTAATATTTTCAATGATTTTTTTCATTTTTTTAATATCATTTAAACACATAAAATAACAACAATTATCTTCAAAATTATTATTTAAATTTTTCATATTAACATTAATAATTTTATTCACATGATTATTATAATTTTTATCAATATTATACAAATCTAAAATTACATTTCTCATATAAACATTTCTTAATTGAATATTATTAACAAACAAATCAAAAACTTCATCGCAAAAAATGAATTTTTCTTTGTAATTTTTAAAAAACGAAAAAATTTTTTCATAATCATTAAAATAAATTAAATTATTTTTAATACAAAAAAGCATATCTAAAATTAAAATATTATTTTCTTCATTTTTCCAAATGTTACAAAAAAATTTTATTTTTTCATCATACAACATTTTTTGTGTTCCTATTATTAAAGCAGTAAAAAAATCTTTAACAAAAATTGTTTTTCCATTGTCAATTGAAAATATTTCATAACAAAAATCAATAAAATTTTCATGTTCATTTTTAAGTTCTGCTCCAATTGTTAATAAAAGTTCTTTAAATTTCATTTTTGATATGTACAAATTCTTATCAAAAAAAAATTTCATTTCATTGTAATTTTTTACTAACAAAACAATATTAATCATATGTAAATTAAATAATTTAAAAATACATTCCCATTTTATTAAAATTAAAAAATTTCTATTTAATTCTAATTCATTTGATCTTACTTTTATTAAACGTTGTAATAAAAAAGTTTTATTTTTATGCGGATTTTTTTTAATTAAAATTGAACAAGTTCCTAATGTTTTTATTGAATTTTTATCAAAAGTTTTTTTCGCTCCGAAAATTTTTGGTTCTAAATGAAATTTATTTAATTTTTTATAAATTTTAATATTATCATTGACATGAGGCGAAGTTAAATGATAAGGATCAAATTTCATTAATTGCGTTAAAGGATAATTTATTTTGAATTTTTTATTATTTTTATTATTTTTTTTATTGTTTTTTGAATCATTTGATGATAAAAAACTTGCTAAACTTTCTTTTTTTAATAACATTTGAGTTCGATGTGAATTTGATGTGCTATTGTTATTATTAATAAAAGTTTTATTATTTTTTGAAATTGTTGAATTTTGATTTGATAATGATAATTTTAAATTTATTGTTTTTTGTCGTATTAATTTTCTTTCTTTGACACTTATTAAATTTCGACAATTTGTGCTATTTTCTGAATTGTAATTTGTTTTGATGTTATTATTGTTTGTTATGAAAGAATTGTTGTTTTTGTTTTTGAATATTTTTTGGTCATTTGAAATGTTTGTTGAATTAAAATTTGTGAGTGTTTTTGTTGAATTTTTTCTTAAAAATGTTTCATCATTGAGAATTTTTTTATCTATTGAATTTACGTTTGTTTTTAATCTAAAAGTTTTTTGTCTTTGGTTTAATGTTGATGAATCGACTCTTGAAAATAAAAGAAAAGGTTTTATTTTTTTGTTTAATTTTATATTTTTTTTTCTAAACATTTTTTTATAAAAATAATAACATTAAAAAAAATAATAGAAAAAATAATAATATTATTTTATAAATATTTATAATATTAATTAATTATTATTTATTTTGATTATTAACATCAAATTCATTTTCATTCAACAAAGAAATTTTATTAATTTTTTGAGATGACATGTTTTTTAAATTTGGAGATGTTAAAGAAATTTCGAAATTTTTATACAAATTATCTTTATTTGAAAAACTACTTCTTAAAGCATTAATATTGCTATTGATTGATTTAATTTCAATGTTATTTTCATTAATTTTACATATTTCTAAATTCTCAAAATTTTTTTCACTTTCATCGCTGCTGCTTTCACTTTCATTTTCATTATTTTCATAATTATCGTTTGAATATGGAATGATAAAATCATAAGGTAATTTTCTAATACTAAAATAAAAAATATAATTATAAAATAAATTTTTATCTTTTTTTCTTAAATTTTCAACATCAATATTAAATTCACTTAAATTAAAAAAGTTTTTTTTTGTTAAATTAAATAAATTTAAAGCATCAATTAATTCAAAATTTTCTAATTTTGAATTTTCATTTTGTAAAATTAAAACATTAATTTTAAATTTGCTTTTTTTTTTACATTTGCTACAAGAAAAATTAATTTCATTATTATTATTATTAATTTGTGAATTTATTAAATTATTAAAATCAAGAGCATCTGAATGTTCACAAAATTCGCATTTATGTTGAATTTCAAATTGAATTTCCTCAATTTGATTTTCATTAGAATCAATTTTATTTTTTTTCTTATAATTAAAAATACTTCTCTCTCTAAAAATAATTTCATCTTCTTTTAATAACAAATTAAAATAATTTTCCTTATTTTCATTATTATTATTATTATTAATCACTTCATCAGTCATTGCGCTTTCTCTCATTAATAAAGTGACTCTTAAACTTTGATTGCTCATGCTTTTCATAAATCTCGCATTGAATTTTTTGGTTAATTTCATACACAAAAGACTAAAATTTGTATAATTATCTAATCCGCTGATTTTTAGTAAAATTTCATAGAATTTCACACATTGACTGTCTGAACCATATTTAATTAAACACATGTAAACATATTCTAAAACATCTTCTTCGATGTATTCTAAATTTTCTATGATTTCGATCATTTTATTAAAGCGAAGTTCTTTTTCGATTTTATCGCAATAGTGAAAACTTCCGCCGAAAATTATTAACCACGTTAAATTAATTAAATTATATCGCATTAAATTTTTGTATGTGAAATTATTGTTTTTAAAGTGATCGAAATTGTAATTATTTTCTTTATAAATTTCGGTTATTTTTTGATTTTGTAAAATTTGGTTCATTTTTTCTTCGATTTGATCGAAAATGTTCATGTTTTTATTTATTGTGTTTTCTGAATAGTTTTTTTTGAAGAAAATGTTGTCGTATAATAAACAAGGAAAAATTGGATATTCAATGTTAATTTCGTTTGATAATTTATCGTAATTTATAATTTGAAAATAATCAAATGCTTTTAAAATATTTTCTTCTTGAATTAAAAATTCTTTTTCGCTTTGTTTGAATTGATTATTATTATTATTATTTTTTGATAAATCAATCATATTTTTATTAGGTAAAAATTCATTATTGTCTTTGAAATTGCATTTGTTTTTTTTATTAAAAAAATATTTATTTTTTTTTTCAATTATTTGTTCATCGAATAATAAAACATCAGATTTTTCTTTTGTGCTCGAAGGAAAAATTTTCTTTTGAATGAAATGAAAAAACATTTTTGTTTTTAAAAATCTTTCAAAAAAAACTCGATCGTCTTTATTAAATTCATCAATAAAATCAGAATAATAAAAAATATCTTTAATGTTCATAAAATCTTGTTTTTTATAAATGAAATTTTCATTGTATTTTTTTAAATTATTATTATCAAATTTAATAAAATCAGAATAATTCATTAAAATCGAAGCGAAAAAATAATAAAATTCATTTCTAATTGTTAAATTAAAACTATCGCGTTCTTCTTTTTCAGCTGATTTTGAATTTTTCAATTTATTTAAATACGCACTTAAATTCGCAACTAATTTTTTTTTATATTTCATTGGTAATTCAACATTATCAAACAATTTTTTCTGAATTTTCATATTTTTTTCATAATTTGGCTCATCTAAAATTATTCTTTGAATTTCTTCATTTTCATTATTATTATTTGTTTGAATTATTTCACTTTTTTCTAAATCAATAATAATAATATTTTTATCATCAATTTCTAAATTATTTTCTCTAAAAAAATTTTCATTAAATTCTTCATTAATTCCTAAAACATAACTATCATAATTTTCAATTATCGAATAGCAATTGCAAGGCAAAATAGAAACATTAGGAAAACAATAATCAAAAGGTGAAATTATGCTTAAAAAACTTTCAACTGAATTTGTAAGTTTTTTTTTATCAGGAGTGAAAAAAACAATAGGCAATTCTAATAAAATTCCTTTGAAAATTTTAACAATTTCTTCTACTTTAAATAAATAAAACAAAACATTTAATTCAATGCTATTATTTTGTAACATATTCAAAGGATTTTTATAAAAATTAAATCGCTCTTTGAAAAATAAATAATTAAAGCCAAATAAACCATAAGAAGGTAATGGAATTTCCATTATTAAATTTTCTATTACTTTTTCAATGGGATTTTTAATGTAATTAATTTTTTGAGTGAAATTTTTATGTAAAATTTTTAATATTTTAGCAAATTCATGTGGAAATGGAAACAATGTTGCTAAACATATAATTTTCGGTATGTAAAAATTTTCTATTTCGTTTATTAAATTTTTATCTGAAAAATCTTTGTTTAAAAAATTAAATTTATTTCGTTTGAGATTTAAATAATCATTTAATTTTTCGTAGAATAAATAACAATTAAAATGAATTTTTTGATATTTTTTATTATCAATGAAATTTAAAGGAATGTTTTCTAAAGTGAAAAAAAAATTTTGATTGTTTGGTGTAATAGGATATTTTATTATTTTAAATCCGATTGGAAAACAATGTTTTAATATTAATTCGTTTGGAATTGAATTGTATGTTTTTGATGAATGTGGAAATTTTGATAAAACTTTTGGTTCGATATTTAAATTCGTTGGATCTTTGTAAATTTTTTCATCGAAAATTTCGGCGGAATCTAAACCAATAATGTAAAAATTTTGGATTAAATGATTGTTTAAATTAAAATCTTGATCTGACATAAATAAATTTAAATATTAATTGTTAAAATTATTTTTAATATTTTTATTAAAATTTTAATAAAATTTTAATATTTTTTAATAAAATTTTTAATATTTTTTAATAAAATTTTAATAAAATTTTTATTAATTTTTATTTAATTTGAATAATTTAAATAAAATGGGAAATAAAATTTATTGTGAAAATTTCAATTTGAATTTAAAAAATATAAAAAACGAAAAAATAATTGAAACAAATTCAAATACGAAAATAATTTTTTGGAAAATTAATACGAATTTTTTTCAATTTAATTTTTTTAATAAAAATTCACAAGAAATTTCTGAAATTAATTTATTTGATTATTTTAATGAAACAAAAAATGATGATAATATTTATTTAATTGGAATTTTAACAAAAAAAAATAATTTTATTGATTTAAATAAAATTTTTAACATTGATTTAGCAAATAAACATTTAATGTTTATTAAACACATGAATGACGATTTAAATCAAATTAGAATTTCATTTTTTTTCTTTTGTAATCATTTTGAAAAAAATAACTTTTTTAATATAAATAATAAATACATTAAATACATTGAAAGTATTAAAAACGTTCCTAATTTTTTTATGTTATTATATTCAAATGCAAATGAAGAAATTGATTTAAAAAAACTTCAAAATTTTAATTTAAATTCTAAAAATTTTATTGTTAAAATTTTAACACAAATTATTTTAGATTATATTAATATTAATAATAATAATAATAATAATGAAAATAAAATTCCTGACATTCCAATTTCATCAATTTTAAATAAAAAAACATTCAACTCAATTTCAATAACAAAAAAAGACAATTTCACTCTTCTTTCCGCAAAAACAAACACAAACAACACAAACATTTTTAACAACAAAATCATAAATCACATAAACATAAACAACAACAATCAAAAAATAAAAGATTTAATCGAAGAAGATGATTTAATTCTTAATCAAAATTTACAAAATGAAAATTACATAGAAGAAGAAGAAGAATTCGAAGAAAAAAATAATTTCATTCCATTGCCATCTTCAAGAACAAACAGAAACAAACAAGAAAAATATAATAACATAAATTATGAAGAAGAAGAAGAAGAAGATTTTTATCCTCCAGAAAGTTCATTTCGAATGAATAATAATAACGATTATTCAGAAATTCTCGAAAATTTTTTATATTTAGGAAATTACAAAATCGCAAATGACATTTCTCGTTTGAATAAAATTGGAATAGAATACATAATAAATTTATGTCAAGACATTTGTAATAACATAAATGATAAAAAAATAAAATTTCTTTCATTTAATATGAAAGATTCTACTAAAGAAAATATTGAATGTATTTTTTATAAATGTTTTGATTTTATTAATAAATGCAAATCAGAAAATAAAAAAATTTTAATTCATTGTTATCAAGGAATTTCTCGTTCTGCTTGTTTAGTAACAGCGTATTTAATATTTTCAAAAAAAATTGACAGTGACAAAGCGTTTAATTTTGTGCAGAAAAAGAGAAAAATTGCAAATCCAAATTTGGGATTTTTTTTTCAGTTGAATGTTTTTTATAATAGAATTACAATGAAAAAAAATCATTTGAATGTTTATGCAATTTCGAGTTTTCAAATTGAACAACCGAATTTAATTGTTTGTAGATTAATTTATCATAATATGATTTTAAATCCAGAAAATATTAATAATATTAAACCTTTGCCTATTTTTGATGAAAGAGGAATTTTTATTTTAGGAGATTTTAATAATGTGGTTATTTTAATAGGAAATAAAATTTTTAATAGTTGTAAAGAAATTTATTTAAATACAGCGAAAAATTATTATGAAAAATATTTAAATGTTTATGAAAATATTAATATTAAAAAAAACGATGTTATTATTGTTCATCAAAATGAAATGAAAAATAATAAAATTTTGAATGATTTATTAGAAGAAAATAAAGTTAATATTAATTTTGGAATAAATAAAGAATTAGATAATTTTTACATTGATTTAAATAATATTGAAAATATTAATATTAATAATAATAAAATTGATGATGAAAATGAAAAAATAAAAAAATTATTTTATTTTTATCCAAATAAAGAAGGTTTTAAAGTTCTTAATTTAGAAGATTTAAGTGAAAATGAATTATTATTCGCTTGTTATGAAAATAATTCAAATAAAATTATTTACATTTGGAAAGGAAAAAATGTTAATATTAATAAAAATGAAGAAGATAATTATAAAAATCTTATTAAATCAAAATTTTTTAATGATGATTCAAATATTATAGAAAAAATAGAAAATCCTCTTGAAGAAACAGAAGAATTTTTGAATTTAATTTAATTTTTTAATTATAAATAAATAAATAATTATTATTATAAATGAGTTTAAATTTTAATTATTATAAAAAAATAATTATAAAATGAAAAAAAAACAAGGAGCATTTAATAATTTAACTTATAAATTTTTACAATATCGTCAATCATTTCAAGAAAAAAAAATAACATACGATTCAAATAATTTAATAACAGAAAAAGAATCAAAAAAAAATATGAACATAAATAAAAACAATAATTTAGAGTAAAATATTAATATATAATAATAAAAAGTAATAGTGATTCTTCTCTTACGTTTTTAAATCCTCCAAAATTTATAGAAAAATTCGACTCATCAAACGACATTTTAAAAGAACTTGAAATAAATCTTTCAAAATTACAAGAAAATCAACAAAGAAGATTAGTGCCTAAATTCGATGATGAAGAAAATAAAAAAATCGAAAAAATTATTGAATTATTAGTAAAAGATATGACTAATAAATTATACGAAGTTGAAAATAAAATTAAAGAAATGTTAAATGAAAATATAAATAATGAAATTGATGAAGTTATAAAAAACAATATGAAACAAAGTATTTATACAAAATTAAGTGAATTTACCAGAAAATTCAAAATGAATCAAGAAATTTATATGAAAAAATATCGAGAATTAGTTGGTAATGAAAATTTATATAATAATAATGATAATGATAATGTTGATAAAAATAATTCAAAAAAAGAAAATTTTTTAAGTTTAAGTGATGAAAGTAATGTTCTTCAAAAAAGAGACAAAGAATTTGGAAAATTATTAAATTCTGTTAATGAATTGGCTTCAATTTTTAAAGATATGCAAAATTTAGTTATGCAACAAGGAACAATTTTAGATAGAATTGATTATAATATTGAAAATGCTGCTGTAAAAGTTAATGAAGGAAAAAAAAATCTTGAAAAAACTGAAGAAATAATGAAAAAAAGTTGTTATAGAAAAGTTATGTTTACTATGTTAATTATTATTTTCGTTGAAATTGTATTAATTTTATTAAAATTTTTATAATAAGTATTTACATATTTTATGTATATATATTTAATATACGATTAATAATGTTATTTATATTTGTATTATTTTTATTATTTAATTTATGATTATTTAATTTATGATTCATAAATTTGATTAATATCATAAAAATTTTTTTTATTTTCATTTTCTTCATCATTATTATAATTATTATCATTAATATTTTTATTTTCATTGTAAATATTTTGATTATTAATTTTAATATTTTCATTATTTTCATTATCTATTTTATTAATATCAATATTAGATTCATTTATATTTGTTATTTTATTATTATCATTATTATTTTTTTCTTGTTCAGATGATTGAAATAAATCATTACTAATTGTATCTAATAATAACTTTCCACCTTGTTTAAGATTGTCTAAAAAATTATAGCCACCTGTAAATTTATAATATTTATCCCATAATTTTGTATTCAATTCATAAAAACTCATTTTTATATAAAATAAATTTTTTTAAAAATTTATTTTAAAAACAAAAATTAATAAAATTAAATAAAATATATTTTAGACTATTATAATATTTATATTAAATTATTTTATATATAAAAAATATTTGAAAATATAAAATAAATATAAATAAAATATTTAAAATTGGGGATTGGGGATTGGGGATTGGGGATTGGGGATTGGG
>JAEEGK010022343.1_pt1 | contig 13297 bp, 9 predicted proteins | sample 8958771 | NCBI WGS metagenome assembly JAEEGK01 (sample SAMN16246547, study PRJNA631951) | gut metagenome | biome: gut microbiome; feature: rumen; material: SC-attached | host: Bos | place: Iran: Karaj | collected 2018-10 | reverse complement strand
GTGGAGATTGGGGATTGATAATTCCGCACAATCATCAATCCCCAATCCCCAATCCCCATTTATAATATAATTAAAATTTATATTTTAAATTTTATTATTTAAATAATTTATTTAATAAATAAAAAATAGAAATATTGTAATTTATTATATCATCATAAATTATATTATAAAAACACTGCCTAATAAATTATATAAAATAATATTTATATAAATCATAAAATAACATATAATAAAATTTTATTAGAGTAAAACTTTTTGAATTTGAATAATATTTTTTCCAATTTTTACATAATTAAAATCATTAATCAATTCAATTTTTTCATTACAAAATTTCCAAGTTCCATTAGTGGATTTTTTATCAGAAATATACCAATTTTTATTTTGAAAATTATATATAATAATACATTGCCATTTACTAATTAATTTATCATCAATTCTAATTAAATTTTTTTCATCTCTTCCAATTGTTATATAAGAATTATTATTAGGAGAAAAAGAAAAAACATTTTTATCTGAATTAATTTTAATATTAATAATATTATCTTCTTTTATTTCAGTATTAAATAAACTATTTCCAATTTGAAAGAAATTTTTTTTTTTTTTTGATATTAAATTATTTTTTTCAGATATTTTAAAATAAGTATAATAATTTTCTTGGTTTATATTTTCAAAATTTGCTTTAATAAAAAAAGATTGATTTTTATAAAAAATAACAAATAATCTTTTTATATTAATATCAGAATTAATAATAATATCATTTATTATTATTCCATTTTCTTTTTTACAACTTCCAAAAAAAACAAAACCATCTTTTTGATTTCTAAAACCTTTTTCATAACCTAAAGAATTTATTTCTATATTTTTTCCATTAAAAAAATTACAATCTTCAAAATCTGAAATTATTAATTTTATATTATCTTTTTTTTCAGGATTATTTTTTTCCATTAAACTAAACACTTTTATATTATTTTCATTATTATTTTTTTTTTCTTTATTTTTATTATTTTCTATAAATAAACTTTTTGTGTTTGAATTATTTATTGAAAAATATTCGCTTGATGATTTTTCTCCTGAAATGAAATTTGAAGTGTTTACTTTTAAAAAACAATTTTCTTTTTCTTCTTTTATTGTTTTTTGATAAATAGAATAATCATAAATTGGAATAGAAATAAGTTTATTATTCAATTCTAATGATTTTGTATTAATTTCAATTTCAGATAAATGAATTTCATTATTTATTTCGAAAGAATTTAAAGAAGGATAAATAGAATTCATATTTCTAGAATAAATAAAATTCAAAAAAAAAATTAAGTGAAAAAAAATTAAAGAAAAAAAGAAAATAAAATAACATAAAAAAAATAATAACAATAATTATAATTTAAAATTAATTGATTTTAATAAACTTGATAGAAAAGAAATTGAATATTTGGTTTAATTTTTAATATTTTTTTTAATTTTTTTTTTAAATATTTTAAATATGAATGATGAGAAAAAATTAGAAAATCAATTTTCAAATTTATTAAGAAAACAAACTGAAGAATTTGTAGAAAATTTATTAAAAACAAATTTAAATGAAAGATATGAAAATTTATTATTAGATTTAACATTCTTAATAAAAAACCTAACATCAAAATATGATAAAAGTATTCAAAAAATAATATATTATACTTTAACAGAAAAAGGAATAAAAGGAATATTAAATGAAATAAATAATGGAAAAATAGAAAAAATAAGAAAATTAAGTGTTCAATTTTTAATAAATTTATTAAACAATAATTCAAATTTACAAAATCATTTTTGTGAATTATTTAATTTTACTCCAATAACAAATGTAATATGTATAAATTTTTTACCCAAAATTTTTAAAGAGAAAATAATATTAAATGAAGATATATTATATGAAATAAGAAAATCACAAAATATAATAAATCCTAATTTAAAATATTGGATGTGGCCTTATAATGAAAAATATACAAAAGACAATTTTCCTGATCCAGAAAAATATTTAATTGGATTTTATTTAGAAAATAAAACACAAATTTTTTTTCCTGAAAAAAATTATCTAAAATAATAAATATAAAAGAAATAATTGATATTTTAGAAAGAGAAAAAACAAAAAATAAAATATCAATGATAAAAAAATCAAATAGAGAAAATAATTTATTATTAAGTGATAGAATACATAATAATTTAAATGAAAGATTATTTACTACAAGAGAAAATTATAGAATAAATAGAAAATTAGCTAAATCATTAGATTATCAAAATAATGAATTTAAAGAATTTTTACCTCCTTCTACTTTTGATGAAAGAAAAATTCCAAATAATAATTATTTAAAAAGAAGAATCAGTATTGAAAAAAAAATTCCTCCTAGTATTAGAAGTAATATTGTTATTAGATATAAAACTTTAACGGTTAAAGGAGCTGGAAATACTATACATTAAATTTATTTTTATATTTTTATCAATTAAAATTAAAATTTATTTTATTTTAATTTCTATATATTTAATTTATAGTAAAATGAATATTTATTTTCAATTTATTATTTTTTATATTATTTATAATGAAATAAAATCAACTCCAATAATATTTCCTTTTAAAACAATAAACAAAGATTCTTCAAAATTATTTATTGATTATCTTATTAATAATTACATATATACAAATATAAATTTAGGAATTCCAAATCAAAATATTTTATCAATTATAACATTTAATACTTCTTTTTTATATATTCCAGGAAAAAAGTATAATAGTGATTACAATGAAGAAAAATCAACTTCTTTTATAAAAAGAAATAAAGATTTAATATATTTTTTCCACGAACCAATAATAAGTGGATTTTTGTCAATTGAAACTTTTAAATTTAAAAATTATAATAACAAAGAAATTATATATAAACAATTTCCATTTATTTTAAATAATAATTCAACAAATGAAAATTTAAATAAATTTGGAATTTTAGGTTTAAAAATTCATGAAGATATAATTTTAAAAGATAATTCTTTTACATTTTATTTAAAAGAATTAAATATAATAAACGATGAAATTTTTACAATAAAATATGATAAAAATAATGACAATGAAGGATTTATAATATTTGGAGAATATCCTCATGAATATGAAAAAAATAAAAATAATTTTTTTCAAAGTAAAATAAAAAATTCTTTTGGAACTGGAAGAAATTGGTTAATTGGTTTAAATAATTTAACTTATGGAAATATTGAAATTTCAATTGAAAAAGCTATTTATATTAATATTGAAAGTGGTGTTATTTTTGCCCCTTTAACTTTAATTGATTATATTGACAAATTTTTTTTTAATATTTTAATTCAAGAACAAAAATGTGTTAAAAATATTTATTTAGATTTATATATTTATTATGTTTGTGATGATAATGTGGAAATTGATAAATTCAAAGATTTAAATTTTTATATTTTAGATTTGAATTATACTTTTGTTCTTAATTATAAAGATGTTTTCTTATTATATGAAAATAAATTGTATTTTCTTATTTTATTCGATAAAAAAAATGGATTTTTTTGGAAATTTGGAAAACCTTTTTTAAAAAAATATCAATTAGTATTTAATTCATATAGAAAAACTATTGGTTTTTATCATAATGATAATTCAAATTTTAATATTTCTTATTTTATTTTAATATTTCTATTTATTTTATTATTGTTAATAATAGTATTTATCATCTTTCATAAAAAGAATGAAAATAGAAAGAAAATACATGCTACTGAATTAATAGAAGAAATAAATCAAAATAAATTATTAGATTAACATAATATTTAAATAAATCTAAATTAAAAAAATATAATTTTAAATAAATTTAAAAATGCAAAAACCAAATTTTATAATTTTTATTTTGCTTTTTTTTTCAATATCATCATCAAATAATGACAAAGAACTGAAACCATATTCATTATATAACAACACAATAGAAATAAATACATATAAATCAGAAATAAAAGAAGCACAATTATTAAATTATCAAGATTGGATTTCAATTAGAAATGCTTTTTTTTATTCAAATAAAGAAAAGAGATTATCAAAATATGAAATATACTTTGATATAAGTAATCCAGATTATTTAAAAAAAATGAATGATTTTGGATTACCATTTTTTGTTTCTTCGTATTTTACTTTAATATTCTTAATCTTTTATTTAATTATGAGATTTATAGTTAAAAAATGTCAAGGACCAAAAAAAATAGAAAAAAGTTATATAATTCAAGCAAGAATAATATTAATAATAGGTTTGTCTTTCTCATATATATTAATAATATTCCAATTATATTATTCAATTAGAGCAAATTCTTCAATAAATAATGTAATATCTTTTGTAAAAGAACAAAATGAAGAAATGAATAAATTATATAATGTAACTTTAGATTGTATGAAAAATATATCAAATTTTCCAATTGAAACTGAAAATGAAACATTAAATTATATAAAAGAAATATATATGAATGAAAGTATAACAAATGATATAAAAATAATAAGTGAAAAAATGAATAAATTTACAAATGATATTTCAAATACTCAAAAAGAGAAATTTATATATAATATAGTATATTTTTTTTTATTAATATTATTTACTGCAGCTGCAATATTTGGTTATTTTATTAGAAGAGATTATTTTCTTTGGATTTCATCTTTTTTTCTTTTTATTTTAACTTCAAGATTTATATATTTATTAGGAAAAGAAATGATATTTTCTTTTATTGGAATTGAATTTTGTCAAAATATAGGAAATTCAATTGTTACTGGAATTATTCCTTCAGGAAATAAATATTTAGGAAATTATATTTCTTGTTCTTCAAAAGATACTCAAAAAAAAATTCATACTGCAATTTATGAAATTAATGAATCTTTTAATATTATTTATAATTTTGTTTTATTGAATGTGAAAAATAAAAATGATAATGAACTTTTAAATAAATTGATTAATAAAAAAAGAGAAAATCAAACTTTTGAATCAATAATGCTTAAATATAGTGATATAAAAGGAATTAAAAATTCATGTTACAATTTAATTAATTTAAATTATGTTCTTTCAGGTTTATTAAGTTTAAGTAATTGTAGAACTCCAAAAAATATTATTAATTATACTGAAGAAAATTTTTGTGGAAGCACAATAAATTATATGATAAAAAATATTATTTTTGGAGTTTTAGTTTCAATTAGTGTTTTTATTTTAGGTATTGGAATTAATAAACATATGACTGTCATGAGAAAAATTGCAGAAACTGCTTTAAGAGGAAAGAAACAATATAATGAAGAAATTTTAGATGATGATGATGATAAAGAAGACGATGATGGAGTTATTAATTAAATATTTATTATTTATTCTATTTAAATTTTTTTCTTTTTTTTTGAAAAATTTTATTTTTCAGTTAACAATTAATTATAATATTAATATTTAATACATAAATTTATAAAAAAAATATTATAAATTATATATTTTATTTGTTTTTTATAGAGAAATTTCATATTTTTGATCATTTAATTTCAATAATACTCCTTCATAATTTAATTTTTCTATTATATTATCATATTCATTTGAATTTAATAAACCAAAATTTTTAATATCATTTATTGTTATTGTTTTTCCATTTATTTGAACATATTGTCTTAATTTTTCTAAAACAAAATTAGTTTTACCTTTTTTTCCTTTAACATTCCCTTTCTTATTAATTAAATAATAAACATAATTTTGTTGAAGAAATTCTTTAGTAATAAAATAAGCTTTTATAATATCTGATTTAATAATATTTTCTCTCATTTCAATTCTCGAAGAAATTTTTGCAATTTTTTGTAAAGTTTCTATACAAATCCAATTAAGATCAAATAAAGAAAAATTTTGTAATTCTTGAAATTGACTTTTTAAATGTTCTGATAAAATATAAATATCATTAAAATTATTTTCGTCAATTTTAGGATTAATATATTTATTTACAAAAATTATATATTCTATAATTGAAGGATAATCATAATTTAAATTTTCATTTTCTTCAATAATAATTTCATTTTTAAAATAATCACTTATTGACATAGTATCCATTGTAAATAAATCTTCATTAAAATTATTAATTAAATCTATTTTATTTAATTGTGTTTCTTCCATTAAAATTGAATTATAATTTCTTCTTCTTTTATTATTTGAAAATTCTTCTTTAATTATCATATTTAATTTTTGTCTTTCATTTGTTAAATCATTTATTTCATGAATAATAGATATAATATCATAACCATTTAAATTCATATCAAAAGTATTACTTAAAGTAAATATACTTTTATTTGGATTTGGATTTAATATTATATTACATATATTTGAATTATTATTTGAAAATGAAATTTGATTATTATATATTAATTTAATAGAATTTTTTATTTCTGCATTTAAATTCTTGTTTTCAATATTATTTATTATTAAATGAGAATTTGGGTAATTTATATAAATATCATTTTCTATTTTTGAAGAAGGATTATTCATTTCATTAGAATAAAATTTAAATAAATTTGGAAATAAATTATATAATCTTTTAATATTTTTTAAACATGAAATATTATTTTTTGATAAATTAAGAAAATGAATTTTTAAATTATATTCTGGATTATTTTCACTTAAACTAAATAAATAATAAAACAAACATAAATTACTATAATCTATTTTTGGTATTAATCTATTATAACAATAACTAAATTTATTTTTTAAATTTAACATATTTGAAATTTTACTTAAAAAAGCAGGTTCATTAAAATTAAAATTATGATAAAAATTAAAATTATCTCTTTCATTAAAAGTAAAATCTTTTTCAACTTGAATGATTTTAATATATTTAGTATAAAAATTTTCATTTTTCTCAGTTTTAAATTTAGTTTTTACAATACCAGAAAATTTTAAATAACAATTAAGTAAATTACAATTATAATCTTCTTCTTCAATTAAACCTAAAATTTTTTGTTCTTGAAATTCAATAATAATATATCTTATATAAATAGGCTCAGTATATTCACAAATAATTTTTGGATTAAATTCACTAATATTAATTAATTCTTCACATTTATGAAAATCAATATTTTCTTTTTTAAAATTTGTTAATGTTATTTTTTTACTTAATATTATACCACAATTTGTACAAATATAATTTACTCTTATATTTAATTTTTTTAATGTTGAAACGTTTATTATTCTTCCGTAAAATTGAACAAAATAATTTATTTTTAAATTATGATTTGATTCGATTAAAAATAATTCACTTGGAGTGAAAATTTTCAGTTTAATTTTTTCATCCGTTGATATTTTCTTATTTTTAATACAATATAAATGAAGTATTACTTTTATAAAAGAAATACTTTCTTCTCCAAATGTATTTATATATTTCATTAATATTAAGTAATTTTCTAAATTCTCATTTTTCACTTTTTCACAATGTAATATGAATAAATTTTTGTTAGTTAAATTATTGTTATTATTATTATTAAATGTAAAACATGATAAAATCATATTTTCGTTCAGAATATTATTTATTTTATTAAGGATTTCTGAATTAAATGAATTAATGAAAAAAGAATCTTTATCATAATAAAGAGAAATTATCTTTAATAAATTTTTATCTTTTTTTGCATCAAGACTCATAAATAATCTAATTTTAATTTATTTTTTTTTTTAAATTAATTATAAAATAAAAAATTAAAAAATTAGAAAAATGAGCTTAGAAAGTATTTCAATTTTTAAAAATAAAAAAGAAAAAGAGTGTTTATCAAAAAATAGTTCAAAGATAAATTCTTCATTCATAATTGAAACAAATAATAACAGATGTAATAAAAAAATTTTAAAATGTAATTGTTGTAAAGATAAATTATGTAAAACTAGTAATTGTTTTTGTATAGAATGTATGAAATACTATCTTAAATATTATGATATAGAGCCAGGAAAATTAATCAATAAAAACAATATTATTTCAATAAAAAAAAAAGATGGAAATTATTATTGTGGTATTAAATTATTAAATGGTCAAATTTGTGCTCCTAAAAATAATATTTGTGATGGATGTAAGTGTTTAAATAATAATAAAAAAATATATGATAATTTATTTTCATCTTCTTAACTATTATATTAAATTAATTAATTAAATCAAATTGAAATTGATATTATACATTTTTTTAATTTTGAATAAAATTAAATGAAAAAAAAATAATAAAAAAAATAAAAAAAAGAATGAACCCAATTCAAAAAGCATATGAATATATAGATAAAACAACAATAATGTTAAAAAGAAGTCAAAGTTTATATCATTTAAGAAATTTAACTCAAATAAGAGAAAAAAAAACCCAAATTAAATTATTTAATCCTTCAAAAGCTGAACATATGAAACCAACAGAATTTAATAAATTTGAAACAAGGAAAATAGATAAAGATAATGAAATATTAAGACAAAAATTAGTAAATTTATTTAAAAGAAATCCTAAACCACTTTTAAATATAGATTTTATAGAAAATACAAAAAAAAAAATAAAAATAAGTAATAATAAAAGAAAAGAAATAAAAAAAATGATAGGAAAAGAAAATAATGATATATATAAAAGATTAGGAAATTTAAAACCATTTTTTAATGCAAAAACTAATGATAGAAGTTATGATAAAGAACATTTAGAATTAATAAATAGAATAAGAAAATTTCCTAATGGAATTATTCCTAAATTAACTTTACCTCAAGTTCAAATTAGAATAAGAAAAAATTCTAGTTATAGTAATATAAAATTTAGCTCTAATAAAAATAGTAAAAATTTAAATGAGTGTAGTAATGAAAAAAATAAAGATAGTAATAAAGAAAATGAAGGAGATTTATTTTTTTCAACTGCTATTAAAGTCTAAATTAAAGTTTTACAAAATTATAAATATTTTTTAATTTTTTAATTAATTTACAAAAAATAAAAAGTATTATTAAAAAACATTGAAAATAGTCTTTACCAAAGAAAGAAATTTTAAAAAGAACTTAATAATTTTATTATTATCTCACAAAATAAAATCAATAAGATGTTCATCAAACAATTATGAATAAAATATATAGAAATTCATATTTTCTTTTAAAATTGGTTGAATAATGATAATATATTTCAAAATTCAAAAAAAAAATATTTTTTGGATTTGTTAGGGATAATAATATTTTTATGTAAAATATTGAATATCCTTATTTGAAAAATAACTTTGAAAAAAAAAAAATTATAATTTTATGGAGATTAATCAAAATGAAATAATAAAGAAGAAAAAAAATTCTAAAATTTAAATAAAAAATAATAAATGTGTGATGTTTTTACATTATTTACTTTGGAAAATATAATTTATATATTTTCAAAAGAAAGAAAGTATATTAATTATTTTTCTAAAAATTAAATAGTATAAAACAAAAATTAAAAAACTAAAAAAATAAATAAAATAAAAATTTTAATTATCTCTTTGTATTCTTGTTTTACCATAATAAACTTTAAGACATCCATTAGTAAAATTGAATCCAAAAATTAATAAAATTCCAATATAATCAAGTAAAACAGTATTTCTATTAAAAATAAAAATATCAGCTAGAAAAGTGAATAAAATTTGAAAGTAATTAATCATAGAAGCTCTTCCAGCTTTTTCATTTCCAAAAGCAAGAGCCATTAAACTTTGATAACTAACAGCTAAAGAAGCAATAATGAAAATAATAATCCAATCATATAAACTCATTTTAATAATCAATTCTATTTTATTGTTGAATAAAATAACTTGTAAAAAATAAATAATAAAGCCAACAAGAGAATATAAAAAAGGAGTAAGTAAAAAATGAGTTTTTTTACCAATATATCTTAAAATAATATCTTCAAAAGCTTTAAATAAAGCACTTAATAAAACAAATATACTTAAAATACCGTAAATATTATTTTCAAAGAAATTTAATCCTGGTCTTAATACACAAATAACTCCTATGAAACAAGATATTAAACATATATAATCAAATGTTCTTACTTTTTCATTTAATATTATATTTGATAATAAAACTACTATTCCAGGATATAAATAATATATTGAATATACATTACTTATTCTCATATATTTTAAAGCAAAACTTGTTAATGATATTGATATTATTGATAATATTGCTCTTATTATTAGAAATAAAAATTCTCTTTTATTTACTTTTATTATATTTACAAATACTTGTTTATCTTTTTGATATATTGTCATTGCAAATATTAAAAATAATATTAACATAAAATTTACTTTGTAAAATAATAAATGATATGATGTTAAAAGTTCATTTCTGTGTAATGAATATTTTATTAAAATACTGAATAAACTTTTTAACAAACATGAAAAAAACATAAATAATAAACCTTTAAATGATTCAAAAGTTGATTTTGGATTTTCGGCTTCTGAAGAATTTATTAATTTAGTTTTTTCTTCTTCTAATAAAGGTTCCATAAAATGTATAATCTTAAAAAATATGAAAAATAAAATAAAATAAAGAATTAAATATAATTTAATTTTATTAAACTAAACTTTTCAATTATCACATATAGTAAATAACAAATCTATAAATAAAATAAATATAAATTAAAAAAAAATATAATAATGTGAATTATTGAAATAATTGTTCTTTTATTTAAAATATTTGAAATAATATTATTTCCCTTTAAAAATAATATTAATAGGATTTTTTAATAATATCTTATAAAAATCTTTTTAATTTCTATTTAAATGATAATTACAATAATAATAAAATATGTTATTAACATTATATATAATTGAAAATAATATAAAATTTTTTAAAAAAATAAATTTTAAATCATTTAATAAATAAAAAATATACAAATAATGATTACAGAATATAAATATTGTATAAAATATTCAAAACCACCTTATTGCAAAAAAACATTTCAAAAAAATTCAATTATTAACCTAGATTTTAAAAAAATATTATCAGAAAGTCTAAATAATAATATATTAAGAAATGATTTATCTTCAAGTAAAATATTAAACAAATTATCATTTAATGAAACAGAAAATTCAATTTTTCGAAATAAATTAAATTTAAAGAAATCATTTAAAATTTCAAATAAATTTAAATTTCATAAAAAAATAAATAGTTTATTAGATGATATTCATACTACACAAGATAGTATATCTTCTCAAAGAAATTCGTTAAGAAAAAAAATAGATAATTATAATAATAAAAGAAGTTATAATGATATTTCTTTTTTTCCTAATTCTTCAAGAGAAAATAGATTAATTAACAAATGGAATAAAATTTATACAGATTTAAATAATTTTTCTAAAGAAAATTCTGAAAATAAAAAATTTAAAAAAAAAGTTAAAAGCATTGATATTATTAATAGTAATTTTTCAAATAATATAAAGAATGATTATCAAATTAAAGAACCTAATTTTATTTTTGGAAATAATGAGAAAAAAGAAAAAAAAAATGAAAAATATGTTTCTCCTCATTGTAATTTAATTAATTTAACTAGAAAAATGTTAGAAGTTAAAATTTCTAATAGTTTTAGAAGAGGAAAAAATTTAATAAGAAATAATTCTAGAAATAATTTAAAAGATATTGAAAGAGAAATTAATATTAAATATAAAATTAGAGAAATTAATAGATTTCAATTTAATGATAAAAAAAGTAAAGTTAGTTATGAAAGAAAAAAAGAAATTAAAGATAATAATATTAAATTAATGGATATTTTTAGAAATAATATTCATTCTAAAGATAATTTAATTGAACAAGATATTGATATTAATATTGATCACGGTGAAAAAATAAAAAAGTAATTTTTGTGAAATTATTTTTTTCTTTATTTTTTTAGTATGTAAATTTGAAAAATACTTAAATTATAAATGTAAAATAAAAAAATATTTTTTTAAATAAAAAAAATGATTAACATTCAAAAAAGAACTTTTTCAACAGATCAAATAAAAATAAAAGTAAAGAAAAATAGAGTATTTTGAATAAGTTAAGAGTGAATATTATTTAAAAACTAAATGTAATTATCATAATAATAGAAAATATAAAAAAATTATTCATACAATTTTTAAAAAATAATGAAATTATTAAATTTTATTTATTTAAAGGCAGAATAAACTAATAATAAATTAATAAATTATAAGTTATAAATTTGAGTTAGAAAAATTTAAATATAATTTTTCTAATTAAAAAAAATATCAAAAATTAAATTTAATTAAATATAACCCAATTAAAAAAATGATTAATCAACAAAAAACAAAATTAAAAAAATTTTCCATAACAAATACAAAACTCTTCCAAATAATAGATATCTATTCTCAGAAAATACCATTAAGATTTAAAGGAAATGAAGAATATAATACATCAATAGGATTTATTTTAGGATTTTTATCATTATTATTTTATTTTATTATATCTTTTTTTTCATTAAAAGATTTATTTCAAAGAAAAAATTTTTCATTAATTTCAAATACAGAATATTCAAAAAATTCTGCAATTAATTTAAAAGATACTCCTTTTTTTTTTGCTTTATTAAGTCAATATTTTGTTTTTCCAGAAATAAATATACATTTTATTGCTAAAATAATATACACACAAAAAAATAATTCAGGAATATTTCAAAAAGAAATTAATGTAACAAAATGTAATTATTCAAATTTTATAGAAAAATATCCTTCATTCACAGATATAGAAAAAGAAACATTTGAATTATATTTTTGTATAGATACTTCAGAAAATATTTTAATTTATGGAAAAGAAGATGAATCAGAATATTCATCTTTTTCAATTAATTTATATGAATGTGTTAATTCAAGTGAGATTAATACTTGTTCAAATTCAAGTACAATTGATACTCTTTTATCTAATGTTTATATGGTTGTTGGTTTTTTAGAAAAGAATATTAATAATTATGATTATATTAATCCAGTTTCTTATAATGTAAGATATGAAACTATTCATTTTACTACTTCTATTTCTAAATATTATCAATTTTTTTTTTCTCGAATTGAATATATATCTAATGATGGTTTATTATTTAATCATATTAGAAAATTTAATTTTTTTAATTTAATTTCTTTTTCTATTGATTTTTCAATGCTTAGTGTATTTTCAATATTAAATCCTCAATTTGGGTGTATTTTTTTTTTCTCTCAGGATAAAATTACTACAATTGAAAGAACATACAAAAAATTACCTGAAGTTATTGCAAGTATTGAAGGAATTATTAGTATTACATATTTTTTTATTAATTTTATTCTTTCTTTTTTCATTGAAAAAA
>JAEEGK010022342.1_pt1 | contig 13297 bp, 14 predicted proteins | sample 8958771 | NCBI WGS metagenome assembly JAEEGK01 (sample SAMN16246547, study PRJNA631951) | gut metagenome | biome: gut microbiome; feature: rumen; material: SC-attached | host: Bos | place: Iran: Karaj | collected 2018-10 | reverse complement strand
ACTCTTCAGAATCGGCATTAATAAGGATCCTGCAGATATTTACGAATACCTTCTTGCAAGCGATAAATTCTGGATCACCGGCGGAGAGTTCGGTATCGAATCCGCGCTTCCTTCCGTCATCGGATATACGATCGTTGCGGCCATCGCATTTATGATGCTTCGTAAAAAGAATAAGACAAAGTAAAGTTATCATATGTTTAAAGGGCAACCTGAATTCAGGCTGCCTTTTTTATATTTTAAATATATGGTAAATCTCTTGCGAATCGGAAACTATTTGTTTATACTAACGAACAATATACTATTTAGCGCAGGGGTTATAGAAACGGATTACAATGGGTGAGGTTGAAATGGCAGAAAAGAAGAAACGTGAGATCACACGAACCAGAGCCATAGCCAACAACTTCTTTGCTCTTGGGCTGGTGTCCGGGATATGTAAGAAGTTTGTGGTTCACAAGGCAGTAAGTAAATTCCTGGGCTATTTTGAATGGCTTTTCTACAGTGCATTCTTCATGCGCTTTGTCATCAATTCTCTGGAAAAAGGCGATGCATTCTCACATATCATGATCTTCATCGTGATCGTCACGGTGGTCTTCGCAGGAATGAGTCTGTATAACGCAATACTTGAGGGAAATATCATCCCTGTCAGTTCGGCGATCATTAACAAAGGTCTTTATACCAAACTCTTTGCAAAATCCAGAAAAGTAGAGCTGGAATGTTTTGAAGACAGCGAATTCTATGATAAGTACACTCTTGCCATGGAGAAAGCAGACGAAAGGATGCTGAGCACCGTAGATGTCATCTTCGGTGTTATCTTCGGCGCCATTGCAAGCGTATGTGCTTTTGTCTTCATGTTTCAGGTGGATAAACTCTCGGTTCTGTTCATTCTTTTCCCCATAATCGGAAATTTCGTATTCGGAAGAATGAATTCGAAAGTCGATTATATCAGGAATAAGGACATGGTTCCTTACAACAGAAAGAGTGCATACGTAAACAGAGTCATGTACCTGCCTGAGTATGCCAAAGAGATCAGGCTTACCAAGGTCTTCTCCCTTATGAAGAGGCAGTACAGAGATGCCATTAAGGGCATAGGAGAAGTTGCGGATAAGTACTGTTTAAAATCTGCGGTACTTCACTGGCTCTATGTCATGTTTACTTTTACCTTCATATTCGAAGGCCTGCTTATGTACGGAGCATACAGAACTCTCGTAAGCCACACCATGACACTTGCTCAGCTTGCGGTCATCACCAGTATGATGGTTTCCACAACATGGATACTCATCGGATTTACGGATTCCATTACCGCTCTTTTCAAAAACGGATTGTTCATCGATTACCTCAGAACTTTCCTGGAGTATAAAGAGAAGATCCCCGAAGACTGGAAGGGTATGGATCCCGGCAAAGAGATCAGATCCATTGAGTTCAGAGATGTATCTTTCTCATACAAGGATAAGGAAGTTCTCTCACATTTAAATATGGAATTCAGAGGCGGCAAGACATATGCGCTTGTAGGACATAACGGTGCGGGCAAGACCACACTTATAAAGCTGCTTCTCAGATTCTACGATCCCACAGACGGAATGATCTTACTCAACGGACGCAATATCAAGGACTACGATCTTCAGAAATACCGTGCACTTTTTGCGACCGCATTTCAGGATCACAGAATGTTCTCCATGTCGGTTCTCGATAACGTAGTCATGGGAGAAAATATTCCCGATGAGGAAAAAGAAAACAAAGTAGTCGAAGCGCTTAAACTGTCCGGTGCTTACGATAAGGTAATGTCGCTTAAAAAGGGCATCTATACAACTCTTACTCACGAATTCGATGATGAGGGTGCTGTGCTTTCCGGCGGTGAATTCCAGAAGATCGTCGTTGCGCGAGCTTTCGTTAAAGACTGTCCTTTCAAGATCTTTGACGAGCCTTCAAGCGCACTTGATCCCATAGCGGAAAACAAACTCTTCGACAATATCTATGATTCATGCAGAGATAATACTCTTGTATTTATCTCACACAGATTATCGTCGGTTCAGAATGCCGACTATGTATATCTGCTTTCCGGCGGATGTGTCAAAGAACAGGGAAATCATGCTTCCCTTATGGCACAGGGCGGAATATATGCGGATATGTATAACAAGCAGGCGAAGAATTATCTGGCGTTAAGTGAGTCAGGAGAGGAGGTGATCTGCAATGGCTGATAATAAGACTTCCAAGAATCCTAAGAAGAGCGCGAAGAACGTTTGGAGAAATCAGCTATTCCTCTGGAACATCTGCTTTAAGACCGCTCCCGGATATATGATCTATTTTCTCTATGATGCGTTCAGATATCAGGGCGTCATATTCATAGAGCATGTACTGGGTATCAGATATGTGTTAAGGTGTGCTGAATTCCAGGAGCCTGTGTGGAAAGCTCTTCTATATATCGGAATAGTACTTGCGGTAAATATCCTGCAGATCATTCCCGACGGATTCTTTATCTACAAATGGTCGCCCAAGACCAAGCCGAAGCTCTATCAGGCTCTTAAGGAGCAGATGTATAAGAAAGCCGCTCAGATCGATCTGTCCTGCTATGATGATCCGGAATACTACAATGATTTTGTCCTTGCGGTTTCCGAAGCCGAGAGCAGCATAGACAGATTCCTCACTATGTGCAACGGAATCGTACAGGCACTGACCATTATCTTCACCACCGGTATCTTTTACCTGGTTACGGATGCAGCGGGAATCTTCTTCGTACTTGCGTCCCTGGTGCTCAGATTCCTGGTTGCCAAGGTACTGAACAAGCTGAACTACGATCTCAGGATCAAGACCAATCCTCTTGAGAGAAAGAGAAATTACGTAAGCCGCGTTTTCTATCTCAATGATTTCGCCAAGGAACTCAGACTACACAAGAATGTCGGAGATGCTCTGGAAAAAGAATTCATCGAAGCAAACGATGAGATCATCAAAGAAAGAAAAGCAGTGGCCGGTAAGAAGTCCTTCCTTCTTTTCACCAGAAATTATATGGTGGGAGATTTCATAATGGACGGACTCTACATCACATATCTGGTCTTCCAGGCTGCTGTGCTCCATACCGTTGCATACAGCGATGCGGTTGTACTCTTTAACAGAACCGGAAGCTTAAGACGTGCCATGGCGGGAATCGCGGACATCTTCCCCCAGGCTCAGGAAAACAGTCTCTATGTCGATAAGATCAGAGCGTTCCTTGATTACGAGCCCAAGATGAATGTGATGGAAGGTGATATGGTGCCTGAGGGTAACGCGGATCTTATACTTGATCATGTAAGCTTTAAGTATTCGGAGGATGTACCCGAGACGTTGAAGGATATATCCATTAGGATAAAAGCGGGAGAGAGAGTTGCCATAGTAGGATATAACGGTGCGGGTAAGACCACACTTATAAAGCTTCTCATGAGACTCTACGATCCCACGGAAGGAACCATCAGTTATCACGGTAAGGACATTAAGACCTACAGTCCTTATGATTACAGAAGACGTATAGGTGTTGTTTTCCAGGATTTCCAGATGTACGGAGCGACTCTTGGCGAGAACGTTGTAATGGACAGGGCGCACAGTACGGATACAGAGGAGAAGGATAAGAAGATCATCTCTTCACTGAAGAAATCAGGCTTCGGAGCAAGGCTCGATACTCTTGAGAAAAAACTGGATACTCCCGTAACAACAGAGTTTGATCCGGAAGGAATTAATTTCTCCGGAGGCGAGAGCCAGAAGATAGCGATATCAAGAGCATTCTACAAAGATGCGGATATGCTGATCATGGATGAGCCTTCAAGCGCGCTGGATCCTCTGGCGGAGTATGAGCTCAACAAGGCCATGGAATCGGCTGCGGAAGGTAAGACGGTATTTTATATCTCCCACAGACTTTCAACTACAAGAGATGCGGACAGAATCCTCATGCTGGAGAACGGACGTATTGTTGAGGAAGGCGACCACGATTCACTCTTAAAGCTCGGCGGCAAGTATGCCGAGATGTGGAAGGTTCAGGCCGGAAGATACGAAAGTGCATAATGGATGAGCTCATGGGGACGGTTAGAACCGTCCCCATTGTAATTTCGCTTTATGGTATAATGTTCTAATCGTGCAAAAAGGCATTTAATCCGAGGCGGGCTAATAAATCATCGAAACCTCAAGCTTTATTAGCCAATTTGATGCAAAACGAGCCCGGATAATAGAAGCACGGCTAAAAAATCGAAGAATTCAAAGATTTTATTAGCCGGATTAATGGAAAACAAGCTTTGATATTAGAAAATTGGCTAATAAATCCCCGAAATCAAAAAATTTATTAGCCTTAGAGGTGAAAAATAATGATCTGCGATAACGTACTTGAATATATCGGACACACTCCGATAGTAAGACTTAACAGAATGAACGATCCCGATGCTGCGGAGGTTCTTGTAAAATACGAAGGCCTTAACGTAGGCGGATCCATCAAGACCCGTACCGCTTACAACATGATCAAGCAGGCTCTTAAAGACGGCATTATCAAAGACGATACCATCATCGTAGAGCCCACCAGCGGAAACCAGGGAATAGGCCTTGCACTCATCGGTGCGGTAATGGGCTATAAGACCAAGATCATCATGCCGGATAGCGTAAGTGCGGAGAGAAGACTTCTCGTTAAGCACTACGGAGCAGAAGTTATTCTTATCCACGATGCGGGTGATATCGGAGCCTGCATGGACGAGTGCCTTCAGACCGCTATGAAAATGGCTGAGGAGGACCCCAGAGTCTACATTCCCCAGCAGTTTGAAAATCCCGCAAATCCCAAGGTTCACAAGCACCACACAGGACTCGAGATCCTCGAGCAGGTAGCCGGACCCATCCACGGATTCTGCTCCGGAATAGGAACGGGCGGAACCATCAGCGGAATCGGAGAGACCTTGAAGGCTCAGTATCCCGATATCGAGATCTGGGCGGTTGAGCCCGAAAACGCTGCGATCCTTGCGGGCGGAAATATCGGAACTCATCTTCAGATGGGTATCGGCGACGGAATCATCCCCAAGAACCTTAATCAGAAGATCTATGATGATATCTATATCGTAACCGACGAAGAAGCAATTCAGACCGCCAAGGACCTTGCCAGAAAAGAAGGCCTTATGTGCGGAATCAGTTCCGGAACCAACGTAGCCGCAGCGCTCAAGCTTGCCAAGAAACTCGGAAAGGGCAAGACCGTAGTAACTGTTCTGCCCGATACCGCAGAGAGATATTTCTCAACACCTCTTTTCGAAGGAGATTGACAGATTACAGGGGGGACGCATGGAAAGATTTAAAATATCCAACACATCAAATTCAACGGGTTCAGTCATCATGTTTGCATCGGTGATTGTCAGTTTTCTTATCTGTATGGGATATTTAAACCATACCAAATCATCTGACGCCAATGCCGGAATGCTGGGATTTCTTATTCTTTTGCTGGGAGTGGTCGCCGGAGTTTTAATATTGCGTGGCAGAAATACCGAAGTTAATTACGACGGGTTTACCATCAGACTTAAATCCGTCTTCGGTAAAAAAGAGATCGACCTTTCCAAAGTGAAAAGCGTATCCTATGAATACCTCAAAGGATACGGAAGAGGAGCATACGATACCATCTGTGTGAGCCTGAACTATTATGAGCAGACCGATGGTGTGGACAACCACGATGACCTGCATGATATCGTTACAAGGGACAAAGTGGACTTGATATTTAAAGGAAATTACTCGAACTTTCCCCTTATGCAGATGTATGAGGATATTATCAGGAGATACCCCGAGAAGAAGGCGCCGGAGGTTACCGAATAATGAAGTTTCAGATCAACAACACATTCCGTTTATATAAGTTCGGAACCGTGCTGGGATATGTTATGGCAGTGTTTATTCTGGCGCTTGTTCTATCCTTGCGATTTTTCCCGGATTATTTCGGATTCATGTTTGGTATAGTCTGGATCATCGTTTTCATCTATTCGGTTTCGTATGTGATCCTAATCAGAAAAAAATACGATCTGGAATATGACGGACACAGCATCAGATACAAATCCGATTCAGGTGAGAAGACCATAGATCTGATGAAAGTAAGATCCGTAAAATACGGAGTTCAAAAAGGCTATCCCACTAGAGGCAGAAGAAGTTACATATATCTGGAATTTGAGGGATACGATTCATCGGAAAATCCTGTCAGGATCTATGACCACGTATATGAGAGAGAAATCGGAAGGCTGATGAGCGGGGAGCACTCAGGATATCCGCTTCTTCTTATGTATGACGACATAATCGCCAGATATCCCGAAAAGAGATAGATGACGCCGAGTTGAGATGAAACAGGGGGACAGAACTGTCCCCCTGTTTCATTACCCTTGACTCTGCCATTAAATTGATTATAATAAGTTAGGTTGGACTAACGATAACAAGGAGGAACAAATGGTATACGCTTTACTGCTCATAGTACTGATTGCAATACTGGTGATCATGATGAGTACCAAGCTTACCAAAGGTTCGTCCTGCTGCGGCACCAAAGAGCCGCCCGTCAAGCGCATCAAGCCGTCTGATTCCGACACTTCCCACTATCCCCATACTTACGAACTTAAAGTTGAGGGCATGGTCTGCGTCAACTGCGCAAGAAGAGTCGAGAATGCATTTATCTCACAGGGAGATATGATCGCCAAGGCAGATGCAATGTCTAAGGAAGTCCGGCTGTGGTCCAAAAGAGAACTGTCAAGGCAGGATGCCGCTTCTATAGTAAGTGAAGCGGGCTATACTCTTCTGGATATCAAGTAGGAGGATTAAATGAAATTAGGCGAGATAGGAGAAAACAAGAGCGCCGTTGTTGCGTCGCTTAACGGTGATTCACGCTTTATCGGCAGGATCACATCAATAGGACTTACACCCGGCTGCAAGCTCACTGTCGTCAAAAACGACAAGAACAGACCAATCCTAGTCTATTCCAGGGACACCATGATCGCTCTTAACAGAAAAGAGTGCGAAGGAATAGAAGTTACGGAGGTCACAAAATGAGTGAGATAGTAAGCATAGCATTGCTCGGACAGCCTAATTCGGGTAAATCCACACTTTTCAATGCATTAACAGGTCTTCATCAGCACGTGGGAAACTGGCCGGGTAAGACCGTCGAACAGAAAGAAGGACATTTCGCACACGACGGCAAGTTATATACCGTAACGGATCTCCCCGGTTCATATTCACTCTCCGCCAATTCCGACGAAGAGGTCATCACCAGAAATTTCATAGCATCGGGCAAGGCCGACGTAGTATGTATCCTGGCAGACAGCTCACAGCTTCAGAGAAGCCTTTTTATGACAGCTGATTTTGCAGGCATCACCGTTCCTTGCTTCCTCGTCCTCAACATGGAGGATGTAGCCCGGGATCAGGGCAAAAAGATCGATGCTGCGGAGATAGAAAAGAAGCTCGGTATTCCCGTAATCTTCATCTCAGCAACGGATAAAAATGCATATGATGATTTCTATGCGGCTCTCGAAAGAGCCGTAAAAGAAAAAACGATACTTAACGCTTCATCCCTTGAAGCAGGATATGAGAAGATTCCCGGATTTAATGAGATCAAAGCTCTTATCCCGGGGGATATGATCTCAGGATATTCTCCCATGTGGATCGCATCCAAAGCTCTTGAAAGTGATCCCGTCATCATGGCTGAGCTTAAGAACAGACTTTCCGAAGAATCCGTTAAGAAGATCACAGAATTAAAAGATGCCGTTCAGGGCGCGGTTGAAACCGGAAGTGCAAAGTTTGCATGGATCGATGAGATAACCGAAGGCTCCGAGACCAAAACCAAGAGCCCCGTTAAACTCGGCAAACTCGACAGGATCTTTACCCACAGAGTATGGGGAAAACCCGCGGTAGTTCTTACTATTTTGCTGGGACTTCTTTCTTCGTTTATACCTGCACTTCCTCTTATGGGAGTGGGACAGCTTATAGGAAATCTCAAAGGACCCGTAGGCTCTTCGCTGCTTAATATCGGATGCCCCGAGTTCATTGTAATGATCGTATGTAATGTTGTTATCCAGTCGTTTTCTTTTATCTTCCAGATGCTGGGATTCGTATTCGGTGTAACCCTGGTCTTCGGACTTTTGGAGGAAGCAGGCGTAATGGCCAGAATATCCTATGTGTTCGATAACACCATGGGCAAACTGGGACTTCAGGGAAAATCCGTAATGCCTTTCCTCGTATCCTTCGGATGTACCATGGGCGGTGCTGCCGGAACAAGAGTCATCGATAACTGGGGACAGAAAGTATTAACCGTCGCGCTTGCATGGGCAGTACCCTGCGGAGCCGCATGGAGCGTAGTTCCGATGCTTGCCACTGTTTTCTTCGGCCCGGGTGCCGTGCTTGTCATAATCGTTATCTTACTTACGATGATTCTTCATATGTGGCTTACTGCGAAGGTGTTCGGAAGGGGACTTGTTAAACAGGAAGACCGATACGGAATGATCATGGAGCTTCCTCCTTATCACAAACCCAAGTGGGGAGCGCTTTTCCGTTACGTATTCGGAAGAACCAAGGATACATTCTTCCGCGTTACCAAAGTGGTAATTCTTGTATGCTTTATTTTCTGGCTTCTGAGCTACAGCTTTGTACCCGGAGGAGAATCGATCCTCTATAAGATCGGAATTGCGATCGAGCCCGTTACCAAACTCTTCGGACTTAACTGGCAGCTATTCATGGCTTTTGTTGCATCGTCCATCGGAAAAGAAGGGGCTCTCGGTGTTATCTCCGCACTCTTTACCGGCGGCGATTTCTCGGGTGCATTCTTTGATGCAATGAGCGGAGGCGGTGCGGCTTCGAACTTAAGCGAGATACTTCTTGCAAATGTATCAAAGCCCGAAGCACTTGCGTTTATTTTTGCAATAACCTTTAACATGCCCTGTATCGTTGCTCTTGCGGCAACATATCAGGAAGTACATTCCGTAAAGTGGACCGCAAGGATCGCGGTATACTACACCGTAGTTGCACTTCTCCTTTCAGCTCTTGTCTACCACATCGGAATGCTCATATGGTAAAATAGTTACATGGATAAACTATTAAACTTATTGAAAGATGGTCACGTGCGGACCATTTTTCAACTATCTCAGGAATTAAATACCACCGTTCCCGACATCGAGCGTAAGCTTGAGTACATGGAGCACATGGGCATCATCCGCAAAGTGAAGATGAATAACCCTTCCTGCTCAGGCTGCAGCGGATGCTCATCAAACGGCGCCTCAGGCACCTGCCCAAGCTGCATGCCAAACGCATCCCTCATCAATATGGGAACTATGTGGGAAGTAGTAAAATAGTTCAGCTTCTTCGACTCATTTGACTTTACAAAATCAAAAGATTAAGATTAATTCACGGCTGATGAATGTGTTCTCCTTGAGATACGATTTCTCTATGGAACGAAGCATTTCATCAGCTTTTTGATATGAATAAAGAATTTATGTTAGGATATATACGTGTAGGTAATATAGGAGGAATGAATATGACTATTCAGGAAAGGGCCGACAAGGCCGTGTATTTAAAAACACAGGGCGGATACAACTGCTCACAGGCGGTGACCGCAGCACTTGCAGATCAGTCAGGATTAAACGAAGATCAACTCAAGGCACTTACCGCGGGATTCTGTGCGGGCATGGGTAATCTTGAGGCTACCTGTGGGGCGCTCCTTGGTGCGGGTATGATCGCGGGACTTAAATCCGAAGGAAACGGAACTCTTAAAATGACCAGATCAATGATCGAAAAATTCAAAGAAAGGTGCACCGCAACCAAATGCGGCGATCTTAAGTCAGTGGTAGACGGACATGTAGTATGTCCCTGCGAAGAATGTGTGAGAAACGCCGTTCTTATCTATGGTGAAGTAATGGGACTCGAATAAATGAAGAAAAAGATTTTTATCGCTATCGACGTTTTACTGATACTCTTATCTGTTACTCCTATCGGACTAGTACTCTATGATTGCATAGATAAAGCAATCAACGGTGTGGGACCTTGGGGCGACGGTTACGGACTGCATTATCACGGATTGATCTACGGATATGAAGCGTTCAGATATGAATTCAGGTTTGACGTCTTCTGGGGCTTGGCAGTTTTTGGTATTCCCTTGGCATGCCTGATCCTTACGACCATAATCTTTACCGTATTTACGGTTATGTATGCTAAGACTAATAAATAAGTGACAACGAGGACGCTATAGTTTTGTCATCGAACTCTAATGACAAAACTGTAGCGTCCCCATTGTCACTTTTACTCATTTTATCAAGAACTATTCCTTCGGCTCATATACTATATAGTTACGATATCGCAGAAAGGATAAGGGCATGGAAAATCTTCAGCTTCTCATAGGTGCTCTCGAGTACATCGAAGACAATCTCACAGAGCCTATCAAAACAGAGAATATAGCTGACCATCTCTATTGCTCCAAGTCCACCATTGAAAAGCTTTTCAGATACGTCAATAACATCAGCATCAGGGATTATATAATCCGAAGACGGATGAGCAAAGCTTCCAAAGAGATCGTAACCCATCCCGAGAAGTCACTCTTGGAAATCGGCATAGAATATGGCTATGGCAGCAGCGAAGCTTTCGGCAGAGCTTTCTACAGTGTATGGCAGGTGTCCCCTTCGGAGTTTCGAAATGATCCCTCGCGTTTCGAACTGTTCCCGGGCTTTAAGATTGAGCGGGAACTCATGGAGGAAAACAGTATGAGCGATAGGAAAAAAGTAGATATAAGCGAGCTTTACGATATCATCAAGGGCAGAAGAGGATGCTACCTCATCATCGGGGACATCAAGCACCTTATCCCCATCAATGAGATCTCCCATAAAGCCGGTGACCTTGCCATCATCACAGCCATGAAGCGCATGGAAGATGTTGCAGGTCCCGAGGACATAGTCTTCAGAGTCGGTGGCGATGAATTCGTTATCCTCACAGGTTCCTGTGAAAAAGAATACGCACAGCGCCTGTGCGATGAGATCGTATCCCACAATGAAGAAATAATTACCTGGGAAGGAAAAGAAATTCCCCTTTCCCTCTACGTAAAACCTGTATTATACGAAGGCGGATCAAACCTCAAATACGCCGAGTTCTTCAAGATGATCCACACCGAGATGAGCGACGAATACAAAAAAGATTTCTAAAAAAATGGGCGGTTCATATAGAACCGCCCACGGGTTATTTTCTTAGCCATAAGTAGATCATTTGCTCTCCTTTCTCCAGCACTCTATAACTTTCGGCAGAAATTTCACAAGTTTCTTAGCCGGATACTCTTTCAGTTCTTCGAACAGATTGTCCATGCCGGCTACAGCTTCGACACCTGTAGAGTCATAGAAATATGCTTTCTCTTCGGTGTAGTAGAATTTAAAATCCTCTGCCAGATCGTTTTTCTTATTAGCTTTATCATAACGACTGGCGAGAAGATAAGCTTTCTTAACGAGGGCTTCCATCTCTTTATCATCCCCCAGCGCGGCCATCACCCATGCTTTAAGCATGAGCTTGATGGCCTTTAGCTTGTCTATATATCCGACACTGCTGTCTTTCTTATATTCATCAAGCAGTCTGAGTTCATGATCTGCAATCTCCAGCGCATTCTCAAGAGACTCTTTCTTACCGTCCGCAGCAACCGCCATGAGCATGTAATTGATGGTGGTGTACTGCAGGGCAAAACATCTTATAACAGCTCTTGTACTGTAATCCAGCGACTCCTTATATTTTCCGGTAAAAAGGAGTATTTGTGCAATGACGGTATCATTAACACCGTTGTAATTGATCTTCTTAAGCTCCTCCAGTGCCTTTTCCGGTTCTTTCTCGCTGCGCAGATGTGCTATCTGAAGCTTGATGGTGAATTCATTGATATCCGTGTCGTCATTTTGAGAGATATATGACAGGGCCCTGTTATAAAGCGATATAGCTTCTTCACATGCCTCAGGGTCGTTATTTTGATGTTCTATATATTTATATTGGTACATCACCGCGCAGGTATGCAGGATCTTAAAAGTGTGAGGATACCTGGCCAACGCATTCTTCGCCTCTATGGTCGCTTCGTCGAATTTATGCTCATGGGTCAGATTTTCTATACGCCCTGCCAGAGCATCAACATTCTTCGTAGACTTATCGTATCCGAGAAGCTCATCCATGGAGATGTTATAAAGATTTGCCAGCTCCATGAGAGTCGTGATATCCGGAACGTTGCCGCCATTTTCCCATTTTGACACCGCACCTATCGTAACTCCCAGGGATTCCGCGAGTTGCTCCTGTGTCAGATTCATGGATTTTCTGTAACGCTTGATGTTTTCAGATACTTTCAGCTGCATTCAACTGTTCCTCTTTCATATCAAATTTGAGACTGCTTATTGCTACGAGTACGAAGAGTACTATTGCAAGGATCGCACTTACTGCAATCAAAAGAGCGGGATTAAGCTTAAGAGCCATAACCGATACAAGTACCGAACCTACGGGAGTTGCTGCGGTTGCCGATGCATTGAAGATCGCACCTGCTCTTGCAAGGTAGTTTTGATCCACTACTTTTACGAACATAACGCTGATCGCTCCGCCAAGAACCGAAGCTGCAAAACTGACGACTACGTAGCATGTTCCTGCCAGGAGATATCCGGGGAGAACTGCTCCATGCAAATATCTTCCGAGAGAGAGAGCATACATACCCCCACCGAGTACGAGGCCGAAGACTACAAGAGTGCTCTTGGCTGACATCTTCTCTGTGATCATGGGAACTACCGCAGATCCAAGGATTGCACCTAACGAGAAAGCAATACCTGCAACACTGAGGAGTTCACTTCCCAGTCCGTAAACATCCTCTGCAAGAGGGGCGAGGAGTGAGTTGATGGGAACAAGAAGGAAGTTAAGTATTACGGCGACGAAACAGTAATTAAGGATAACACGGTTCTTTGCAATGTATTTGATACCACCCTTGAGGAGTGACATATAGCTTTCCTTGGATGCCTGCTCGCAAGAATCCGATGCCTCCTTGCTATTTCCTACGGATGCTTCTACTTCGTTAAGTCTGCGTATTGTTGATGTACCGAATGCTGCGATGAAGAAAGTAGCTGCATCGATGAGCATTGCGGTATAAACTCCGAATTTTGCGATTATGATACCTGCAAGACCAGTTCCCACAAGAGCCATGGCACTTGAAAGCGTTGAGTTAAGGCTCATTGCATGAGTGAGGTGCTCTTTCTTAATGACACTCGGAATGAATGCTGTGGTGGCGGGCAGGTTAAAGGACTCAATGGTAGTGATAAGAAGAGTAAACCCTGCCATGATGAAAGGATTAACGATGCCTGCAAGG
>JAEEGK010022341.1_pt1 | contig 13297 bp, 9 predicted proteins | sample 8958771 | NCBI WGS metagenome assembly JAEEGK01 (sample SAMN16246547, study PRJNA631951) | gut metagenome | biome: gut microbiome; feature: rumen; material: SC-attached | host: Bos | place: Iran: Karaj | collected 2018-10 | reverse complement strand
ACTAATCCTTTTCGATCTATGAAAAAAAGCTTAATTACGCTACTGCTCGTCATGCTTACCGTAGTGACCTTCGGTCAGCAGTGGGTCGCCATCAAGAGCGATGCCCCGAGCACCATCCAGACGACTTTGGTTGCCTCTACGGAGAACCAAATCACCGTCAACATGCAAGTCCCTGGCTTCTACACCTTCGAGGTGACCACGCCTCGTGGCGAAGCCAACATCATCTCTGTTCCGCGCACCGTCAGCACCGCTGCCGCAGGCGAACCCGACCTTCCCATGATTGCCATCCCGGCCATCATCGGCGACCGTCAGCATTACAGCATTCGTTTGGTTGACGCACAATACACTGATTTCCCGATGGAGGTCGCGCCTTCAAAAGGTGATTTTCCGCGCAGCATCAACCCTGACGATGTGCCTTACACCTATGGCGAGGCCTATTCTACTGACGCCTTCTTCCCAGCTCAGAATGTAGGTTTATATGATCCTTACATCCTGCGTGACTTCCGTGGACAGAATATGGTGTTCTATCCCTTTGCCTACAACCCTGTAACGCATACCTTGCGCGTATATTACAACATGACCGTTGAGATGTACAGCGACGGACAACTCGGTGAAAACACCCTCAGCCGCCGTTCTTCTGAGGTGAAGATGGATCCTGAATTTGGTGCATTGTACCAAAACCACTTCATCAACTACAGAGAAGGTCTGAGCAAATACAACGCCGTTGACGAGACTGGCGAGCTTCTCATCATCTGCCACGACGCTTTCATGAATGCCATGCAACCTTTTGTCAACTGGAAGAAACAGATTGGCAGACCTGTCACAATGGTTGGTACCTCGGTTTCAGGTGCCACCAGCGAAGCCATTAAAACCTACATCCAAAACCAATACAACAGCAACCCCAACATCAGCCACATCCTGCTCGTGGGCGACAATGCACAAGTGCAGAGTTACTACACCTTCTCTGGCGGCTATTCCGGCCGTACCGACCAATACTATGGACAATTGGTCGGCAATGACTACTACAACGATGTCATCGTTGGCCGCTTCTCTGCCGAGAACGCCGACCATGTCACCACTCAAGTTGACAAGGTGATCCACTACGAAAGAGATGTCACTGCCGCCGACACGTGGCTCTCGATTGGACAAGGCGTTTCAAAGAACGAAGGTGCAGGCAGTGGCCACTTTGGTGAGGCCGACTATCAACACATTGATTACATCAGAGACACGCTGTTGCACTACAATTACACCAGCATTCATCGTGATTACCAGAACGTACAAGGCGTTTCGTCAAGTGCAGCCATCATCAGCCAGCACATCAACGAAGGTGTGAGCATCATCAACTACTGCAACCACGGTTCACCGACAAGTTGGGGTGTTTTCGGCTATAGCAACTCGCATATCAACGCCCTTACCAACGACAATAAGTTGCCTTTCATCTGGTCGGTGGCTTGCAACAACGGACAACTTGACTATTCGCAGCCCTGCTTTGCTGAGGCTTGGATGCGTGCCACCAACAACAGTACTGGTGCACCTACCGGAGCTATCGGCGGCATGTTCAGCTACATCTCACAACCTTGGCAGCCGCCCATGTACGGTCAGGACGAGATGAACAACGTCCTCACGGAACACAGAAGCATCAAGCGCACCCTCGGCGGCATTTCGACCGACGGCAACATGAAGATTCTTGACCAATACAACTCGAATGGTCAAGGTTTGGCCACCTATCAGTTCTGGCTCCTCTTCGGCGACCCGACCCTCACCGTGCGTAATATGACGCCCGCTAACATGAACGTGACCCACGCCTCCTCCATGAGCACTAGCGCGACCTCGTTCACTGTGAATGCCACCAACGGCAATGGCGCCTTGGCCACCCTGACCCGCAACAACGAGATCATGGGCTCAGCCACCATCAACAATGGCACCTGTAACATCACCTTCGCCGCTCCTGGAACGACGGGCACCGCCACGTTGACCGTGTTCGGCTACAACAAGATCACCTACATCGCTACCATCCAGATCACTGGAGGTGGTACGCAGCAATATACCGTCAATGTCTCGGCCAACCCGACCATCGGCGGCTCTGTCACTGGTGGCGGCACCTATAATCAAGGTCAGTCGTGCACGGTGACTGCCACGCCTAATGCAGGCTACACCTTCACCAACTGGACGGAAAATGGCAATGTGGTCTCTTCGCAAGCCAACTACACTTTCGTCGTTAACAACAACCGCACATTGGTGGCTAACTTCCAAGTTGTGCCGCAGAACTACACCATCACCGTATCGGCCAACCCGACCAATGGTGGCTCCGTCACAGGTGGCGGCACTTTCCAAGAAGGTCAATCCTGCACAGTCTCTGCCACAGCCAACACGGGTTACACCTTCTCCAACTGGACCGAGAATGGCAATGTAGTCTCCACCCAAGCCAGCTACACCTTCACCGTGAATGGCAACCGCACTTTAGTTGCCAACTTCACCGCACAGCAATACACTATCACTGCCACAGCTGATCCTGTCAATGGTGGTAACGTCACTGGTGGCGGCACCTTCAATTATGGAAACAGCTGCACCCTCAGCGCCACTCCAACCACAGGCTACACCTTCGTCAACTGGACCAAGAACGGCTCGCAGGTCAGCACTGACGCTACCTACACCTTCAACGTGACAGAGTCGGCAACTTATGTGGCACATTTCCAATTGCAATCCTTCACCGTTAATGTGACGACCAACCCGGCTGAGGGTGGCACCGTCGCAGGCGGCGGCACCTTCAACTACGGCGAAACCTGCACCGTCATTGCCACGGCCAACGAAGGCTACGAATTCGTCAATTGGGTGCAAGGCTTGCTCTCTGTTTCCGACGAAGCATCCTACACCTTCACCGTCACCTGCAACGTCAATCTGACCGCCAACTTCGCACTGCAGATCTTTGAAGTCAAGGTTTCGGTGAACCCCACAGAAGCTGGCACTGTCACAGGAGAAGGCACCTACAACTACGGCGACGAGGTCACCTTAGCCATTATTCGCAACGAAGACTGGGCCTTCGAAAACTGGACTGAGAACGGCGAAGTCGTTTCAGAAGAATTGACTTATACTTTCACCATCACTAGCAACCGTGACTTAGAGGCTAACTTCACCTACACTGAAGGCATCGGCGAGAACAACATTGAGACCAAGGTCTATCCCAACCCAACCAAGGGCGAGTTTACCCTTGAGGGCGAAGGTCTGAGCCATGTCCGTATCGTGAACGCCTACGGACAAACCGTTTACAACGCCGACCTCGAAGGCGAACAAGTCTGCATCGACCTTTCCAATGTTGCCAAGGGCATCTATATGATGCAAATTGAGGCTGAAGGTGGTCAGACTGTAAGGAAGATTGTGGTGGAATAAGCCACATTGTTTCAAACAAAAATCCCAAAGTGAGGTGACATTTTATTGTCGCCTCACTTTTTTTTGCTATTTTTGGGGTCAAATTTGGATTATTATGAAAATCAAATTCATTGGTGCTGCCCAAGAAGTGACGGGCAGCAAGCACCTCATCACCACCGACCATGGCAAGAAAATCCTCTTAGACTGCGGTATGTTCCAAGGTAAAGGCCTCGAGACCGATGCCGCCAACCGCAATATCATGGTCGACCCGAAGGAAATCGACGCCATCATCCTCACTCACGCCCATATCGACCACTGCGGCCTCATCCCCTACTTCTACAAATTGGGGTTCCGTGGTCAAGTTGTCTGCACCAAAGCCACGGAAGACCTGTGTAGTATTATGCTCCCTGACAGCGGTTTCATCCAAGAAAACGATATGGAGTGGTTCAACAAGAAACGCCGCAAGCAAGGACTTCCCGCCTTACAGCCCATTTATACCGAAAAAGACGCTCGTGCCAGCATGGAGTTGTTCGTCAGCGTGGCCTACAACCGCTATTTTTACATCGACAATAATATAAAGGTGAAGTTCAACAACACAGGTCATCTGCTGGGCAGCGGTTGTGCTGTCATCGAAATCGACGAGGGTGGCAAGATGACCCGCATCGGATATACTGGGGACATCGGCCGCGAATACAACTACCTCCTGCGCTCACCTGAGCCTTTCCCACATTGCGATTACCTCATCACTGAGGCCACCTACGGAAACCGCCTTCACAGCGACCGCACCAATGCTGAACAGCAACTATTAGAAATCATCTATCACACCTGCGTGGAGAAACGCGGCAAGCTCATCATTCCTTCGTTCGCGGTTAGCCGTACGCAAGAGATTGTGTATCTACTGAATAACTTTTACAACGATGGACAACTGCCCGAGAAGATTCCTGTATATGTGGATAGTCCTTTGGCAGTCAACGCCACCGAGATTTTCCGTATGCACGTCGACCTCTTCAACGATGATGTGAAAGATGTCATCGAATACGACCCCGACCCCTTTGGCTTCAACGGGCTCACCTTCGTGCGCGACATCAACCAGTCTAAAGAACTAAATGCTACTAAGCAACCTTGCATCATCATCTCTGCTTCAGGCATGATGGAGGCCGGGCGTGTGAAACACCATATCGCCAACAGCATCGAGAGCCCTAACAACAGCATCCTTGCCATTGGATACTGTTCTCCTACTACATTGGGAGCCAAACTGTTGGAAAAACCCACACCTGCAAGCGTTTCCATTTTTGGCACAGAACACAACGTCAATGCAGAGATTTATGAAATCGATGCCTTCAGTGGCCACGGCGACTACAAGGAAATGATTCATTACCTGAGTTGCCAAGACCCAACTAAAGTGAAGAAGACTTTCATTGTGCACGGTGATCTTGAAGCCCAACAATATTATCAACGGCAACTTCGCAAAGAAGGTTGGGACAACATCGTCATACCCGGGCCAGGAGAAGAGTTTGAATTGAAATAATTCGTACTTTTGCAAAAATTTTCAAAAATGGCACAAAAACCCAGCATTCCCAAAGGCACCCGCGACTTCTTGCCCGAAGTCATGGTGCGCCGCAACTATATCTTCGATACCATCAAGACTGTATTCAAACGCTTTGGTTTCCAACCGATTGAGACCCCTTCGATGGAAAACCTCAGCACCCTTTTGGGCAAATACGGCGAAGAAGGCGACAAACTCCTCTTCCGTGTGCTCAACTCGGGTGACTTCATGAGTGGTGTGGAGCAAAATGGAGAACCTCTTGAATCCCTGAAACTAGCTTCAAAGATCACGGAGAAAGGCCTGCGCTACGACCTGACCGTGCCCTTCGCCCGTTTTGTCACCATGTATCGCGACCAAATCGCCTTCCCCTTCAAGCGTTACCAAATCCAACCCGTTTGGCGTGCCGACCGTCCACAGAAAGGCCGTTACCGCGAGTTCTACCAATGTGATGTTGACATCATCGGCAGCGACTCCTTGCTCAACGAAGCTGAACTTGTGCAAATCGTTGACGAGGTATTCCATGCTTTGAAAATCAATGTCATGCTGAAGATCAACAACCGCAAGGTGCTGGCTGGCATCGCTGAATACATTGGCAAGTCGGATGCTTTGGTCGACATCACTGTGGCCATTGACAAATTAGACAAGATCGGCATCGACGCCGTCAACGCGGAGCTTGCTGAGAAGGGATTGGAGCAAGCTGCCATCGACAAATTGCAGCCTATCCTCTTCATGAAGGGCAACACGCGCGAGAAGCTGGCCCAATTGAAGCCTTTGTTAGACAACGAAGTAGGCCAAAAGGGCATTACCGAATTGGAGACCTTGTTCGACTATATTGAAAACATGGAACTCGGCATCGACACCGAGCTCGATTTGACCTTGGCCCGAGGCCTGAATTATTACACTGGCGCCATCTTCGAGGTGAAAGCCAAGGACTTCGCCATCGGCAGCATTTCGGGCGGCGGTCGCTACGACAACCTCACGGGCATCTTCGGCCTGCCCAATGTCTCGGGTGTAGGCATCAGCTTCGGCGCCGACCGCATTTACGATGTGTTGGAAGGCCTCAACCTTTTCCCCGAGACCATGTCGGAAAGCACCAAGGTCATCTTCCTCAACTTCGGCAAGAACGAAGAGAAATACTGTCTGAGATACCTCAACCAAGTACGCAAACACGGCATCAACGCGGAAATCTATCCCGATGCCGCCAAGATCCAGAAACAGATGAAATACGCCGACCAACGCCACATCCCGATTGTCGTCATCGCTGGCGAAAGTGAAGTGGCCGAACAGAAATTCACCGTGAAATGGATGAAAGAAGGCAAACAAGAAACCGTTGACGCCAACAAATTGGTGGAAACAATTTTGAATCTTAAATTTTGAATTTTAAATAACACAAAATAATATGAAAGTCCATAAAATCTCATCGAAGGAACTGACCTTCAAACAGGTAAACGAAATACTCACCAAGGGGTACAAGCTGGAACTCAGCGCCGACGCTGTCAAACGCATCCAAAAATGCCGCGACTACCTCGACAAGAAGATGGAGAACCCTGAGAAGCCCATCTACGGTGTGACCACCGGCTTTGGCTCGCTCTGCGACCATAGCATCTCAAAGGAAGACCTAAGCACATTGCAAAAGAACCTTGTCATGTCACACGCCTGCGGCACGGGCGAAATGGTGCCCGAAGAGATCATCCGCCTCATGCTACTCTTAAAGGTGCAAAGCCTTAGCTACGGCAATAGCGGCGTGCAAGTGGTAACCGTGCAACGCCTCATCGACTTCTTCAACAACGATGTGCTGCCCGTGGTCTACAACCAAGGCTCACTTGGTGCCTCCGGCGACTTAGCACCTTTGGCCAACCTTATGTTGCCTTTGCTCGGCTTGGGTGAGGTGCATTTCGAAGGCAAGATTGTTCCTGCCGAGAAAGTTCTGAAGAAGTTTGGTTGGAAACCCATTACCCTGCAATCGAAAGAAGGTTTGGCACTGCTCAACGGCACCCAGTTCATGAGCAGCTATGGCACCTATGTGCTGCTGAAGGCCTTCCGCCTCAGCTATCTGGCCGACCTTATCGGAACGGTCTCTTTGGAAGCCTTCGACGGCCGCATCGAACCTTTCTTTGACCAAGTGCATCAAATCCGCCACCACAACGGACAAATCGTCACCGCCAAGCGTGTACGTGAGTTCACCAAAGGTAGCGAGCTGATCGTCAGGGAGAAGAAACATGTCCAAGACCCCTACTCTTTCCGTTGCATGCCTCAAGTGCATGGCGCCTCGAAGGATGCCATCGACTATGTTGCCTCCGTCTTTAGTGAGGAAATCAACGCCGTCACCGACAACCCAACCATCTTCCCCGATGAAGACCTGGTCATCAGCGCCGGCAACTTCCACGGCCAACCTCTTGCCATCACCTTGGACTTCTTGGCCATCGCCATGGCAGAGTTGGGCAACATCAGCGAACGCCGTATCTACCAACTCATCGGCGGAAAGCGCGACCTGCCGTCGTTCCTCGTCGCCGAGCCTGGCCTCAACAGCGGCTTCATGATTCCGCAATATGCTGCTGCCAGCATTGTCAGCCAAAGCAAGCAACTCTGCACCCCCGCTTCGGTCGACAGCATCGAGTCTTCGCAGGGACAGGAAGACCATGTCAGCATGGGTGCCAATGCCGCCACCAAGGCATTGCGCGTGGCCGAAAACCTGGAGCGTGTTTTGGCCATTGAATTGTTCAATGCCACACAAGCCCTTGAGTTCCGCCGTCCGCTGAAGTCATCGCCCATCATCGAGAAGTTCGTCGCCGCCTACCGTAAGGAAGTGGAATTCGTACGCATCGATAAGGTGATGTACACCGAGATTGCCAAGAGCGTGCAGTTCGTGAAGGACTACCCGTTGGCATTTGATGATTTGCAAAACAAATGATTGGTTTGTAGGGCTGTCATACCACGGCAGCCGCTTGTAAAGACAAAAGCGGCTGCCACGGTGTGACAGCCTTACAAACAAAATATATGATATGGAAACCAACACACAACAACCTCAGAAGCGCCCAGTAGGGATGACCATCCTCTTGGTGATGTCGCTCATCAACGCCTGTTGGAACATCTTCAGCTCCTTGATTTCGCTAATAGTGAAGCCAGGGATGTCTGAGATGCTCAGCAATGGGCAGTTTGACGAAATGATGAAACCATTTTCAGCCATGAGTGGAGATTTCGCCAAGGCTATGAACGAGGGAATGCAGATTTTCTCCCAAATCGACTCCAAATTCTACATCATTCTACTGGTATTGTTCATCGCATCGTTGATTGGCGTCATCAAGATGTTCAAAGGCGACAAACGCGGTTTCCATATCTATTCCATCGCCCAAATTTGCATGCTGATTGACAATTCCGTGTATGTCTATCCGTTGCAAAAGCCCTCTCCATTTTTATCCGACTTGATGTTCACAGCCATGTTTATCTTGCTGTATTACCTCTATTTCAAGCGCATGGAAATGGCTAAAACCACACAAAACCCTGATTAACCATGGAACAGCGTGAAGGCAAGATATTCAACTTGAGGCCAGAATTGACCCAGCCCATGAGGTTGGCGGCGAGTTTTGCCATCACCTATTACGGGTTTTTGCTTGTCTTCGCCATCATCACGGTCATTTTCAGCCAATACTATATCGACTCCTACTATTACGAAGAAGCCAACGTCAAGCAAGACAAATCAGAACTGCTAACCCCAATTCTCCAGCTTGCATTACTTATAACACTCGTATTCAGCCTAATACAGATTTTCAGAAAAAAGAATCACGGCAAAGTCATCTTTGTGGTTGCATCCATTTTGCTTATGATTTTCCAATTCGTGACAACTGGAGGTGATCCTTGGATGAAATATGCCCTCGAAGCATTGCTAGTGCTCATCATTGCTCCCCTCCGAGTAAAAAAGAAAATCAAGCTAAAGAACGGAAAAATAAAGCTAGAATCCGTTGATAGCCAAGAAGTAAAAGCAGAAGAACCCACAGCGGAGGCAACCCCTACAGAAACCCCAACGACAGAGGCTTAACGCAGCATCATAGCAGCTTTCTTCACAGCATTAACGAAGATTTCCACCTCTTCCTTCGTATTGTACAACGCAAACGAAGCTCGCACCGTGCCTGGGATGCCGAATCGTGTCATTACCGGCTCGGCGCAATGGTGACCTGTGCGCACCGCTACACCCATCTTGTCGATGATGGTACCCAGGTCATAAGGATGAATGCCATCAATGATGAAAGAAACCAAACCTGAGCGACGCTCAGCCTCCCCAATGAAACGGATACCGTCGATTTCAGAGAGTTGTTCAACGGCCGACTGTAACAACTTGGCTTCATATTGCTCAACCTCTTTTCTGTCAAGACCTTGCATGAATTGAACGGCGGTTTCCAAGCCCAAGGCAGCACCCACATTGGGCGTACCAGCCTCAAACCTATAAGGCAACACATTGAAAGTGGTCTTCTCGAAACTCACCGTGTCGACCATCTCGCCTCCGAACTGATAGGGGGGCAACTTCTCCAACCATTCGGCTTTGCCAAATAAGCCTCCGATGCCCATAGGCGCATACATCTTATGGCCGGAGAAAACGAAGAAGTCGCAATCCAAGTCTTGAACATCGATGGGATGATGGGCAATGGACTGGGCACCGTCGATGACCACAGGAATGCCATATTGATGCGCCATGGCAACCATCTCCTTCACGGGATTGATGGTTCCCAACACATTGGAAATATGCGCAATCGACACCACCTTCGGCCCTTCTTTCAGCAATTCTTCGTAACGATTCAAATCCAGGACGCCTTTGTCATCCATCGGTACGACGAGCAATTGTCCTTGATGCCGTTGTACCATTTGCTGCCAAGGCACGAGGTTGGAGTGGTGCTCCATGGAGGTGACGAGCACCTTTAGTTGAGAGTTGAGAGTTGAGAGTTGAGAGTCAGTGGTGAGTTGAGAGTTGGAAGTTGAGAGTAAGAGGTGCTCGAAAGAAGTGGCGAGCAGGTTCAACGACTCGGTGGTGCCACGCGTGAATATGATTTCCCTTGCTTCCTTGGCATGGACAAAATCGGCAACGGTCTGACGGGCATGTTCGTAGGCCTCGGTCGCCTTCTGGCTCAGGTAATGCACCCCACGGTGAATGTTGCAGTTCTCGTGCAGGTAATAGTCGCGCTCACGGTCGATGACGCACAAGGGCTTCTGCGTGGTGGCTGCATTGTCAAAATAGACCAAAGGCTTGCCATAGACCTGCTGGTCAAGGACAGGGAATTGAGACCTTATTTCGTTGATGTTCATTTTATTGCATTTGTAGAGACGTAGCACGCTACGTCTCTACCAGTTAGATTTTCGAATAATCAATGTCAAAATTATATTCCTTCGGATGGCTGCAACGCAACACGCAGTTCTCGCAACTCGAGAGTTCACCACGCAGGCGGCGCTTGATCATGTCATCGATGTGCTCGTGCAGCATCTCGTTTCCGATATGGTTGCTCACCTCAGCGGCAAAGGCATACATCAACAGGATTCTGGCGTTGGCCTTGCTGATGCCACGCTGGCGCATGTAGAACATGGCCTCTTGGTCGAGTTGGCCCGTAGAAGTGCCATGCGAGCATTTCACGTCGTCGGCATAGATCTCAAGGAAAGGCTGGCTGTTGACTTTGGCCGTCGAGGTCAGGAGGATGTTGCTGTTATTTTGGTGGGCATCGGTCTTTTGGGCATCTTTGGCTACATACACATGGCCGTTGAACACGGCCGAAGCCGAGTCATCGATAACGCCTTTGAACTTCTCGTTGCTAGTGCAATGCGGCACATTGTGATTCACTTTCAAGAAGTTCTCCACATGCTGGGTCTTGTCGATAAGATACAAGCCATGCACCTGCGTGTCGGCGCCTTCGCCATCCAAGTCGACATGATAGGTGTTGTGCACATCGCCGCCGTTGAAGGTGATGACCACAATCTTCAGTCGGCTGTCGGCCAGCTGCTTGACCTTGAACTCCCTTTGGATGGAAGCCTCGTTGCTTATATTCTGCAGCACATACAACTCAAGGCTTGAATTCTCATTGAGGATGATCTCGGAGATCTTTGGCTCGGATGACAGGTGAGCGTCATCGTCATACTCAATGATTTCGCGGCTTTGGTTGGCGGCTAAGATAAGTTGGTTGTCCATAATCACAGTTCCTTAATCCATTCGTAGCCTTTTTCTTCGAGTTCAAGGGCGAGGTTCTTGCCGCCCGTCTTGACAATGCGCCCGTCGTACATCACATGGACGAAATCGGGGACGATATAATCCAACAGACGCTGATAGTGCGTGATGACCACAAAGGCGTTCTCGGCATTATGCAACTGGTTGACGCCATGGGCCACGATGCGCAGCGCGTCAATGTCAAGGCCCGAGTCGGTCTCGTCGAGGATGGCGAGGCTCGGCTCCAACATGGCCATCTGGAAGATCTCGTTTTTCTTCTTCTCGCCGCCACTATAGCCCACATTAACGAAGCGGTTCTGCAGTTTCTCGGTGATTTCCACCATGGCCTGCTTCTCCTTCATCATCTTCATGAAGTCGACCGTGCTCATCGGCGGAAGACCTTGGTATTCACGCTTCGAGTTGACAGCGGTGCGCATGAAGTTCTGGATGCTTACACCAGGGATTTCGACAGGATATTGGAAACTCAGGAAGATACCTTCGTTGGCGCGGTCCTCGGGCGACATCCCGACGATGTTCTTGCCCTTGTACCAGATCTCGCCCTCGGTGATTTCATAGCCCTCGCGGCCTGTGATGGCCGCAGCCAGCGTACTCTTTCCTGTTCCGTTAGGACCCATGATGGCGTGGACTTCGCCCTCGTTGACGCCCAGATTCAATCCTTTCAGGATTTCCTTGCCTCCGATGGAGACGTGTAGGTTTTTTATATTCAGTAACATATTGATTTAGATTTAATTCAAAATTTAAGATTCAATATTAGGGGTGGTATGAAAAACTATATTGATGTGGTTGACTATCATCAAGGCTGACTTTGCCATAACGCATGAAATAGGCATGCCATGCCCATTGGGTGAAGTCTTCGGGTTTTATTTCAATTACTTCATTTTCAGGAATTTCCGACAACGCTTTTTTCATCGTCACCAAAAAGGCCTCATCGCGACCATATTTCTCGATGTGGCACAGATTCAATACAATACCCAACAATAAAACTCCACCCGCACCCAAAAGCATCCATTTTTTTGTTTTCGGCCTAATTTCCAACAGCATCATATTCACCATGGAAAGAGTAAGATGCGCAAAAGCCAAGGCAAAAAACGGCAACGCGGCCAGCATGTAAAAATCTCGCTGCTTCACGCTCACCATGATGGGCAATACGCCCACGAGACCCAAAATCAAAAAGATATAAAACCAAGCCTTGTCAAACGGGAACTCAAAGATTTTATGCTTTTCCTTATTAATGATTTTGCTCATTATCAATATAGTGGCAATAATCAGCAAAGGTGCAATCAGTTGCAACAAAAGGCTGAAAACAATGTATAACCTTGATGTGACCGTGGTTTCATGCAGTCCGCCGCCAATCACCTGAAGGTTGATGTAGTCCTTCAGATAGGCGAACGACGGCGGAAAGACCAAAAACATTACACCTGACAACACCGCCAAAGTGACGAATAATAACAAAGTGTCAATCGGACCTTGAATCCAACGACGCTTATCGTCGAAGATGCAGTAAAGTATGGGAAACACCAGCGGGAATAATCCTGTGAAGCCTTTGGTGAGAAAAGCCAAAAACAAAGCCATTGCCGATAGAACCAGCCAAAACTTGTGGCTCCGCTGATAGCTGACAATCATCAGATAAACCGAAAGCAACACGAAGACTGACATGGTGTTTTCAAGCAAGTTATTCGTCGTGCTCCAAGTGACCAAAGGCATGGACAACCAAAATAGTAGCGGCAGCCAAGCCCAACGAATATTATTGGTCGTCCGCTTCCAGATCAGGGCAATGAACAAACCTGAAAGCAAGAATGTTAAAACGGAATACGATTTCTCCACCCATAGATGGTCGCCGAAAGCCTTGAAAGCCATGGCTTCTATGCCCAAGGCCAAGGGCGGATGCTGGCGAAACTCGGGATAAAGTGTTTGCGTGTAATGCGGGTTCCAAAATGTTCCCTGCCCTTCCGCCATATTACGCGAGATACCGGCGTAGGTCACGCCGTCAAAGAACATGCCTTCGGTCAAAAGGCTGTTGCACACCAGAATGAAAAACAATCCGATGAGGAACAACCAAAAAGGCATGTTATTTGAGCGGGTTTGAGACATGTTGATTCATTTTTGGAGACGCGATGAATCGCGTCTCTACAAGGTTTAACCAACGCTACCCTCCAGCGTTATTGACAATAATTTCTGTGCTT
>JAEEGK010022337.1_pt1 | contig 13300 bp, 10 predicted proteins | sample 8958771 | NCBI WGS metagenome assembly JAEEGK01 (sample SAMN16246547, study PRJNA631951) | gut metagenome | biome: gut microbiome; feature: rumen; material: SC-attached | host: Bos | place: Iran: Karaj | collected 2018-10 | reverse complement strand
ACTTTGGAGAAGTTCAGGTTTTGCTCTAACGATTTCTTCGGCTTGAGCAATCTTACAAGCTTGCCACATTTCTTCTTCTGTAGCATTTTCATTTCCCCATTTGAGATTGCTTTCAATTGTGCCTGAGAATAAGACGTTCTTTTGTAAAACGACAGCGACATTATTTCTTAAAACTTCTAAGTCATATTCTTTAACGTTATGACCGTCAACAAGGACTTCTCCTTCGGTGGTGTCATAAAGTCTAGAAATCAAATTAATGACCGAAGTCTTACCAGAACCGGTTGAACCTAAAATACCGATAAATTGACCACTTTTGATATGAATATCGATATTTTTTAGGGCATAATTTTCACTTTCTTCTTTATATTTGAAGTTCACATTGTTGAAATCAACAGAACCAGAATTAATTTCTTCAATTGGGTTTTCTGGGTTTTTAATTGTTGGTTCTTCCGCTAAAACTTCAGAGACACGTCTAACAGTTTCAATTGATAAAGCAACCATGACCATGATCATAGAAATCATCATTAAGGACATTAAGATTTGAATACCGTAAGTGATAAGAGCGGACATTTGACCAATTGTTAAAGATCCACCTGACCAATCTAGGCCATCCCAACTCGAAGTTGAATAAACAATGTAGGAACCAACGCCGATAATAATAATATTAGAAAGATGTATAGCGGTGTTGATTAATGGGTTATTCAAAGCAACGATTTTTTCACCGTGAATAAACTCTTTTGTAATCGCATCACTTGCGTTGTTAAATTTATCCTTCTCAAAGTCTTCACGAACATATGATTTTACGACTCTAATTCCACTGACATTTTCTTGAATGGATTGGTTAAGAGCGTCGTACTTTTTAAAGACTCTTGTGAAGACCTTCATTGCACTTTTAATAATGAAGAAGAAACCAAATGCAACGATTGGAACAAGGGCTGCAAATAAGAATCCCATCATTCCTCCTCCAACGAAAGTCATAACTGCAGAGAAGATTAACATTAATGGAGCTCTAACGACGATACGAATCATCATTTGGAATCCCATTTGGATATTATTGATATCCGTTGTCATTCTTGTGACTAAAGATGAAGCAGAGAACTTATCAATATTAGTAAATGAGAAACTTGCTAACTTCTTATATAAATCACTTCTTAAGTTAGCGGCTAATCCAACAGAAGCAATAGATGCAAATTTACCACCTAAGATTCCACAGATAAGTGAAACAATCGCCATACCAATTAAGATTAAGGCAATATAGAACACCGGAATAGATCCTTCTGAGTGGAAGAAACTATCAGGTGTTGTGAGTTGTTTAATTTGGTCAACAAAGATGCCCATGATAAATGGCATAGCGCATTCCATAGCAGCTTCACCAACCATGAATAAAGGAGTAATTAGAGCATATTTTTTGTATTGTCTAACACTTTTTAAAATTAATTTTAATTTTTGAAACATTGTCATGCAGTTATTACCTCCTATTTATATAACATTCTCATGATGATATCACTGGATGGACTGAGGAACCTCTTATATCCAATGTGTATGCGTGTAAACGCGAGACCTTTAATTGTGGATAAAACACTTATTGTGAGTTCAACAGGGTTATGACTATTGAAGTCTCCTTCTTCTTGACCTCTTTTGATTAAATCTTCGATATATTGGAAGGCCGGTGTTCTTTCACATACCTTTTTATTGAATAAATTCTTTTGAAGATGGATGTTCAGAAATAGATATATGATCCACGGATTTCTATCATCCACCATTTTTATTCGTTTTAGCGTTGCCTCAATTAGGTCGTGAGCAGTGAATTTAGCTTTTTGATCAAAGTTAATGCCTGCGACCATACCTTTCATATATGGCATGACTATTTTGTTCACTACCGCTATATACAAATCTTTTTTACTTTCGAAATAGTGATATAGAAGTCCATGTGAACAATTAGCGTCTTTACTAACTTCATCTAAAGAAACTGCATCATACCCCTTCATTGCAAAGAGTTTTAACGCCGACTCCATAATCGTGTTTATACGTTCTTGTCTAATTTGTTCAAATTGTTCTTTTGTCTTTGGCATAGTTTTATAGTTGACTAAAGTGTCAATGAAAATAATAATATCACTCACTCTTATTTTCAATAAATATACGTTTTAAGAGATTAAATCGTTGGACAAGTCTTATATTTTTGTTGTCCTACTATTGCTTGATAGATTCTAGATATCCAAATAATTGGATATTTTTAATATTTAACATGAAATGATATTTAATATAAAATATTAGGGTATGAAAAATTTTGTTTTGATATCACCTAATTTCCCAGAAACTTATTACCAATTCGCAGTAGCGCTTAAAAACGTTGGCTTTAGAGTGCTTGGAATTGGCGATCAACCATTTGACGAACTACGTCCAGAATTAAAAGAAGCACTTCATGAATATTACAAGGTTAATGTCCTTGATAACTTCGATGAAGAGAAAGCTGCTGTGGGTTATTTTGAAAGAAAATATGGCCACATTGATTATATTGAAAGCAATAACGAATATTGGCTTAGAAAAGATTCTATTTTAAGAGATTTATTCTGGGTTGATACTGGTTTAAGAGAACATGAGTTAGATAACTATCAAAGAAAATCTCTCATGAAAAAAGCTTTTGAAAAAGCAGGAGTAAAAGTTGCTCCATACATCTTAGTTAACGATTTTGAATCTTTAGAAAAATTCGCTAAAGAAAATGGCTATCCACTATTTGTAAAACCTGATATTGGTGTTGGTGCTGAAGAAAGCTTCAAAATTACAAATTATGATGAATTATGCTCTTTCTACACTAAAAAACCACAAAATGTTCAATATATTTGCGAAAGATTTGTCTCCGGAGACATAGTTACATTTGATGGAATTGCAGATTGGAATAGCAACGTTGTTTTTATGGCTTCACTAGAATGTCCACCATCAATTAGCGATGTTCTTATTTCCGGTTCAGAGTTCTTCTATTACAGTAATCCGTTCATTGATCCTAAATTTGAAAAGATTGGCAGAGATACTGTCAAAGCCTTCGGTTTAAAAAAGAGATGTTTCCACATCGAATACTTTAGAGTTAATAAAAAGATTGAAGGGTTTGCAGACGTTGGAGATATCGTTGGATTAGAGGTTAACATTCGCACACCTGGTGGATACACTCCCGACATGCATAATTACGCGAATTCCGTGAACATGTATCAGATATATGCGGATGTGATGGCAGACTTAAATCCTACACCTGTTTGTTCGCCTAAAGCATACTGTGCAACTAGTAGTAGAAGAGATAATGTTCAATATTTCTACTCAGATGAAGATATTAAAAGAACCTTTGCTAAAGAATTAGTGGGAGCTGGTAGATATCCAAAAGTCCTCTCTGGAGTTATGGGTGATAGCTTCTATATGGCAAAGTTTAATTCAATTAAAGAAATTGAGGTCTTCCACCAATACGTTAATCGTAAAAATGTATCTGGTAACCATTCAAAGGGAAGATCAACAACAATGTTTGAAAAAGATAGCAACGAACCAATTTGCGATAGACATATTGATGGAGCATAGTCATGGAAATATTTGAATATAAACCACAACAATGGGAACAAGCTTATGCCTCTGAAAGAGACAATCTCCTTTTCAATTTGCCACAGTTCAAATTCAACATTGAACATATTGGTGCGACTTCTATTAATAACTGTCGTTCTTTTAGAAACGTTGATATTCTTTTATCTACTAAAAACTTTGTTGATTTATCAACAATTGCGATGATGTTAGAATCAAAAGACTATAAAAGACTTCCTGAATTATCCACTATTGACTGTATTGTCTTAGTGAAAAAGAGTAAAGTATACGGATGCGGCATTACTTTACGAGTAATGGAATATGCATCTTTAACATATAGACGCTTCTTAGCGTTTAAGACTCTCTTAAGAGAAAGCTATGCAAGAGTGCAAAAATATAATGAGTTTAGAAAGACTTTATTTACTAAAGTAAATCACGACATTAAAAAGTATAACGAAGGAAAGATTAATTATATTAATAATCTCCTTGAAGAAAACTACAAATTTGAATAACTGATGAACGGAATTATTATTACTAACCAAGACATAGGGCATAACGCCTATAAAATAAAAAGATTTACCGAGGAAGGGAATAAACTCGGTATTTCTTTGTCTCATCTAGTTAATGATGGTTCTTTAGCGGTCCTAAAAGATCATAAAGCAGTAGTTAAAATTCCAAAATGTGATTTTGTTATTTATCTAGACAAAGATATCTACTTAGCAAGAATCTTAGAGAAGGCTGGATATCGCTTATTCAACAAAGCAGATTTCATCAAAATGTGTGATGACAAAATGCTCACAAATATTATGTGTAGTGACCTAGATATCAATATGCCTAAAACTATTGCAGGACCTCTCTTTTATTCCCCTAAACTTGTAGGAAGTAACCTAAAATTCCTTGATACCGTTATTGAAGAGCTTGGTTTACCACTTGTTTTTAAGAAGGTTTATGGCTCTTTAGGAACAGGTGTTTATCTATGTAATACCAAGGAAGAATTAGTGAGCTTATACACCGAAAACTGTCGTCAACCAATTCAGTTCCAAGAATATATCGCGTCAAGTTATGGAAGGTCATTACGTGTCCTTATTGTTGATGGAAAGATTGTTGGAGCGTTCCAAAGATATAACGAAAGTGATTTCAGAAGTAACTTTGGTCAAACTGCCTCCAGTAGAGAATTCCCATTAACAGGCAAATATTTAGAGACTGCAGAAAAAATCGCGAAAGCATTTGATATCGAATATGCGGGTCTTGATCTCTTGTTTGGTAAAAACGATGAACCAATATTATGTGAGATTAACTCCAACGCCTTCTTTGAAGAGTTTGAAAAAACAACGAAGATTAATGTTGCCAAACTCTTTATGGAAATGATTAAAAGAAAAATGAGCAAATAATATGAACAAGAATAAACAAAGATTTGAACACCACTCCAAAGACTATTCAGGAATAAGAGAATTTCCAGTTAGGAAAGACTCTGAACTTTTAGAATTTCTTTTAGAAACTTTAAAAGGACAATCTCGTAACTCAGTGAAGTCATTATTAACTAATCACCGTGTCAGTGTCGACGGAGCACCTATCTCTCAATATAACTTTAAGTTATATAAAGGTGACACAGTTATCATTTCTAAGACTCCAATCAGAAAGAAAACTAGAAGCAACCTTCCTATCATTTTTGAAAATGATGAAATGATTGTTATTAATAAACCTAGTGGTCTACTCTCTATCGCTAGTGATAAAGAAAAAGGCGCGACTGCATATCGTATGCTTACTGATTATGTTCAACAAAAAGACAAACATAACCGTATCTTTGTTGTTCATAGAATCGATGAAGATACTTCTGGAGTTCTAATGGTGGCTAAAAATCAAAAACTACAAGAAGCTCTCCAAGATAAATGGAATGATTTAGTGAAATCACGTGGATATATCGCTATTGTTGATGGAATCTTAGAACAAAAAAGTGGCACCATTAAGTCGTACTTAAAAAAGAATAGTCAAAACATGATGTATTCATCAAAGAAACCAGGCGATGGACAATTATCTATCACCCATTACAAAGTAATCGCAGAAAATGGTAACTATTCTTTATTAGATGTCCACATTGATTCTGGTAGAAAAAACCAAATCCGTGTTCATATGGGTGACATTGGTCATAATATCATCGGTGATGATAAATATGGAAATCCTACTAACCCAATTAAAAGGCTTGGTCTTCACGCCTATGAATTAGAGTTAGTTCACCCTCTAACGGGAAAAACAATGAAATTCACCGCTCCTACACCTAAAGAATTTTTCACTCTTTTCCCAAACGTGAAAAAATAATCAAATATTTTTTTGTTTTGATAAACAAGCCCCTAAAAGTATAATCAATGTAGTATGATGACGAACAAATACTTTAAATCATTTTTGAATAGCGCAATTTCAATTTTGCCAATCGTGGCAATTGTTTTTGCTCTATCTTTATCTGGTTTTGCTCCGATTAATAACAATGACTATGTCATGTTATCTATTGGTGCGATCATTATGATTTCTGGTTTGTCATTCTTCCAAATTGGCGCTCAAAATAGCTTAATTCGAGTTGGTGAATATATGGGTGCTTCTTTATCTAAGCAAAAGCGATTAATTGTCGTTATTATTTTCGCTTTCCTTTTAGGAGCGTTAGTAACATGCGCTGAACCAAGCATCTTAATCATGTCTAAACAAGCTGGTTTAAACCCAATCTTACTGATTGGTGCAATTGCGGCTGGAGTAGGCATCTTTGTTGTTATTGGTATTCTTAGAATTATCTTTAGAAAATCACTCAATGTTTGGTATTTAGCCTTCTACCTACTTGTTTTTATGCTTATTTGCTTACTTCAAGTTGATGAAGCTAATCACGCTTTCTTACCATTTATCTTTGATGCAGGTGGTATCACTACTGGCAGCGCAACTGTTCCATTTATCTTAGCTCTTGGCGCTGGAGTTGCTATGACTCGTGGTGGTAATAAATCAAAAGATAGTTCCTTTGGTTTAGTTGGTTTAGCCTCTGTTGGTCCTATTCTAACGATGGTCATTTTGATTCTAATCAACTCTTCTGGATTCCATGAATATACAGTTCCAGAAGCTGCTTCTCCTGATTTATCTTTAGTGGTTGATTGGGGTTATATCGGATCTAAGTTCTTAGATGCTTTATTACCTAAAGCAAATTATTCAAGTATGGGATCAATGGTTGAAGTTGCTATGGCTCTTTCTCCAATTTTAGTTATCTTCTTCATTTATGAAGCTATCTATATCAAGTTATCAGCAAAAAAAGTTCTTTCATTATTAAACGGATTCCTTGTTTCGTTTGTTGGTTTAACTTTATTCTTAACTGCAGTTGGTTCCACGATGTCTCCAATTGGATTAAAAGTTGGACAAGAACTCGCTAACGAGCCAGATTGGTTAGTTATTGTTATTGCTTTCGTTATTGGTGCGGTCACTATCTTATGTGAACCTGCAGTCCATGTTTTAACAACTCAAATCGAAGATATGTCTAGTGGTCAACTTAAAAAGGGAACTGTACTCGTCACTCTTTCTATTGGTGTTGGTGCCGCTATTTGCTTATCAGTTATTAGAGCAATCTTCAAATTCTCAATTATGTGGTACATCATTCCTGGATATTTAATTTCATTAACAATGATGTTCTTTGTTCCAGATTTATATACAGCGATTGCCTTTGACTCTGGTGGAACAGCTTCTGGTCCAATGGCGGTAAGCTTCGTTTTACCTTTGGTAATCGGTTTATTCTCTTCTAAAAATGGTATTACACACGGAGTAGAATTCTATGATTCTGCTTTTGGTGTTGTTTCTATGGTGGCTTTAACTCCTATTATGGCAATTCAATTATTAGGCTTAGCGAATAAGTTTCAGACTATCCATGCCTTACATGTTGTCAGAGATCAAATCCACGATGTTCGTAATAACGAAATTATCCATTTCAATTAAGGTGTAAAATATATCTATGGCGGAAAAAGAAAAGAAAGTAGTCACTAAAACTAAACCTGCTCCTAAAAAGCCTGCTAAAGCAGCTAAAAAGGAGAAGAAGGAAGTTGTTTCCACAGAAGAACAACGTCCTGCTTTTGAAACGCGTGACGATATTAAAAGACTAGTGTTATACACAGTTATTGTTCCTCGTGGACAAGGTGACAATATCATGCGTATTTTTAAACTCAATAAGAGTTCCGCTCAATTCTTAAAATATGGTGAAGGAACAGCGAGTAATGCGATTAGAGATATCTTAGGAAGTGAAGATACTGGAAAAGATATTGTCTACTCCATCGTTAGAGAAGATGCAGTGCCAGATATCAAAAAAGAATTAGATGTCTACTTTGTAGCAAGTAAGAATAATCGTGGTATTGCGTATACAATTAAATTAACTAGTGTTATGGGAGTTAAGATTTATAAATTCTTAACCCAAACTGTAAGGGGGTAAAACTTATGGCAGAAAAAGAAGCTAAAAAAGAAAAATATGAAGTGGTAGTCGTTATTGTTAACGAAGGTCACTCTGACAAGGTCATGGACGCGGCTAGAGAAGCAGGCGCTAGAGGTGGCACTATTGCGCACGCTAGAGGAAGCGGAACTAAAGACATTGAAAAGAAATATGGCATCGTTATTACCCCATCTAAAGAAATGCTTTATATCCTAGTGAACGAAAACATCAGAGATAATGTTATGGCGGCAATTAATAAGGCAGCGGGATTAGACACTATGGGGCAAGGCATTATTTTCTCTTTGCCAGTTGATAATGTGTCTGGTTTAAAACTTGATTAATTCATATAAAACTTGATTAGGGAACTTAAATGTTCCCTTTTTTATTATACATAGTATAATTATAGTCGTATGCGCAAGAATTTTATTACATTAGGCCTATTAGGCATTTTGGCTTGCTCCTCAATTGGGATGGCAGCTTTTTCAAATAGCAAATCTAACTATTCAGAAGCATTTTGTTATTACACCAATCATGATGGAGATACGTATTATTCCTCTATTAGCGATTCGTTAGAAGGAGACGATTTATTAAGAGCACTTCGTAGTCTTAACGCTAGTAAGAGAAAAGATACAGTGGGATATTCCGGTATGGGCACTTCCCCATCTGGACAATTCAAATACACAGATTACGATCCAAATTCTGTTAAATATGATAGTAACGGTCAACCTTACGGCACTAAACTATTAACTTTCTATTCTAGTAACTCCGCAACTAGTGGAATGAATAGAGAACACGTTTGGCCAAAGAGTCACGGAGGCAACTTAGTTGAAAACGATATTCATATGCCTCGACCAACATTAAATGCAGAAAATGGAAGTAGAGGCAACTCGTTCTACGTTGAAGGAAAGTGCAACCAATCTAGTGGATGGGATCCAGCAATGGAAGATTTTGGAATTGAATCATATCGTGGTGATTCCGCTAGAATTATCTTCTACTGTGTAGTTGCGTCTTCTTCATTATCTCTTATTGAAGCTGATTCACATCCAACATCTAACAAAAATAGAGATAACTTGATGGGCAGATTGTCTCATATGCTCAAATGGAATTTAAAATACCCTGTTCAACAAAGAGAACAAAATAGAAACGAAGGTGCTGAATACCTCCAAGGAAATAGAAACCCATTTATTGACCATCCAGAATATGCATGTCGTATTTGGGGTAATACAAACGCTGAAACTAAATCAGTATGTTCTGGTTATTATCACGAAAAAACTTTAGTGAGCATCACTATTGATAATCCAAAAACCGAATATCAAATCAATGAGAAATTTGTTAAGCCAGATGTCATTGCTCATTATGATGACGGAAGTACTCAAAACGTGAAAGAAAGCGCCTCTTTTAGTGGATTTGGTTCTACAACATCAGGACAAAAGACTATTACAGTTACTTATGAAGGAAAGACCACTTCATATACGATTAATGTTATTGAAGCCCTACCACCAGCGGTCACAAAACTAGAAGTTACAAACCCAGTTAAATCTCATTATTACATTGGAGAAGAATTTGTTACTCCTATTGTTCAAGCTACTTACGAAGATGGAAGTGTTACTGATGTTTCTAATAAAGCAACATATACCGGTTTTGATTCAAGCGAACCAGCTTATAAACAAACTATTACAGTAACTTTTGAAGGTGTCACTACTACTTACGACGTTTTAATTACCAAAAGACCAAGCTGGGAAAACCCACCTGATAATAATAGTAATGGATGTGGAGGAAACGTTGTCACAACAAGCGTTACAATCACATCACTATCTTTTATTGGTATTGCTTCTATTACTATTTCTTATCTAGTGAGAAAAAAGAAAAGAGAAAAATAGACAAGAGGATAATTAATACTTTTCAAAATTAAAAGTAATATAATTATATTATCAAGAAAAAGATAAAGGAGATCTTATTATGGCAGTTAAAAAAGCAAAACCTGCTCCAAAAAAACCTGCTGTGAAACAAGCTGTTCCAAATAAAAAACCAGCAGCAGCAAAGAAGGAAGAAGTTAATTTCCGTACCTATCACTTAGTTAAAAGAGCAGATGGTAAATGGGAAGTCAAGTACGCGGGAGGACAAAAAGCAATCAAGCTATTTGATACTCAAAAAGAAGCGTTAGATTATTCCAAGAAGATGGCGGAAAATCAAGACGGCAAAGTCTTGGTGCACAACTCAAAAGGTGCAAACAAAGGCCGTATTAAGAAAAAATAATTTAATAAAGAAACACGAAGGCCCATACGCGTGACGTTATGGGTCTTTTCTTTTGATTTTGTCTCAATAAATCTTGAACTAACGAGAACATAATAGTAAGATAATATTTAGGAAAACGATTTCCTAACTATCTATAGGTTGGGAAGTTATTTACTCAAAACATAACGAGGAATATTTATGAAGAAGAGATTTATTAACGCTTTGTCTACTTTATTTGTTTTAGGCATGCTTATTGGTTGTTCTCCAAAAGGCAACACCCCATCTGGAGAAGGTGGAGGCGGAGGAGGAACCATCATTGATCCTGTTGATGAATCTCTAGACTCTATTTCTGTAAATAATCCTAAGACTAGTTACACTCAAGACGATGAATTTGTTAAACCAACAGTCATCGCAACTTATAAAAATAATAAAACCAGTGATGTAACATCTAAATCCACTTTTAGTGGATATGATATGTCTAAAACTGGTAATCAAACTGTTACTGTTAGTTATACAGAAGGTGAAATTACTAAAACCACATCTTACGGGATTAGAATTGACGCCAAAGTCATTCCTGACCCACCAAAACCAGTTACTATCACTATGCAATTCGCAAACTTCTATGCGGACGGCACATGGATGAAATTAACATATGATAATGATCCATTTGCGGTAACTGGACACACATATTCTTATTTAAAACTTAATGGTAATAAATTAGCCGCTACTGAAGTTGATAATCTTCCTGATGGAAAATACGTTAATGTTCATGTTAGCACTGACCAATTAACTGATTATTTATTTGAGTGGGTTGATGACACTGGAGAAACCTATTTCTCATTTAAATATAGTCACACTCCTGTTACTCCTGATCCAGGACCAACTGGTGACGCTAAACTTGCGTTTAAGATGTTCTATGGTGATGGACAATGGATGCAACTTTCTTATGAAGTAGATCCGTTTGCGATGACTGGCCACACATTTAAAACATTAAAACTTAATCATGAAGAAGTTATCGGCAATGATATTGATAATGTTCCTGGTGGCAAATATTTAAACGTTCACGTTTATAGTGATAAATTACCTGAATACCTCTTTGAATGGTATGACACTAATAACGTTTTATATTGTTCTTATAAATACACCAATAGCGGTGCTGGAGGAGATACTCCTGGACCAATTGATCCAACTATCACAGATGATTTAGGAGAAGATGAAACAAGTTCTATTCCAGTAGGTACTAACGCTGACCACATTAGTATTTTAGGAATTGATAATGTTAATTGGACTAAAGGACAATACTTTGATGTCTTTAATGGTGTTACTGCTACTTCAGACGGCAAAGACATCACAAACTATATCGAAGTTAATGGAAGTGTTAACTATGGCAAAGTTGGCACTTATGAACTTGAATATGTTATCCAATATGGTAACTCTAATATGAGTTATACCCGTACAGTTACTGTTACTGAAGGTGACATTAGTAGAGATACAGTGAATCACACTTTAGATGTCCCTACTTTACCAACTTCTGAAAGAGGAAGTATTGCAAGTGGAAACATTGATATTCCTCATCCTGCTAATGCCTCAAATATTGATAACGAACTCAAAAATAGGGCACTTCCTACTAATACTTGGTACTCTGGCATGTTTGCGCCTAACGGTCAAAGTGTTACTGGTTTATTCGCAAATCAATATCGAACAATGTTCACTGGAAAAGGATTCTCTATCACCGATATTAGTAAGGGAATGGTTGAATCTTATCCAAATGATTATGATGATTTAACAAAACAAAAGATCACTACTTTCTCTAACTTTGGTATCGATATCGATCACTTATATGTTTCTAATCCTTCTTTATCTACCGGAGCGTCTATTAACTTATTAAGTTATAGTGATAACTCTGCAAAATTTGGAGTAAGAAACGCTAACTCTAAAGCTGATGAGATGGTTATGTCTATCGCTCAAGGTTCTCCATATTTAGTGTTTGAAAATAATGGAGAAAAAGCATTTAACTTAGACTTCAATTACTACGGCAGTGTTGAGAATTATAACTACTATGATTTAAATGGAAATAAATTAAATTCCTTATCTTACACTGGTGAAGCAATTATTGCAGAACTCGTTCATGTTCATAGAGGATATGAATTTAACTTAAGTGGTATTGGAGCAGCTTTCTATAGAAATATTTATTTCTTAATTAACGCTCCTGAAAGATCTAGCTTCTCCATCTCTCATAAGTTACATCCAGATAAATCAAAGATGGATTCTATTACCTTAACTCCAAAAGACAGTAACTATATCTCTATTGCCCCACTTGGAGATGGAATCACTTCTGTTTCTGCTTCTATCAATATGATTAAGCGTTTACATAAACACTCTTATGCAGTTCAAGATAGAGCAAATTCATCTTACACAGTGAATCATGCGACTAATGTGATTGAAACAACATTTAGAAGCAATGTTCATCGTTTGAATAAAAATAATAAGAGTAATGTATTATATACATTACAACCTCATCAATATAAGAAGACAGACGCCACTATTAGTAGCTTCTATATCTCTTCTATGAGAGGCAAATTAAGATTTACTCAAGCTAAAGAATTTAAGACATATCTTAACTTCAAAGGCTTATTACCAAGCTTTGCTGTTCCTACTGGTGATAGCGAATTCACCACTAACATGATTTCTTATTTAAATATCTTAGACACTAATACAAATTACGATGGTGTTTATGATAAAGAAACCACGGAAGGAAAAGATGATCCACTTGATGTTAATGAACCATATTGGAATTCAAAAGCTATTTATCCACTTTCTCAAGGATTAATGGTTGCTTCTCAACTTAATCAAACCACATTAGTGGAAAGCTTCATTTCTAAACTTAGATACGTTTTAGAAGATTGGTATAAATACGAAGGCGAAAGTGATGATAGATTCCTCTATTACAATCAAAACTGGGGAAGCTTATACACAAATAACAGTAACTTTGGTGTTAATGAAAGATTAACAGACCACCACTTCACATATGGTTATCTCATCTACGCTTCTAGCGTTTTAGCGATG
>JAEEGK010022336.1_pt1 | contig 13300 bp, 5 predicted proteins | sample 8958771 | NCBI WGS metagenome assembly JAEEGK01 (sample SAMN16246547, study PRJNA631951) | gut metagenome | biome: gut microbiome; feature: rumen; material: SC-attached | host: Bos | place: Iran: Karaj | collected 2018-10 | reverse complement strand
GCCATTACGTCCTGGTGGTCGCCAAAGATACACAGAGAGTGTGAAGCCAGCGTACGGGCAGAAACGTCGAATACGCAAGGAATCAACTCACCGGCAATCTTGTACATGTTAGGGATCATCAGGAGCAAGCCCTGAGATGCTGTGAAGGTAGTAGTAAGGGCACCAGCCTGCAAAGAACCGTGAACGGCACCTGCAGCACCAGCCTCTGACTGCATTTCCTGAACTGAGACGTTTTGGCCCCACAGGTTCTTACGACCACGGGCAGCCCACTCGTCAACATGCTCCGCCATTGGCGAAGACGGGGTGATGGGGTAGATAGCAGCTACCTCCGAGAACATATAGCTCACGTGAGCTGCAGCCTCGTTACCATCACAGGTGATAAACTTCTTTTCTTTAGCCATTTGTTTAGAATAGAATTAAAAAAATGTATTTGTTCTTTCCTATTTATTATCTTAGTATCGTTTTACGCTGCAAAGTTACAAAGAAAAACCCGTATTGCAAAGCGTAGGTGGCAAAATATTGCTAAAACGTTTGCGTTTTCTTGTTTCTTGCACACTCCTTGTATATTAATATAGGAATCCCAGCAGCCACAGGGGTATCTGGTTGTCCTTGCCAATCTCCGTATTATAACGAGCATAGATGGTGTCAGGCGCATAGCGCACCTTCGCCTTGCTGTTGGCATCGCACACACGGAACTTCATTTTCTCATCGACCAGGAAGAACTGGTCGCGTCCCTGCTGGTTGACCTTATGGTCCTTCCACAGCGAGTTCACGAAGAACGTCTCCATAGCCGTCTGCTTATCGACGTGGATAGGGTAGATGGCATAGAGGAGATTAGAGTTGTGGAGCATAATCTTCGACGGCTTCTTGGGGAAGTCCTCGCCAACGGGATAAATCATATTCAGCAGACGGGCATCGGTGAGGTACTTGATGTAGTTCATCACCGTAGCACGACTGGTCTCAATGTCCTGAGCCAGTTTGCTGACATTGGGAGCCTTAGGGCCTTCCTCAGCCAACTGGTAGAACAGTTTCTTAATCTTCGTCAGGTATTTCAGTTCTATCTGTTTGATGAGCAGGATATCCACTTCGGTCATCATGTTCATGGTCTTCAGCAGGTTCTCAGAGTAGTTGCGCTGTTCCTTGAAGAAAGGATAGAAGCCATGATGGATGTAGTCCTGGAAATAGCGATTGGGCGACACCTTGGGCAGAATCTGCTTGATGATGTGCTCATGGTTCTTGAGAATATCCTCCAGCGTGTAGGGTTGGAACGTGTTGCCTGTCTGCAGATTGATGAACTCACGGAACGAGAAACCACGCAGGTTATACGACTTGACGATACCATTCAACTCTGGGTTCTCATCCTTCAGGCGCATCACGCTGCTGCCTGTAAACACAATCTTCAGATAGGGGTACTGGTCGTAGCATTTGCGCAACTCCTGACTCCAATTGGGCTGTTTGAACACCTGGTCGATGAGGAGCACACGTCCACCATGACGACAGAACTCACCGGCGAAATCGGAGATGCCATGTCCCTGGAAATAGAAATTGTTCATGTTGACGTACAGACACTGGCGGTCGTTGACATCAAACTTCTCCTTAGCATACTGCAAGAGGAATGTGGTCTTGCCAATGCCGCGAGTACCCTTGATGCCAATCAGACGGTCAGACCAGTCAATCTCGTCCATCAGCGTGCGACGGACGGGTGCATTCACATGCTCTACCAAATAACGATGCGTACGGAAAAATGCTTCCATAAAACTACTACTACGCTGTTTTGCTTTTAAAAACTGGCGCAAAGTTACTAAAAAAACTCGAAATTGCAAAGCCGAGATTGCAAAATCTTGCAAAAAGGCTCATTTTTTTTCTTTTTCCGTCTTTTTACAGATTAAACGATAGGGTACCTATTACTTTTCGTCCTGAATATTTATAGGGGAAATAGGAGGTACCACCAATCTCATAAGCGGTATTGAATAGGTTGTCACAGTCGAATGAGAGTTGAATCTTGTTGCCGTAGTCGTATTTCAGTCGCAGGTCTAACAATGCATAGCCACTCAGATAGAAGTCCTCACTATCCTTAATTCGCGAATTGGCCTTATTCAACGTGCGAGAAGTGCAACGCAGGTTGCCAGACAGCCAAAGGGAGTGCTTGGCCTTGTTTAACAGACGCTTTCCACCGATGAGGTTGACAGTCCACGTAGGTATGCTATAGATATGGTGGTCGTCATAATAATACTGCTCAGAACTGAAAACGCGATACAGGGTGGTATTGAGTCGTGAATGGAAGGAGCTGGTCTTGTAACTGAGTTCAGCCTCTACGCCTGCAATTTTCAAACTACCGGAGTTGACGTATTTTGGTGCTGCCAAATCAGTACTTTGGTTGTTGCATATCAAATCTGTCAGGCGGTTATAGAACAGATTGAAATCATAGTTGAAATATTTGGAGAAACTACCCAGGAAGTCGAGCTGAATGGCATCAATATATTCTGGCATCAAGTCCTGACTACCCCTGTAGGGATTGGATGTGTTCTGACGATAGAAGTAGGGCGCATCCACAAAGGCACGTGAAAAGGAAATTTTGGTACTCAGCGCCTTGGAAGGCATGTAGATGAGTGCTATTCGTGGAGAAAGCGCCGTAACGTTCACATCATTCTTGCGGTGTTTGTTGTCAAAACGTAAACCTGCATTCAAAATCAGGTTGTCAAGAAAATAGTGCTTGCACTGGACGAAGGCTGAGAAACTGGTCTCGTGTCCATTATTGATAATGTTCTTAGACTCCTTCATGACGGTTGTAAATCGCTCGTAGTCTTCACCGATGAGAGACTCATTGTCATAAAGTGTAAAGTTTTCAAGATGAATACCTGTCAGCAAGTTACCCTTCATCGACCCCAGTGTGTAAGAGGCATCCATCTTAGCGATACCGCCAATGGCGTATTCTTCCCAGTTGACATCCTGATATAGATTGTGGTAGGTCTTGTAAATGGGATTACCATGTTCGTCACGCTTGGGGGCATAATCTTCGTCAATGATGACATTGACTATGGAATCAGAAACAACGGCATAGTCGTAGAATCTGTACCTGTCACCATAGACGGATACATTTAAATTGAAACGTCCAAAACTCTTGGTATAGCCCAGGTCAAGGTGTGTCTCATCGATAGCGTAACCAATGGTGTTACCTTGGAAATGACGGTAGTTGTCATAGTCATACACCTCGCCGTACCAGGAATATTGAGGAACCTGCTTACCATATTTGTGAGAGAGCATAAAGGTAAAGTCCTTCACGTTGAGATTCAGACCGATGTCATAGGTTGGCTTGCCTTCATAACGTCCGACATAGGCATAGCCGTCGCGAGGTGTCTGGGCGTAGCCCGTACCTTTCGGTATATTGATCTTCTCACCACTGGAGGTGTAGATAGAGGCCCATGCCAGAGTGTCGGCACCCATGAATGAAGGGCCAGCAGTAAAGTCTGCCCGATGGGTACCATACGAACCGTAACCGTATTTGAGTTTTACACCATCGACTTCGTGTCCTTTTTTGGTGATGATATTGACCACAGCCGTCAATGCTACGTTACCATACAGCGAAGAGGCTGGTCCGCGAAGCACCTCGATATGGTCAATCTTCTCCGTACTGATGGCATAGTCGAGTTTACCGTTATTGGTGGAACGCGCATTCAGACGATGACCATTTTCCATCACCAGCATTTTCTCCTGACCAGAGGTATAAACACCATGCATGGAATAGTTGGGAAAAGCATAGGCGCAGATCTCACTCATTCCTGGCACATAGGCAGCGAGTATCTGACCGATACTTTTGTTATTGCTCAGACAATCAATCATCTCACGGGTGATGATAATCACAGGTACTGGCGCCTCGTTGATACTCTCTGCCTGACTGGATGCTGTGGTGATGGTCTCACTACGACCAGACTTTAGCAGGTTGATCATATCCTCGAAGCGTATAGGATCCATCGTAGAGGTATAATAGGGATTCTCGTCGAGTAGCAAAGAGGCATAATGCTCTGATTTCCCATAATCATCCTGTGCCAAATAGCAAAGGGAGAGAAGACGCAGGGCATTCTGCTTGAGATTTCCTTGAAAGGAGTTGAGATTCTTTTCTATGACGCTGATGGCTTGTTCCAGTTGTCCTAATTGATAGGCATTCTCAGCCTCAGTGTAAACCTGTCGCATCTCATTGCCAGACTGAGACCATCCTGCAGAAGTGGATAGCAGCATGGTTGCGATAAGGATAATATGTAAGTATTTTCTCATAATTCTTTCATATATAGTTTGCTATACTCTGATTCGAGCATGGTGAAGTGATCAGTAGGAACGGGAACGATACGCATCTGGGGTTGCAACTGGTGCCAGCGTTGCAGGTAAATGTCAACCTGACGGTTGAATGCGTCGATGTCAAGCGTCAGTTTATTAACAGCCAGGAAAGGCTCCATGGCTTTAAAGAAGATGACTTCACCTTTGTAGGGAGGCATGGGTTGACCGTCAAGCAGCGCTATGACCCGTTTCTGTTGCTTTCCCCAGTCGAAAAGCTTTTGCTGTCGCTCTGGTGGCATCTGTTCGATGACGCTTTGCGAAGGCATCATTTGACATACTTCTTCGTCAGTGCGGAGAGGCGTATTCAGCACAACTACTTTAGGAGACTGACCTGTCTCAACCTGCCATTGTGCAGCACACCGATAAGCCAATTCACCACCCAGGCAATGTCCTGTAAACGCATAGGGTACGGCATCGATAGGAAGCATGTCGTGAAGCATCTTTATGTATTTGGCTACGACATCGGTCTTTGACAGATTGGAAAACTCTTCATCATAATAATCGTCAATGGAGGCGAACATAAATACAGAGAACTTCTCTCGTAAGGCTTCAAAATAATTGTGTACCTGATGAGGGGAGAATCCCTGAATCGCAATGACGATGGGTTTGTCAGGACTGTATTTGTTCAGCCAACGTCCAAAGGTTAATTCCTGGCTGGCAATAGTGCGAATGGTTTTGTTGTTGAGGATGTCGTTAACCATCAGCCTTATACCTTTCTTCTCGGCCAGAGAAGACAATTTGATGGCATCAAGAGATGACAGACCCAGTTGTGTCAGGTCGTCGGTAACACCAATGTCCTCCGTTCCCAAGAGCTTCTTTGCTAAGTCGAGCAGAACCATCTCCCTCTGATTGGACGGTGCTTCAAGCGTACCAGTACCAACAGACAGCGTCTTGGAAAGCTCCTGTAGTTGACGACGGTCAATCTTGCCATTGGGAGTCTTTGGCATCTCATCGAGTTGACAGAGTTTATGTGGCACCATGTATGCTGGCAGCGTGGCTGACAGATGGTGGAGTAATTCCTCTGGGGCTATCGTTCCGTCACCCACGTAATAGCCTAATAAAACTTGATGATTTTGGTATTTGCTAAGGATAACAGCAGAGGTCTGAATACCAGGGTATTCGTTCATGCAACTCTCAATCTCACCAAGTTCTATCCTGAAACCATTCAGTTTTATCTGATGATCGATACGTCCATGGAACAACAGTTCGCCATCTTGATTCCACTGAACGAGGTCGCCAGTACGATACATCTTCTCGTTAGGGAAAAATGGACAGTCGACAAACTTTTCCTTATTTTGTTGCTCACGCTTCCAGTAGCCACGCGCTAATTGAGGACCAATAAGACATAACTCACCCACAGCCCCCCAGGGAACAAGTCTTCCAGATGGTCCGATGACAACAGACGTACTGCCAGGAACAGGACGACCTATAGGAATTCTGTCATAAGAATAGTTGGGGTCAATGATATGATAAGACGAGCAGACGGTAAACTCTGTGGGGCCATAGCCATTGATGACCTTGACAGGTGTCTTGCGATTGATATGAAGACTCTCACCGCCCAGGAATAAATACTTGAGTGTCAGGTCATAACTCTCCAGCAGTTCCATCCCCACCTGGGTACTCAGGGTCATGCCTGTCATTTTCTTGTTGGAAAGATAGCGGTTCAGTGCCCCCAGTTCATAGCGATAGGAGGATGACATGATATGCACTTCAGCACCGCATATCAGGGGGCCAAACATATCGGGTAGGGAAGCGTCGAAACTGAAACTGGATTGAAGTGCACACTTGTCTCCTGCCTTCAGGTTCTCCATTGGAATCAACCATGACAGCATGGCGCATAAAGCGTGATGTTCAACCATGACACCCTTTGGATTGCCAGAGGTTCCAGAAGTATAGATGATATAAGCCAATGAGTTAGGACGGCTACAATCAACAGATGGGACTTGGGCAGAGAAATCGAACTGGTCAAGCATGATGAGGCATGCTTTTTCATCCTTTATATGCAGGTTCCGTTTCGTGGCCATTTTGCTGGACGTGATAAAGTATTTCACGTCCAAGTCCTTTAGCATGAAATCAATGCGAGCCTCTGGATAATCAGGATCTACAGATATATAGGCTCCTCCTGCCTTGAAAACTGCTAGGACAGCAATTAAGAACTCCTTACGTCTGGGAAGCATCAGGGCAACAACAGAGTCGTTGACAACACCAGCCTTCATGAGTGAAGCAGCAAGTGTATCAGATTGACGGTCCAGTTCTGAATAGGTGATAGATGAATACTTATCGACAACCGCTGTCGCATGGGGAGTTTGTGCTACCTGACGACGGAACATCTTGACGAATGTCTCTGACAAATCCACATCGGTGGGCGCTCCACAGCCCATTGTTAATAGGACCTGACTGTCTTCTTCAGAAAGAAGCGGTAGCATTGACAGAAGTATATGGCTATCACTCACTGTAGCATAAGTTTTCACCAGCTGGATGTAACTCAACATCATCCTTCTGATGAAACCGTCAGAGTAAGAGTTGCTATGATATTCAGCAAGTAAGATAAGACGTTTCCCCCGACGTGTAATCTCGAATGTGAGCGACTCACCCGTAGCATTATCCATGAGTGGCAGTTGGGTGTAGGGACCACTGCCTATCATATCGGTGCTGTCTAAATCAGCCTGATAAGCAAAGATGACTTCACTGTTGATGTAATTGTTGGCAGCCTTTAGTTCTGCAAATGAGAACAGGTCGTTGGCCATACTGCCATGAAGGTGTTCTTTGGTCGTTTGAAGCAGTGTGTTGAGTGTTGTCTGCTCGTCCCATTTGATATGGACAGGTAACGTCTTTACCATCATGGCGATGGTATTGTTTTGTTTCAAGTCATGACGTCCATGATAGATGGTGGCAAACAGAGACTCATTGGCATAATTATAATATCCTAACAGATAGCCAAAAATGGATAGGGTAAAGATATTGGGAGTGACATGAAACAGGCTACATACTTGTTTCAACTCAATTTCTTCTATCCCTAAGTCTAATTCCTGGCGACCAAAAGTGATAGCCTGTTCAGATTTGTCGGATAAGGGTAAAGAGGTGATGTCCAAGTCTCCAAACATCTGTAGGTTCCACTTCTTGGCATCTGAATAAGCCTTCGTCTGACGTAACATCTCTTCTTCCTGGGCAACCTCGAAACCGCTGAATGTCTCATGGTCTATCGATTCGCCACGATAGCCCTTGTTCAGGTCAGAGAGGAAAATGTTCAGAGATGTACCATCGAAGATAATATGATGAAAGTCAATGAAGAGATAGACACTCTCCTCTGTCTTGATGATTCGAATGCGGAACAGTTGATCGCTGAGTAGTCGGAAAGGCTGTTCAAGTTGGGGTTTCAACTTCATGAAATCAGCCTCACTCATGCTCTCTACGGCTTGGTGATAAGGTTCCTTGTCGTTGCGACGTTGACAGGGGTGTCCTTCTTCGTCAACAAACAATCGGGTCTTGATATAGGGGTGTGCTTCGACAACAGCTTCACAGGCGCGTGCTAACCGGTCTGTGTCAATATCGTCAGCAAGTTTGTAGAGTAGGGCGTTGTTATAGAGTGCTTTTCCCTGTTGTGACATACACTCTACATAAATGCCTAATTGGGTCTGGCTCAGTGGATAATCTTGCTGTTGCGTGAAACTGACCTGTTCCGTATGTGCGCAGACCTCAGCAATCTTTTTAGGTGTGCGATTCGCATAAATCGTTCGTGAAGAAAGCGCCAGTTCAGGACATAGCGTCTGCACTTCCATCATTCTGATGCTGTCGCCACCAAGCTCAAAGAAGTCGTCGTCAATACCAATACGATCAATGCCTAAAGCCTTTTCAAAAGCCTCGCAAAGTTGACGCTCAATAGGATTTGTAGGTGCTGCGTATGGAGTTCGAACGATATCTTCTGTTTTATCGGTAGGGGCAAGTAGTGCCCTGCGATCTGTCTTTCCGCTTGGAAGAAGAGGGAAACTCTCCTTTCGCACGAAATATGCTGGAACCATATAATCGGGCAGCTTAGAATGCAAATACGTGCGGATAGCCTCTTCAGAAACGTTGTCGTTGGCGATATAAAAAGCACACAGGAACTGTCTGTTTTTAGTGGTGAAGCCTTTGACGATAGCATTCTTGACACCATCAACCTGCTTCATAACCATTTCCACTTCACCTGGTTCAACACGCTGGCCATTGATCTTTACCATCCAGTCCTTACGGTTTACATAGATGACATTGCCATCAGGCAATTGGCTGACAATATCGCCAGTGTGTAACCATCCATCACGATGGAGGTTCTCTGTCAGTTCAGGTTCCTTATAATAACTAGGAGAAAACGGTCCGCGAACGCACAATTCGCCTTCTTCCCCTTGTGCGACAGGCTTTCCTTCTGCATCTAAGATACAATACTCTACATCTGCGTCAGGCTTACCGATAGGTGTGTTCTCGTATTTTTTATCTACGAGAAAGGTAAAAATAGCGCCACCAGTTTCTGTCTGTCCGTAGTTGTTGATAATCTTATATTCTGGAGCGTATATTCCTGAGAGTCGTTCTGCAGCAGCAAAGACAACCTTCAGATGGGGTGATTGGTTGTGAAAATAAGCGAGAACAGAAGGGGGAATAAATACAAACTCTATCAGGTGTTTGGTGAGATAGGCTTCAAACAGACGAATATCCTTACTGATTGCTGATGGAATGATGTTCGCTATACCACCTTTGACAAGAATGGTATATAATTGCTTGCTGACAACAAAGTACATGGGTGCTGTGATACCCATCACGGTAATATGTTCCTCATCGATCATTGAATCATAGGTTGGAGAAATCCTATAGGAAGCGAAAGTGTCCATCACAGCTTTGGGGACACCTGTACTTCCTGAAGTATAGAACAATACACTGATATCATCTTCATCCGGCAGTACATAGCTTTCTGCAGGTGCTGTCTTCATAATTGCCTGCATGACATCGTCATCAATCAACAACGGAGATTCGCAATGATGCATGATATAGTCAATGCGGTCCTGGGGATAGCTGTCGCCCATAGGGACAATGGCATGACCCGCCAACCAGATACCTATTTCAGCAGCCACATACTCCATAGAAGCAGGCAGACAGATGCCTATGAACGAGTGAGAAGGATAGTTCTTCTGCTGTAAGTAGCCAGCCACGCGGCAAGCCATCGTGTAGAGCTCATGATAGGTGGTCTGCCGTTGGCCATTCTGGTCAACGATAGCTATCTTGTCTTCATTTGCCTTCAATGAATCCAAAAGCCTGAGGATGAACTTTGCAGTATTGGGCTGTGGCATTTAATACTTTGTAATAGGAATGGTGAATGTGAAGCTGGCACCTTGACCTTCCTCTGATTCGAAGGTGACTTTTCCATGATGCTTATTCTCAATGATGTCGCGCACAATATTCATGCCAAGACCAGTTCCTTCGCCTACGGGTTTGGTGGTGAAGAAGTTCTCAAAGAGTTTCTGTTTCACTTCATCCGTCATACCGATACCATTGTCAACGATCATGATGATGCAGTTATTCTCCTGTTTGCTGACATGAATGGTGAGCTCGGGCTTGTAATCGGCAGGGGCACTCTGTGATTTCTTCCACAAAGAATAGAGCGCATTGTTCATGACATTGAGAATGGCACGACTCAGGTCTTGTGGGATGACCATCATCTGGGGTATGCTGTCCTCGTATTGCTCATGGATGCTGGCATTGAAGTCCTTGTGATTGGCGCGCATGGCATGGTAACTCAGCCAGACATACTCTTTCGCCAACTTACAGACATCTGTGGGAAGGAATTCGTTCTCCTTGCCACGCGAGACAAGCAGGATATCGTGGATAATACTGATGGCGCGTTCACCATGCTCAACAATTTTTCCCATGTTCTCCTTCAGGTCGGCAATGATGTCTTCCACCTCTTCACGATCGTCGTCAGAGAGTTTCTCTTCATTGTCTTCCATGATGTCGTTCAAGTCGCTCAGCAACTTGGTAGACATCTTGCTGAAGTTGATGACAAAGTTCAGCGGGTTCTGTATCTCGTGGGCAATACCAGCGCTAAGCATGCCCAGCGAGGCCAGTTTTTCCTGCTGCTTCAATTGCTGTCGTAAGGTTTCTATATCCTGTTCCATAACCTATGTTGTTGGTAATGTGATGATAAGTTCTGTATATTCATCCTTCTTAGACTCCACCTTGATGTCACCATTGTGGTTCTGGATGATTTCTCGACTGAGGTAGAGGCCTACACCAGAGGCTTCACCTGTGGTCTTTGTCGTAAAGAAGGGGTCGAAAATCTTGTCGATGATGGTTGACTCGATACCGATACCATTATCGCGAATGGCAATCGTGATGACCTGTGGCTGCGCTGTCACCTTGAGTGAGATGACTGGTTCGTAAGCAGTGCGCGAGGCTTTCTTCACGACAGCATATACGGCATTGCCAAGGATACTCATCATGGTCTTGCTCAGCATCTCGGGATTGGCGTTGATGAGCAACTTCTGATTGGGCACGTCAAAGTCTATCTTGATATGATGTGTCGCTATCTCCTGGGCGTAGTACTTCTCCAGCATCTCCTTGTTTTGCATCAGCAGACTGGTCAGGTCCATGCTGACACATCCGCCAGAGCGGTCTTTCAGCATCTCCTCCATCGCTTTAAGTGTACGTGTGGTGTTGGCTCCGTGTTCACCCACCTTCTCCAGATTACCTTTCAGCATGTCGAGTATGTCCATGGTGTCCTCGTAGTTCTCGTTATCCATGTGTTCTTTCTCGTCCTCGATGTTTGCTGTTGCATCCTTCACCAGACCTTCCGAGAGTTTGGCAAAGTTGTTGATATAGTTCAGCGGGTTCAGGATACGGTCTATCAAGCCCTGTGTCAACTTACCCACCGTAGCCATCTTCTCCAGTCTTACGACCTGTTGGGTGCGCTCCTGTACCAATGTCTCCAGTTGTTGCTTGTCGCGCTCTAAGCGATAGAGACGCCAGCGCATCACTGCATAGATGATGATGCCAAGCAGTATTAGGTAGAGCAAATTCATGTACCACCGCATATAGAAGGGATGCATGATGGTGAAAGAGATGCTTATCGGTTCCGTTATTCTGCCGTAGGAGTCGCGTGCCTGTACTTCAAAGACATGTTTTCCAGGTGACAGGTTGGGGTACTCCTCGCGGGTGTCGTAGTCCCATGCGCTCCAGTTACCATCGTCCATGCGCGTACGATACTGCGTCTTCAACAATAGCGAGTGGATATTGGTAGAGAAGGTGAAGGTGATGTGTCTGTCTTCACTCGACAGTGTTGGCAACTCAGTGGGCATATTGCCGTAGCCTCCCCACAGAATGCTGTCGCCACCATGTAGATAGATAGAACGTATCCGAAGAGTCGCTTTAGCTTCCTTGACGGGGTCTTTATGCACCAGGCTTACCACGTTAACACCTTTGTCACCACCCGTCCACAGCAGGTCATCATCGTGTAACATGGCTCGAACGGAGAAGTCCATCAACGGGTACGTCGCAGTAGACATCAACTTATGCCTTACGCCGTCCTTCATGGCATAGAGTCGCTTTCCTTTATTGTCTGTCAACCACAGGTAGCCGCTGTCATCTGCATAACTGAAAGCAGGGTAGGGAATCGGCTCTGTTTCCGTAGCCTTGATCATCGACACCTCACCTTTATATTCTACCAGCGTGGTTATCTCGCTCTCGCTGTCCTTTATTGGTTTGAACCGGTGACCGGAAGTGCTCTCCCAGATGTGTCCATACAGATTCTGTACCCAGATGGTATTATTCTTGTCGCGCAACAGTTTGACAACTTTCTCGATGTCGCTGATCTTCTTGTGCTGATGCGTCTTGTTGTTGTAGAAGAAGATGCCGTCAGCCTCACCGCTATAGAAGCCGTCCTCAACGACCAATAGTGATAGTGTGTTGCTTGTTGTCAGTTGGCTGACCTGGTGATTGGCATTGATGCGATAGATACCGTCAGCAGTTGCTGCCAGCAGGTCATCGCCCTGTTTCTCCAACTGCCAGCAGGCATAGGTAATCTCTGGCAACTGTACAAAGGACTTGCCCTGCATGCGGAACAGTCCGTACTGGGTACCAGCATACAATGCCTGCTGATACTTTATCAATGACAATACCTCGCCACGCAGTCCTTCCTTGGCTGTCAGGTGGGTATAAACGGAGGGGAAACCAATGCAGAAGATACCATTGTCCGTTGCACCCCAGATGAGTCCATGATCGTCGTAGGTGACATATCTTACATTGTTGGAACACAGGCCGTTATCCTCTGTGATGCGGAATATCTCTTTTCCGTCTTTATACTGGAAGACCACACCCTCGCCATCGGTGGCCAGCGCCTGGAGATTATAGTCTCCCAGTTGCTGAACCTGATTGACGTGAGCCTCTCCGATAAATGTTGACGGACCTGTCGTTGGCAGTTTGGCACCAGCAGCCCATACGACATTGTTCTTATTGCGGATGGTGTACACCTCCTTGTCGCTGACGAGGAAATAGACAGCACCGTCACGCTCCCATATCCATTGCACCTCACCTCGGAAGACGTTCTTCTTGTCAATGCTATGCAGCATGGGAGAACCATTGGCTGAAATTTCGATATAGCCAATATAGTTATAACCACCCGTCCAGATGGTACCTTTCGAGTCACGGAAAAGGGCAGTTATGCGGGTCACACCTGGCGTGTGCAGCATGTGCCATTCTGCATGGTCGTAATACAACAGACCTTCGAAGTTGGCCACATAGACAATTCCGTCTTTGCCAGTCATGATATCGAAGTTCTGGTTGTTGCCACCATATTCCGTAGCTGAATAGTTACGGATAAAAGGAATGCCCTGGCTCCAACCAGTAGAGGCCAACAGCGTGAAGAGAATGCTTAGCAGGAGTGTTCTCATGGGCGGGCCTCCTTTCCGATAAATGCTTCGTAAGGAATGTTACGGCCGATGTAGTAGTC
>JAEEGK010022335.1_pt1 | contig 13301 bp, 13 predicted proteins | sample 8958771 | NCBI WGS metagenome assembly JAEEGK01 (sample SAMN16246547, study PRJNA631951) | gut metagenome | biome: gut microbiome; feature: rumen; material: SC-attached | host: Bos | place: Iran: Karaj | collected 2018-10 | reverse complement strand
TATGGAGAGTTCTTTCCACCGAAAGCCTTAAAGCCTGCCGCACTTACACCTTCAAAAATCAGGCGTGCATTTTCGCGGTAGAAGGAAAGATTTTCCTGAATCTGCTTCTGACCTTCCTCTGAATAAATTGCCTCGGCTGCACGCTGAGTTACATATGAAACTCCGTTGAACTTTGTTGACTGGCGGCGGAACCACAAAGCGTTGAGTTCTGTACCATCAAAAACAAGTTCGTGAGGAACTACAGTGTAACCGCAGCGCAGACCGGTAAAGCCCGCAGTCTTTGAGAACGAACGAAGTTCAATAGCGCATGACTTTGCACCTTCGATTTCATAAATTGATTTTGGCACATCAGCTTCAGTTACAAAAGCTTCATAAGCAGAATCAAAAAGAATCAGGCTGTGATGAGCGTTTGCGTAATCTACCCACTGCTTGAGATAGCTTTTTGGAGCCACAGTTCCGGTCGGGTTATTCGGGAAACACAAATAGATGATGTCAGGAACAGCGTCGCCCTCTGCCGGGATCGCAGGCAGGAAGTTAGTCTCGGCGCTGCAAGGAAGAATTATAATTTTGTCCTTGCGGCCGTTCATAATATTTGTGTCGATGTAAACAGGATAAACCGGATCACAGATTGCAACAGTGTTGTCGGTTGCAAAAATGTCGCCGATGTTTCCGCAGTCGGATTTGCACCGTCAGAAAGGAAAATCTCATCCAGCTGTAAATCGATTCCGCGCTTTGTGTAATCCCACTCGAGAATCTTTTCGCGGACAAAATCGTAGCCCTGCTCAGGCGGATAACCGCGGAAAGTTTTTTCCTCAGCCATTTCATCAACAGCCTTGTGCATAGCATCGATTACTGCAGGACAGATAGGCTTTGTAACGTCCCCTATCGAAAGCTTGATAACATCTGCTTCCGGATGAGCCGCAATAAACTCACGGGTCTTTTTGTTTACGGTTGAAAAAAGATAAGACGCTTCCAGGTCTAAAAAATTTTTATTGATTTTCATATTTCGATATCTCCATTAAATACAGTTTCCGCAGGTCCCGTCATGAAGACACTGTCGTTCTCGTCACCGCTCCACTCAATCACCAGGTCGCCACCCAGCAGGTGCACGGTGATTTTTTCACCCGCATCAACCAGGCCGTTCAGAATTGCAGCCACTACCGTAGCACAGGTTCCGGTTCCGCAGGCAAGAGTCTCGCCGGTTCCTCGTTCCCAAACCCGCATCCAGATAGTGCGGCGGTCTTCAACATAAGCAAACTCAGTGTTTGTCCGCTCCGGGAAAAACTCATTGTTTTCAAACAAAGGCCCAACCTCGCACACCGGAAAATCAGCCGGCTTCTTATCTATAAATACAACTGCGTGAGGATTTCCCATAGACACGCAGGTTGCCTTATATTCAACTCCACCAATCACAAGCGGATGCTTAATTACGGTGGTTGAGCCTGTCGAAACCACCGCAGAACTCAGTGATTTTGTATTGACAGGAATCTTCTCCGCTTCCAGAATCGGCTGACCCATATCAACCGAAAGCTTAGCAACCTTGTCGCCCCGCTCGCCTTCAACCACAGTCAAGACCTTAACAGCCCCCATAGACTCAACAGTAAACTCGCGGCCCTTAGTGTAGCCCGCGTCGTAAACAAGCTTACCCACACAGCGTACACCGTTACCGCACATCTGGCTTCGGCTTCCGTCGGCATTGTACATAACCATTTCAAAATCAGCCTTAGTTCCCTTTTTGATAAGGATAATTCCATCGCCGCCGATTCCAAAATGACGGTCAGACAACTTTATGGCAGCCTGCTTTTCGCCTTCTGCCCCGCCCGGAAAATCAACCTTTGTACAGTCAAAATAAACATAATCGTTTCCGCAGCCGTGCATCTTTGTAAACTTCATTTGCTTGCCTCCTGGCTTCAGTCAAAAAGCCTCGTGCAACTTACGTTTTAACGATATCAAAAAAAAGTGTCAATAGTAGTTCTAAATAATACTACTATTTTACCCAAAACTATTGACCACAATCCGCAAACACTGTATAACATATAAGAACAAAGGCGTTCATTCAATTTTAAGACTTATTGTTTTTAAATTGAATGAGCGCCTTTTTTTGGAGTAAAAATGAAGGCGTTTTTAATTCTGGCAGACGGCACAGTATTCGAAGGAAGCTCAATCGGAGCAACTGGCTCCACAATCGGTGAAACAGTTTTTACCACAGGAATGACCGGCTACCTCGAAACCCTCACCGACCCAAGCTACTACGGCCAGATAGTTACCCAGACCTTCCCCCTCATAGGAAATTACGGAGTCATCCCCGAAGATTACGAAAGCCGAAAAAGCTTCGTCCGCGGCTATGTAGTCCGCGAGCTCTGCGAACAGCCGTCCAACTTCCGCTGCTCCGGCCCTCTCAACGACTTCCTTAAAGCCCAGGGCATCATCGGCATCTGCGGCATCGACACCCGCGCCCTCACAAAACGCCTTCGCGAATCCGGCGTAATGAATGGCATGATAGTAAGCGGCAAAAGCGCCGAAAACCTCCGCCCCGCCGACCTCCTTGAAAAAATCAAAGACTACAAAATCACCGACGCAGTCAAGATAGTAAATATCAAGGAGGGAGAAGTCTCTCCCCTCGCGCCCACTTCGTTGGTCGCTCCCCTCTCTGCGGGGGAGAGCCCCCGCAACGCCCCCCGCGTCGTTCTCTTCGACTTCGGTGCCAAGCTCAACATTCAGCGCGAGCTGGAAAAACGCGGCTGCAAGGTAACCGTAGTTCCATATAATACCACTGCCGACGAAGTAATCAAAATGGCTCCGGACGGAATCATGCTCAGTAACGGACCGGGAGATCCTGCAGAAAATGTCGGCGTCATCGAAGAAATCAAAAAACTGTGTGATTACAGAAAAATTCCAATCTTCGGTATCTGCCTTGGCCACCAGATGTTAGCCCTGGCCCGCGGCTGCAAAACCAGCAAGCTCAAGTACGGTCACCGCGGCGGAAATCATCCCTGCAAAGACTTACAGACCGGCCGTGTATACATCACAAGCCAGAACCACGGCTACGCAGTAGAAAGCGATACTCTGCCTTCTTTTGCCCAGCTCAGCTTTATCAACGTAAACGACAATACCTGCGAGGGAATCACCTACACAGACATTCCGGCCTTCAGCGTTCAGTTCCACCCGGAAGCCTGCGGCGGCCCACACGACACAAACTTTCTCTTCGACAGATTTATGTCTCTAATAAATATTTGTTAAAGACCTCGTAATTAGTCCAGTCATCCTTGCAGGCTACTGCGAACTCAATGCATTTAAAATATCCTTTAAACTCATCCACAATTTGCTTTGCCGCCTTCGCTACAATCTCAGGATTATTTCTGAAAGCCCCGCAGCCGAAAGCTCCAAGAACCAGCGTTGTGCAGCCATTTTTCAGCGCAACTGAAAGAATCCGTTGCCAGCGTTTTACATGCAGCTCAAAAAGCTCATCGTCCGAAATATCCTCATCATATAAATCCGGAGCAGCACAGGTCAAAACATTAACGTTGAACCACTCACTTTTATCCAGGAGCTTCATTTCCGAATCATCGCTTTTGAAGACCATTACACCCGGGCTGTAAATCACATCGTCTGTTGCAAGCGGGTCGTCATCATCAATGTGCCTGTCGTAAAAATCCTGACGCATTTCATCAGTTGAAATAGCAGCGTACAGTGTAGACAGGCGGCAAAGACTTTCCTCCTGAGCTCTCGCACCATAAATTACGCCGCCACCAGGCTCAAAACTATTCGCAAAATTCAAAACGCCTACAGATTCGTTCTTGTAGGCTTCCGCCGCCTGGAAGCTTCGTTTTTTGCTCACAACAATTTTAGTTTCAAAGCTCGGCTTTTTATCAGAAATGTCGACTTCCTCTTCTTCCAGATACAGCTTCTGATTTGCAAGTGTAAACTCCACAGATGCTTTCAATGTTTCATCTGTCGAGTACAATTTTTTTGTGTCTTTAAAAACGTCTTTTAAAAAATCACGCACACAAATCTCCAATTTCTATTTGCTATTGTATGCAGTCTCTACAGATTAGCATAACCGTTAGAGCATCTTACATCCTTTGCAGGAACGTTTTCGTTCCAACCACTGTCTTTTATCACCTCTTTCCATTCTGCAACCGTACCACCAAAGTCAACTGTTTCAAGCGAGGTACACTCTGCAAACGCATCCTTCTCAATTTCTGTCACGCCACCGGGAATTACAACAGAAGCAAGTGATGTACAACCAGAAAAAGTCCAGGCAAAGATTATCAGCACATTATCTGGAATTACAATTGACTTAAGAACTTCGCAACCGGCAAAAACTTCTTCCTGAATTATTTCAAGCCTTTCTGGAATTAAAACTGTCTCAAGCGATTTACAATATCTGAACGCACCAGAACCAATTATTGTCACACTTTCAGGAATTACAACTGACTTAAGAGCTTCACAGTTACTGAACAAACCATCGCCAATTTCTTTAATACCCTCTGGAATTGCAACTGTTTCAAGTGATGTGCATTCATTAAACGCATAGTCGCCAATTGTCTTCACACTCTCGGGGATTACAATTGAAGAAAGGGATTTGCAGCGGTCGAAAGCAGAAATTCCAATTTCCACAAGGCCCTTCTCCGGAATTACAACAGTCTCCAGTGAATAGCACCCCCAAAAAGCATCCTCGCCTATAGATTTCACGCTTGCTGGAATTACAACTTTCTTTAGCGAATTACAGTGATAAAACGCCATCCTGCCGATTTCTGTAACCCCCTCAGGGATTACCACGCTCGTCACACTCTTGTCGTAACACCTAACCAGAACTCCGTCTTCTATGTAGAGAACAGGCACCTGCCATTCTCCGTCTGTGCACTTCACAACCCTGGCAGAAACAGTTTTTAATAAACTGTCTTTGCCTTTTACGGATTCCCATTGCGCTACACTGCCGCCGAACTCCACTGTCACGACCGATTTGTTTGAATTACAATTAAGCACATCTATTTTCTTGAAATTTCCAGGAATTACAATCCGTGTATTGCCAGGATAGATGTACTGCATAATATCTGTTAAAACATCATTCTCGTTTGTCATTTATAAAACTCCTTATATTTTTTTTCCTTTTTCGTTTATCAAATTTTATTCCTGTTAATTATAATACCGGATTATTCTTTTTTCTATTTTTTAAGCAAGAAAGTGGGGTAGCTTCCTTACAAATCTGCTATTTGTTTTGATTAATAATCTCTCCATCAGTACATTTTATTTTTGCACTGCGCTTGTTCAGCCAATGAGAGCTCATATTATTGTTCCACCCTTCCATAGTACCATCGTATTTTAGTTCATCTATGTAATAATCTTTTTTTGAAAAATCAACAGTACAATCAGAACAATGAAGTCTTCCAATACTCAAGAATGCCCCGCTTGTATCTATTTTATCAAAGTCAAAAACAGTGCCGTCATAATAAATATCAGCTATTCCTGAACCGACAAAAGCCCAGGTTTGTATTTCTTTAAGTGATTTTGGCAAGGTTATAGATTTTAACACACTACCAGAAAAAGCGTGTAAACATATTTTTTTAAGATTTTTTGAAAAATTAACTGATTTTAATTTTGTACAGCATTGAAATGCTTTTGTTCCAATCAATTCTACAGAGTCCGGCATGTCTATTGTTTCAACATCCTTCAAATCTGTTGTTTTAAAACATATTGTCAGGTCTGGAGAAATTCCTTCTTTCAAGCCTTCATCATGAAACCCTTGTACTACTATAGCCTTTGTTCCCTCAGGAATGACAACGTTCTTTTTATCCCCTTCGTAATAATTCAAGCCTTCCATTCACATCTCCTCGTTTGTACATGTTTACTCAGAATAAGCGTCGCAGTCAGTACAATGAATGATACGCACATAATCCATAATCCAGCTGTCGCCGAAGTAGCCATTCAGAGCTTCTCCAGTAGCGGCATAAGTCAATTCTTCAACCCAAAATGGCTTTTTTTCAAAATCGATTGTGCAATCGTTGCAGATAATTCTTTTGATAGTGACAGGAGTTCCATCAGCGTTTTTTATTGAAAGCAAAGCCTTAATATTTCTTCTTGCCAGCAACCAGACCGAACCTTCATAGACAAGCTCTTCAAGATTGCTTACGCCGTCAGAAATAACCACATTTTCCAGGTCACCATCGTTAGTTTTTAACATTCCGTTTTCTATTAACAAAATTATCTCCTCCTTTTTTTTAATCGAGCTTTAATTACCTGTTTTTAAACCACTCTCCGTAAAGAGTGAGCCATTTGGGTTTTGGGTCATCGTCGTAATAGCAGTCTGGAAGCATCATTTCGTGTTTAAAGGCAATCTTTATGCCTTTAGCGATGGCAAGCGGAATTGCGAAGTATTTGATTACTCCTAAAAGTGCAACAAAAAGCTCTCCAAATTTTACGATAAATGCACCAATAATTATTATAAGCACTGTTAATAAAAGAAAAGATTCCATAACACCCTCCATTTACATATGTTCCCAAATTGTCCATACAATCCAAACGATTCCAAGAAGCACAAGAAGCTTAAAACCTACATAAGGAATCGAACCCGCTGTCTGTAAGCCCTGACCAAACCAATTCATAAAACCTGTCATATCACACCTCCTGTTACAATATTTGCCATAAATTTTCCTCCTAGGCCGCGCCAAAGCCAATTTGTCTTCCAGAACCATCGTTCTGCTTTTCATCCTGGATTTTGCAAAGCTCGCTGATGATGTAGTCCGGCGTGCGTTCAGCCGAATCCATAAAACGAACGCGGCTGGCAAGCACGCCGAAGTCTCCAGGTGTCACCGAGTTCATTCCTGAAAGGCGGCGAATCTGCGAATCTTCAAAGGTCATTCCGCTAAAATAACGGCCAAGCAGAGCTCTTATCCCCTCTTCAACAAGCGGCTTGAATTCTGTAATGATATGGAAGCGGCGGTTCATAGCAGGATCCATTATCTGCTTAAGGTTTGTGGTACAAATCAGAATGCCAGGAAATTCTTCCATTTGAGTAAGGAACTCGTTTACCTGAGTGCGCTCCCAGCTGTAACTCGCATTTTCACGGTTCGCAAAAAAACTGTCGGCTTCATCAAAAAGAAGAATACTATTTGTTCTGGCCGCCTCGTCAAAAGCATCGCGGATATTCTGCTCGCTCTCACCAACCCATTTACTCAAAATATCGCTGACACGCTTTAAAAGAATCGGTTTTCCAAGCGCCTGCGCAATGTAGCGTGCAAACTCTGTTTTACCGGTTCCACTTACTCCGTAAAACAGCATTCGAATTCCGTTCTGCGCATCACCTGTGCCACCAGACTTTTCTGCAAAATCAGTTGCATTCTGAATCATGCGTACAATCTGAGAAGGTTCCATAGAAGCATTCAAAACACTTAAATCATAATTGCCCGAAACTCTTTCGCGCATACGTGATTTTCCGTTAATTAAGAGTGCATTTTCCTTGAGCACAGATTTAATGTCCTGCACAAGAGAAGTTTTTTCTTCACCAAGGCTTTTAATTGTCTTGATTACATTATCAACAGAAGCACCAGTAACCTTATACTGCTCCATCAGATCAAGAATCTGATTATTAAGCCCGCAAGGCAAAGCAAGTGGCTTAAGCTTAGTTTCTGTAATGCTTCTAAGCTGGCTTCTTGGCATTGAATCAAACTTATATGAATAGGTAAAACGGCGAAGAGTGCTTTCATCAATCTGAGAAGTAAAATTTACAATCCAGATGATTTTATTACGGCTTTCTTCGAGCATGGAATTTACGGTACCTTTTATTTTTGAAGGAACCTTTGTTCCGAAAAACGAGGAATCACATGTATTTAAAACAGTATCTGCCTCATCAATAATATAAATAGAGTCGCTGGAGCTCATAGAAAGAAGGCAATTAAGACGCGAGAAGATATTTGCTGTAATCTCGCGTTCTCTGGAAACCTCACGTATATTCTTAAAAATATAGGTTTTAAGACCGCTCTGTTTTGCAAGTGCTTTTGCAAACTCTGTTTTTCCGCTGCCAGGTTTTCCATATAAAAGGAAAGACAGGCTTTCGTTGCTTTTAAGCATACGACTCATCAGGTTTTTTGTGTTATCTGGAACATTAAAGCTTTCAAGATTGTAGCACGAATCGCAGTCTACCTTTTTAAGAAGATCGTAAAAGAAAGGATGCATTGAACCAGCTTCTATACATTCAAAAAAATCATCGTCGATTCTACCCTCTTCGGTAATAAAACCGTAAAGACGAAGCTTAGAGTCATTGCGCATAAGTGCTGAAAACTGTCTTTCAGACAAACCGAGTATTCTTGCCTTTATTTCCATCTGGCAGTTTTCTGAAAAATTGTCCATCAGAAAGCTAAGAGATTTGCTTGTAGAAAATCTGTAGCAGCACTGAAGCATGCTGATTTCTTCGTCCGTAAGTCCAACTTCTTTTTTTACGAACTCAAATTTTCCAATTGAATTAAGACTCCTTTTGAGCTGAGGAGGGATTTTTTCCAGCAGGCAAGCTTCCTCTGCAGGAGTTTTATTGATGAGGAAGTTTGCAATAAGGCTCAGCAAAAATTCGACTGAATCAGAAACATACTGAATTCGGCGTAAATTAATTTCAATGAAGGACAGTTTTTCATGAGTACAGGTACGCATACGGTCAATTGTTTTATCTTCTTCAAAAGAATAAGGTATTCCGCTGTTTGTAAAATAAAGCAAATCACTATTTGTATTTTCATTTACAGGAATTTCTTTGAGAATCTTATTGTTTTTATATTGATTAATTATTTTTGTAAGATAATTTAAAATCTCTTTTTCCTTACCCATTTTATTGGCAAGACTTTCAAAAAAGTCGAACAATGCATAAAGGTAATCATCCCCATCTTCTTCATCAGGATAATTATCCAGTTTATAACTGCAGATTTCGTAAAGATAATAAGCATAGATTCTACATTCCTCTATGGATGCATTTCTCAAGTTTTTTGTTTTCTGACGATTTCTTAATGATCTTAATCCACTAGCTCTTCTCATATAATCCTCCAAAAAATGTGATATATATGTAATAGATAAAAAAGTGTCATCCGTGTGAAAATGTTTATCATTTTTGGGATATTTTTTGGAGGATTTTGTGATTTCACACGTCAATTATATAGTCTTTTGCTTGAAAATAATCGCACGACCGATTATTTTTTATCCGGGGACTTATAGAATCTATTCTGTCTTAAACTGAGTAACGTCTGTACCGAGCTGGTTTACGTTCTGGTTCAATTCTTCAACACACTCATCGAGTTTCTGGCCGCTGGTAATTATGTTCTGACTGTTTGCAGAAATTGAAACAATAGAGTCTCCAACCGCATCAACCGAACCATGCAGGGCAGTCATTTCCTGCAGAACCTGAGTGCTGCTGTCAGACATCTTCTGCGAAGCATTACGAACTTCTTCAGTATTTTTATCCATGTCAGAAAGCATTTCTATAACGTTTCTGGAATCTTCATTCTGCTGTTTAAGAGCAGCTTTAATAGACTGTACAATATCATCTGTTTCAAGAATTCGTGAAGAAACATCATTAAAGGAAGCACTTGATTCCTGAGAGGCAGTAACAATTTCATCTACACTGTCTTTAATATTTTTAAGCTCATCACCAATAGTTTTTGACTGAGCTGTAGAAGTTTCCGAAAGCTTACGGATTTCATCAGCAACTACAGCAAAACCTTTACCTGCATCTCCCGCATGAGCCGCCTCAATCGCAGCATTCATAGCAAGAAGGTTTGTCTGCTCTGCAATACTTGCAATTGCCTGGTTTGCTTCCTGAAGCATTTTTGACTGATCTTCAATCTGCTCAATTCTTTCGTTTACTTTCTTCTGTTTTGCAATACCCTCTTTTGCCTTGGCATCAAGCACAGTGAATGAGCTTGCCATTCCTTCTATCGAATTGCTTATCTGCTCAATACTGTTTACAAGCTGGCCTACTGCAGACGAAGATTTACTGATGCTGTCTGCATGATTGTCTATCATAGTCTTTACGGTAGAAATACTGTCAACAACTTCCTGTACTACCATTGCAGCTTCATTATATCCTACAGACTGAGTAATAATCTGATCTTTTAAGTTATCAAGATTTATACGAATATTTCCCATGGCTTCAGAAACAGCGCTTACACTTTCACTGACATTATCAGAAACAACATCAAGATTTGCGCTGGAATTCTTAATATTACCCATCATATTCTGCAGCTTTTCTGCAAAGGCATTAAAGCTGTTTACAACAGTTTTGATTTCTTTTGTAGAGCTTTTGATTTTTACACGACGTGTCAAATCTGCATCACCAGTAGAAATTTCAGACAACGCATCTGCAGTCAGGCGGATAGGGCGTACAATTCCAAGAAGAAGGATGATAAGTACAACAAAGATTACAGCAAGAAGAGCAACAAAAGAAATTACAATAATCTGAACTGATTTATTTACAAAAGTATCTGCTGCTGCAGTTGAACGGCCGTAAATAAAATACCAGTGGGTTCCTTCGATTGGAGTTGATTTATAGTAGTATGGAACACCGTCTCTTGTTGTAGTGAAAATCTCATTACTGCCGGAAAGGAATTTTGCTGCAAGATTTTTATAAGCTCCATTCTCAATAGTGGCAATATTATCATCGGCAGTGTATTTCTCATGCGTTGCAAAGTTTCCTGTTTCAGTAAGAATAAACATTCTTTCATCTTCATACTGACATTTTTCTTTAAGCGAAGCCTGGATTTTGGCCAGCGGGAAGTCTACAGAAACAACTCCAAGAGATTTACCAGTTTCATCAAAAACTTCTTTTGAAATACTTACAACCGAAGCACCGGTCATATCATCAACATAAACATCTGTAAAAACAAAGTTCTGTGGATCTGCTTTAGCACCAAGATACCATGGACGCGTATGAGGATCCCAGTCTGCATCAGGTTCCCATAGAGTTCCGTCATAATAAGTTTCGTTAATAAGACCGTAGAAACCTGTTGAATCAACATAGGATTTTGTAAAGTTTAAAAAGATTTCAAGGTTCTCATCAAAAGAAGCCTTAGCACCATTTGCAAACATATCTGTGAGCGCTTCAAGAAGATTGCGGGGCTTTTGCATTGCACCCATAACATATTCTGAAGCAGCATCACTTGAGGAAATCAAGGCATCCTGGGTCTGCTGTGTTGCATAAAATTTCAGTCTGTTGGCTGAAATAAACATCATTAAAAGGAACAATACAACTGTAGGAATTGCAATTGTGATAAGAGAACGTTTAAGAAGTGTCATTTTTTTATACTCTCCGAATTATAACCTGTTTGTTATATAGATATATTTTACTTCTTTGAGATTTTTTTTTCAACTTGTAAAACACTTCACATAAAGTATGATTTGCGATATATTATAGAAAGTCGAAGGCGACACTATCTTTAGGAATGGTGTCGCCTTTTTTACTTAACCGTGTTATACGACCACGTCAAGGAGTATAAAACTGCTATGCCACTTAATAAAAACATTCACAAAGTAATGGTAATCGGCTCGGGTCCAATCATAATCGGTCAGGCGGCAGAATTCGACTACGCCGGAAACCAGGCCTGCAAAGCCCTGAAATCTCTTGGTCTTGAAGTTTGTCTTGTAAACTCAAACCCGGCAACGCTGATGACTGACCATTACATGGCAGACGAAATCTACCTTGAACCACTTACTCTGAAAACCCTCGAAAGAATAATCGAAAAAGAAAAACCAGACAGCCTGCTTTCTACACTGGGCGGCCAGACTGGTCTTACCCTCAGTATGGAGCTGGCAAAATCAGGCTTCCTTGAAAGTCACAATGTTCAGCTCTTGGGTGCACGCCCTGCAACAATCGATAAGGCCGAAGACCGCCAGATGTTCAAGGATACAATGGAAGCAATCGGCGAGCCTTGTATTCCTTCAAAAGTTGTAACAACTTACGAGGATGCCGCAGACTTCGTTCACAACGTAATCGGCTTCCCTGCAATTATCCGCCCTGCCTTTACCCTTGGAGGTACCGGTGGCGGAATCGTAAACAACGAACGCGAGCTGGACGAAATTGCCCACAACGGTCTTCACCGCTCACCTATCCATCAGATTCTTGTAGAAAAATGTATTTCCGGCTGGAAGGAAGTTGAGTTCGAAGTAATGCGCGACAGCACCGGAAACGTAATCACCGTCTGCTCAATGGAAAACTTTGACCCGGTTGGTGTTCATACCGGAGACTCAATCGTAATTGCGCCAACCGTAACTCTTGCAGATAAAGAATATCAGATGCTGCGTTCTGCAGCCCTCAACATAATTTCCGCCCTCGAAATTGAAGGCGGCTGTAACTGCCAGTTCGCTTTGAATCCGGACAGCTTTGAATATGCGGTTATCGAAGTAAACCCTCGTGTATCGCGCTCTTCTGCCCTGGCTTCAAAAGCAACAGGCTACCCAATCGCAAAGGTTGCAGCCCTGATTGCAGTAGGCTTTACTCTGGATGAAATTCCAAACTTCGTAACAAAGAAAACCAAAGCCTGCTTTGAACCTGTTCTCGACTACGTTGTTGTAAAAATGCCAAAGTTCCCTTTCGACAAGTTCGTTTACGCAGCACGCAAACTTGGAACTCAGATGAAGGCAACCGGTGAAGTTATGGCGATTGGTCAGAATTTTGAAGAAGCAATTTTGAAGGCAGCCCGCGGAGCCGAAATCGGCGTAAAGGATTTGAACCTGCCGGCCTTCGAAAAAGAAAGCGATGCAAAAATCCGTGAGCGCGTTGCCCAGTGCACCGATCAGAGAATCTTCGCAATCTACCAGGCCCTTAAGCGCGGCCTTATGTCAGTTGAAGAAATTCACAATATAACAAAGATTGATGAATGGTTCCTTGAAAAACTGGTAAACATTGTGAACATGGAAAAAGAAAACGATTCTATGTTATACCCGCCGCGCAGCTTCAAAATGGTAGATACCTGCGCCGGTGAGTTCGACGCAGAAACACCATATTTCTATTCAACTACCGGCGGTGAAAACGAGGCTGAACTCTTCTTAAAAGAACAGCACTCGTTATAATCCACAGCAGCAGTCGGCTTATATTTCAGAAAGTTCCTTCTGACTTATCATTCTGATGCCGTTCTCCTCACAAACCTTTTCAGTTGCAGGAACATCAGTACAGCGGATAATCATATAAGCTGAGTTAGTCTTGCGTCCGGTAAAGCCGTACATGTACTCAACGTTGCGTCCGTTATCTGCAAGAATTTTAAGAATCTTATTAAGGCTTCCTGCCTCATCCGGAATCTCAATTGCAATTACCGGAGTTACCTTTACGA
>JAEEGK010022334.1_pt1 | contig 13301 bp, 7 predicted proteins | sample 8958771 | NCBI WGS metagenome assembly JAEEGK01 (sample SAMN16246547, study PRJNA631951) | gut metagenome | biome: gut microbiome; feature: rumen; material: SC-attached | host: Bos | place: Iran: Karaj | collected 2018-10 | reverse complement strand
AAATAATGAAAATTATATTAAAAATAATAATAATAAAAAAAATATTAACAATAATAATTTTAAAAATAAAAATGAAAAAAAAAAAATGAATATTAATTTTCTTACTATTAATTCCTCTAAAGGAAGAAATCTTACTAGAAATATGAAAGATAATAATAATTATAATCAAAAAGATAATAATAATTTAGGAAAAAATTCTAATAATTCTATTTCAAAAAATACTAAAGTCTCTTCTACAACAATTGATTTAGAAAATAAAAATCAAAATAATAACCCTATAAATAATGATAGTATAATCAATAATAATAATTTAAATATAAATAATAATAATCAAGATGTAAAAAAACAAAATTTGAATAATTTATTATTAAATAAAAATAAAGAAGAAATAATAAAAACATTTGAGGAGATCAATAAAAATAAATCAAATCACTTTAATACACAAACAATAAATACATCACATACAAAAGTCAAAATAAAAAATTCAAAAAAAAATATTTTACCCCCAACTGAAAATAAATCAAATAATAAATTACAATTTAATAAAATTTCATCTTCTGTAAATCATAAAAAGACTTTATCTTCATCTTTATCTTCTCCAAATAAAGGTTTAATTAATACTTATCATAATAAAAATAATCTTTCAATGTCAAAATTAGTAATATCTCCAAATTTACAATCTTTAAATCAAAAAAGTATTTTAAAAAGTAAAAATCAAGATAAAAAAAATGATAATTTAATTAGAGCTCTAAATTTAAGAGAAAATATTCATTTTTTAAATAGAGAAAATTTAAATTATGAATATATGAATATTTTAAATTCAAAAATTAAAAAAATAAAAACTTTTAATAAAAGAATTTCTTCAATTCCTAAGAAAAAAATCATACAAAGTTATTCTTATCATAATTCAAGTAATAAAAAAGAATTTCAAACTTTAAGTATTGAAAGTGAAAGAAGTAGACAAATTAATTATAGAAATAGAAATTTTAATTTTAATTTAACCGAAAATTTATCAATTCCTTTAAATACCAAATTTTTTAGTCCAGAAATAAAAACACAAAGAGAAATTTCAAAAAGTCCAAAAAATTCACCTGAAAAAAAAACAAAAAGAAAAACTTATTCTCATTTCCATTCAAATTCTTCATATTTAGGAAATAATAATAAATATAATAATAATGAAGAAAAAGGAAAAAATAAAAAAATAAAAAATTCAGTTTTTCCAAAACAAGAAAATAATTTTAAAGGTTTTCAAATTAAAGGATTTAAAGAATTACTTCAAAATAATAATAAATATAATTCTAGAAATTCAAAAGATTCAAATAGTGAAAGAATATTTTTTAATGAAATTAATGGAAATCAAACAAATAGAAATTTAAATTTTTCTAGTAAAACTTTTATGGATGTTTATGCAACTATTCATAATAGAAAATAAAATTTTTTCTATTTATTTTTATTTTTATTTTTATTTTTTTTTAATTTGTAATTAAAAGGTTTTTAATTAATTATATCGATTATATTTTTGAAAAAATAATTTAGGAAAAGTTTATTTAATAATATTAATTACATTTAGAAATTTATGAAACATAATATAAACAATTATTAAATTAAAAAGTGAATTTTTTTTTAAATTTTTTTTTATTTTTTAAATTTACTTAATTTACAAAAATTAAAAAAAAACAAAAGCAAAAAAAAAATAAAACTCCAAAAAAAATGGAAAATATCAATAAAAAATATTCAAATCAAATAAAAAAAAATAGAAAACTTCCTCCATTTGATCCAAAAATAATATCAAAATTATTTTTTGTATTTGATGAAAGAAACAGTAGGTCAATAAAATTTAATAAAGTAAATGAAATAATAGAAGATGGAAAAAACTTTTATTCAGAACCACATTATTCAAATACAAACAATAATTATAGAAATAAATTAATGTCCCAAATAGATTATGTTTATTCTGAATCAAATAAACCAATTTCAGATAATAATAATTTAGAATCAATTTTAGTAAATCAACAAGTTGAATATTCAAAAAATATGAATAATAGTATTTTTGAAACTCAATTAAAAAAAAATTCTATTATCATTCCAATAATGAAAAAAAGAAAAAAAATTAATAGTGATAATATAAATAATGCTTTAAGTAATAATAAGATAAATCAAAAAAGAATTCAAAATGATGATTTAAATAATATTGTTCATAGTCAAATTATTACTTTAAAAGGAAAAAATAATAAAACATATAAATTAAGAAATAAAGAAATTAGTAAAGGAATTAAATTAATTAATGTCTCACCTAAACAAATTTATCCTAAAAATGAAGAATATTCAAAAACTTTAGATGATTATGAAATGAGATTTAAAATTTTGAATATGAAAAAAGAAATTTTTAAAGTTTAAATGTATAAAAATAATTGAGTTTATATTTTTTTTAAATTAAAATTTATTTATTATCAAGAGAAATAAAGATTAAATTTTATTTTTCTTTATTAAATTATTCTTCTTTATTTTATAAATAAAAAAAATTTATAAAAAAATTGTTATAATTTAATTAAATTTTTATTATATTTTTAATAAAAGAAAAAAAAAATAATTTCATACATTTAAAAAAAAATTTTTTTTATATAAAAAAAATGAATTTTGATGTTTTAAGTTTTAAATCAGATATTTCAATAAATAGTAAAGGAGTAGATAGTAAAAATAAATAAAATAACTGAAATATAGTTAATCAAAAAGATACAGTATCAACTTCAAATACAACAGGACAAACTCTAAATACAAGAAATAAAAAACAAAGAACTAAAACAGTAAAAGTAGATAAAAGTTCAATTAACTTTATTCCTAATCCAAAAAATGTTTCTTCTAGAAATATAATTCATTTTAAAAATCAAAGTTTTGTTAAAACCGAAATTCCTAATAAAATAAATAATATGAATATGAGTAATAATAAAACTAATTTAAATAGTATAATAAAAAAGAAAGATAATAATAAACCAAGTAATTTTTCTGAAAAAAAAAGAAAAGAAGTTTTATTTTCCCTTTTACCTCAAATAAATAAATTAAATAAAATAAAAGAACAATATAATGAATTAATTGCATTAACTGAAAAAAACATGACATCTACAGCAAATATTAATAATAATAATTTTTCAAATAAAAAGAAATCTATATCAGAAAAAAAATTACAAAAATTAAAAAATAATTCAGTTGAAAATTTAAGAAATGAATTACAAGTTAAAGAAAAAAAAATAGACCCAAGAAAAAATTTTAGAAAATCAATATCATCAATAACATCAAAAAATATGACTTTTAAAAATTCACTTTGTAGAATAAATTCAATGAATTCATTTAAATCAAATAAATCAAATAATTCAAATAATTCAAATAGATCAAATAGATCAAATAAAACACATCGAAGTTTTACTGAAACAGTAATTAATTTAAATATAAATAAAGTATCAGTTATAAAAAAAACACCTTCAGAAAAAAAAATTACTCCAATACCAAAAAAGTCTTTAATTCAATCTTCAGTTAATGCAGATTTAATAAAAAGAGTGAATAAAGTTATAAGAAGACAAGAATATAATGTTCAATTAAAAAAAACAAATATTACTAAATTATTTGGTAAAAGATTAATTTTTATTCAAAGATATTGGAGAAAGTGGTTTAAAAATGTATATTTAAAAAAAGTAATTAAAATACAAAAAGTTTTTCGTGGTCATTTAATAAGAAAAGATATTATTTCTGATAGATTAATTATTATTAGATTTGTTGTAAAAATTTGTTTAGAAGGAAGAAAAAAATATTTTTATTTTTTTATAGGTCAAATGAGAAAATTAATAAGAGCCATTTTTTTTAAAAGTATGATAAATACAAATGATATATCAATTCAAGTTGATATTCCAATATATAAATATATAGAAAAAGAAATAAATATTAAAGAAAATAAATATACAAAATTAGAAGAAGGAGAATATGAAAAATTATCTAAATTATTAGGAAAAGGTAATATTACAGGATTAAAAAATTTTCCAAGACCTTATAGTGAAGTAGGCTTTAATATTAAAGCTTTTTTAAGAAAAATGATTAAAGAAAATAATAATGTTGATAAAAATATGACAAAAGAACATGATATGAAATATTCTGGTAAAACTGGACAATTAATTGTTGATATTGTTAATAAAAAAATGACTTTGAATAAAATACAAAAGAATGATATTGTTGGAAAAAGAATTAATTATTTTACAAATAATGGGAATAATGTTATTAAATATAATGAAGAACAATTAGAGGAAGAAATAGGGGAAAAAAAAGTTTTTTTGAAAAGTAAAAATATTAATGCTAATGAATATGATGTTTTAAAATCTGATAAATATATTAGTTTAATTAAGAAAAAAGTTAATTATAATAAATGGAATTTTTATACTAAAAAATGTTGTTATAGAAATGAAGAAGATAAAAAACACTTAAAAGAAAAATTAAAAATGGAAAAAAAAGAAGAAATAATTGTTAAATTTGGAATAAAAATGAAAGTATTTTATATGATATTTAAAGAATGTTTAGTTAATCATATTAGAAATGAAGTTTTACTTATTTTATATCCAATTGAATTAAGAATTGAAAGATCTTTAAAAAATTCAAATAGTAATAAAATAAATTCTTTTTTTAGTTTAAGAAGAACTACAGATAATAGTGATAATGCTTCTTTTAGAAATTATAATAAAAATAATAAAGTTTCAAAATTTGATTCTCTTATTTCTAATACTAATAATGAATCTTCAGTTATATTTAATGATGAAAGTATTTTTGTTTGTTTTAATAAAAATAATCTTAATTCAGAAACTGTAAAAAAATATCAAATTACCACTAATGATTTGAAATATAATAATAAAAAACTACAAAATAAATAATTTTGTATTCTATCTTATTATAAAGATTATTATTAAATATTAAATATTACATTTTATATTCTATCATATATTTATAAATGATTAATGGGATAAATATTTTAGTTAATATTTTATGAGAAATATTGGAATTAATTTTTTTAAAGTAAAATTTTTAATTTTTTTTCCTTCAAAAATAAAGTTTATAAAAGGTAATATAAGGACAAAAAATATTTACTTTATTTTTAATTTTAAGATTTATTAAAAAACATCAAATCATTTTTTAAATATAATCTATATATCCAACTTTAATTCTAATATAAATTATTTCTTTTTTTAGATTATATTATATTTATACAAAATTTTAATTTTATACATTTTAAAATATTTAAAATATTAAAAAAATTAAAATTTAATTTCCTCTTTTTTTTATGTTAAATAATTATAATTTTATTTAAAATGATTTTATTAAATTTTTTATTATAATAGAGATTTAGTTAAAATAATTCAATTTGATTGTTCTATGTATGGATTATATATTAAAAAATTTAATTTTTAAATATTGTTTTATTGTTAAAATTATTTTTTAAGTTTTATTTTTTAAAAATAAAATGGAAGAAATAGAAGAAGAAGAATTAATGTTAATTTATGAATGGATAGATTCAATTCCTTTAAGTAAGCAAAAAAAAAATATAGCAAGAGATTTTTCAGATGGTCAATTATTAGCAGAAGTAATAAAATATTATATACCTAAAATTGTTGATACAAATAATTATCCTTCATCTTCAAATACAAATCAAAAAAATAATAATTGGGTAACTTTAAATAATAAAGTATTAAAAAAAATAAATATTAATCTTTCTAAAAATGAAATTAATAATATTATTTCATGTAAAAATTATGCAATTGAAAATTTATTAATAAGAGTATATAAAGCAATTGAAATTTATACTAAAAAAAAAATAGAAATTAATAAAAAAAATGAAGATAATGCATTTGGTGAAGATATTCATGATATTAAATTAGAATTAGAAATTAAAAGAAGTGAAGTTGAACATTTATCAAATATTATAAGAACATTACAACAAAAATTACAAAATGCTAATGTTAATAAAAATAATTTAGAAAGAAAAATAATGGAATGTACTCAAGAATTAAGACAAAGGGGAATAAATATTTAATAAAAAATATAAAATTACTTTTTTTTATAATTATCTCATTTTAAAAAAAAATTATATGATTCATAATTATTTTAGTTAAATATTATCTTGCAATTTAGTATCAATATTTACAATCATATTTCTTAAAGAATCTAATAAATAATTATTATAATCACTATTATTATCATCTTCAATATTATCTATTTTTAATTTTTGACTATTTAATTGAGTTTTAGTATCTCTTGTTCTTTCTGTAATTGTTTTTTTACTCATTAAAATTTGATTATTTTGTTTATTATTATCTATTATCATTTTTTCAACTTCAATTACATATTTTTTCATATCTTTTAAATTTTCTATAAATGTATTTATTTTTTTTTGATTTTCTTGATATTTTATTTTATAAAAATTAATATTTTGATTTAAATTATTTATTATTTTCTCTTTTTCATTATTATTTTTTGTTAAAAGTAATATTTTATTATTTAATTCAATTTGGTTTTGTTTAAAAGTTAATATAGTAGAATTAATTTTTTTTGAATCTTTTTGATTTGTTAATTCAGATATTTGTTTTTCATTTTGTAAATTTTTTATTATTGAAGTTAACGAAGTTATTTTATTATTTTTTATTTCATTTTCTTTTACCAATTTCTGAATATGAGAATTTAAATTAAGTGAATCATTTTGATTTTGAATTATTTGATTTAATAATTTATCTTTTTCATTCATTAACTTTTTTTTTTCTTTAATTAATTTTTCTATTTGTTCATCTCTTTGAGATAATTCATTTTTACTTTCTATTATTGTTCTATTATATTCAATAATACAATCATTTAGTTTTTTTATTATTGAATTTTTTTGATTATTTTCTTCAAAAACATCTTTTAATTTTAATGAAATTTTTTCTTTTTCATTATTTAATAAATAAATTGTTTCTTTATCGATTGAATTATTTTTTAATCTTTCATTTTCAAATTTTGTTAATTTTTCTTTTAAATTATCAATTTGGATTTTTCTTTCTGTTTTTTCATTTAAATATTCTTCTTTTATTTTTTCAATTTTAATTTTTAATTCGTTAATTTCTTGTTTTAATTTAATATTTTCATTTTTTAATTGATAACATTCATAATTTGGTTTATTATGTTCTATTGTTTTATTAATTATTTTTATATTATTATCTTGATTTTCATTATCCTGAGTAAAATTAAATTGCTTTTTTAAATTTTCATAACTGTTATTATCAATAGTAAAAAATTCAGTTTGAGAAATTAATTTTTCAAAATCTTTTAATTTATGTTTTTCTCCAATTAATTTATCTTTCATTTCTAAATATTCAGTTGTTAAATAATCTAAATTTGAAGCTTCTTTTTTAAAATTATTTAATTTTCTAATTATTGAAGTATCATCAAAATTCTGAGAAAGTAATTTCCTATAGTAATTTCTATTTTTGTTTTTTTGATTTATATTTTTTTTTGAGTTATTATCAATTAAATCTATTGGTATTATTTCTTTATTATCTTCTGAAATTTTTTCTTTAGAATTTTTTTTCTTATTTGATTGGTAGATAACTTTTAATTTATTATTTCTTACAAATTTGTTGGTTAAATTCATATTTTTTAAATATTTAAATATAAAAAAAATAATATATTATTTTATTAAAAATAATAAAAGAGATATAAATATTATCATGTATCTATAATATATATTCATATCTATTAATATATTGTTCAATAATGAATGGCAATTAATTATTGATTTATAAGGATATTCAAATTTAAAAAAAACGTATAAAATATTTAATAATAAATTTAAGATTAAAATAATTTTTATTCAATATATATAATCAATTATTTGAATTTATTTTGATGAAGACAATAAAAGGTTTTTTTATAAGATATTTATTTAAAGAATAGACAAAATTATTATGTTGTACTAACAATAATTAAAAATCTTTTGATATAAAAATTGAAAATGAATATTAAATATTTTAAATTAAAAGAAGAAGATAAAGAAAATAAAATAAATAAAAATATTGATAAAAAGATAAGAAATAAAGATGTTATTTAAAATAATTTTATATAGTATATAATATAATGAAGATGAAGAAATAAAGAGTTATAAAATGAAAAAAATAATTAAATATAATCTTATAAATTAAATAATAAAATTATTAAAATATATAATTATATATAAATAGTAAATTTAAATGAAACGATAATAAAATATAACAAAAATGAAATCAAAATTAATAGTCTTTATTTTAATTTCATTTTCCCTTTCACTTCGTCTATTAAGAAATCCAAAAATACTAAAAAAAGAAATAAAAAATTATCCAAAATTTAAATCAACAATAAAAAAATTAGATGCAAACATTAAAAAAATAAAAGAAGAAATAGATGATGCTTTAGAAATTTTATTTAAAGAAAATCCTTCAGAAGAAAAAATAGAAGAAGATAATTTAATTGAACAAGAATCTCAAATTCCTTTATTTCAAGAAGAGGAATTTTTAAATGAAGAAAAAGATATAAAAGATAATAATTTAAACGAAGAAAAAATATTAATTAATCCAATAAATTATCAAGAAGAAAAAATTTTAAATGAAAATTTAAATGAAGAAGAAAAATTAATTCCAGAAATAAAATTAATTGAAAATAAAGATGAAATAATTGAAGAAATTCCTGAAGAAATTATAAATGACTTACCTTCTGATTATGAAGAAGAAATAGAAAATAAAAATGAATATGAAAATAAAATAATTGAACCTGAAAGTTTTATTAATCAAGATGATGATGATATTTTGATTCCAAGTGAAGAATTTTTAAAATTAGACAATAATGATTTAAATAATTTAATTGAAAATAATCATTTTATTGAAGAAATTACTGGTGATATTCATTTTAATTTAAATGAAGAAATTTTAAAAGCTATTAATGATAAAGTTGATAATTCAGTTAATGATAAAGTTATTGAAAATATTAAAGAAGAATTTAATCAAAATAATGAAGTTTTAGATGATATTTTTGATAAAGTTGAAAAGAAAATTGATGAAACTATTGAAAAGAAAATTGAAGATAAAATTGAAGATAAAATTGATGATAAAATTGATCAAAAAATTAATCAAAAGTTAAGATCACATTAAATTTTTTAATGTGTTGAAAATAAAAATATTTATAAGGAATTTTTTATTAATTTTTTTTATTTTTTTTTCTATTCTTAATTTACCTATTTTTTTAATTAAATTTCATTTTTTAATATTGAATTTAATAAAATCAAATTCAAGTTAACAGTTAGTTATTGTATTTTTTGAGTTTAACTACCTTAATCAATTATTTTATGAATATTAAATAATCTTATATATAAATTTATTATTAAAATGTTAAAAATATATTTTTTAATATTTTTAATGATAAATGAAATAATTAAATTATCTTTATATATTATTTAAGTCTTTAAATTTTAATTTGAATTATTATTATTTTCATTATTTTATTGATTCATTTGATTTTTATAAATCATTAATATACATTTTATGTAATATTATGGTATTTATTTTATATAATTTATTTTAAATTTGAACCATTAAACAAATCAAATAATACAATTTAATAAAAATCATTTTTAATATATTTAGAAATTAATTAAAAATATTTTATTATTTTTAAAAAATAATAATATTATTAAATTGAATAGTTTATGAAAAATTAGTTTTCATTTTTGTAATAATACTTAATAATTAATAATTATAATTACAATATTTTTTTATTAAAGAAATTAAAGTAAATTTTTAATTAAAATAAAATTATTTATATTTCATATTAATAAACTCATTAATTTATTTTATTTTTATATATCATTTCTATCTCATTTAATAAAAGAATTTAGGATAAATTCGCAGGAATTTATTTAGTTAACAATAAAATACCATTGTTTTCATATGTATTATAAAATTTATTGATTTTATAAAATAATAATTAATTTAAAAACTGTTGAGTTATAAAATTAGTATTATATAATTAAAAAAATAAATAATTAAAGTTTGATTTTATGGAAATAAATAGAAATTAAAAATTAAAAATATAAAAAAAATTATTTAAATCAAAAATTGAAAATAATACAAATCGAATATAAAACCTAATTAAAACTCAATAACCACAAATTAAAAAAATAGTAAACAAATTTATTTTTTAAACTAAATTAAAAATATAATATAAGTAATTTTTAACAATAACCAAAAAAAATAATAAAATTTACTCACCAAAAAAAAATAAAAATATATATTGATATTCCATAAAAAAAATAAAAAATAAATATAAAAAATTATGGATGATCAATTTATAGATTACGATCAATCAAATGATCAAATTAACTACACAGAAAGTAATTACTTAACAAATATATCAGAACAAAATATAACATATGATGAAAAACCAGTAGAAGCAATTCCATTTCCTTTAAAATTATTATCATTTAATGAAACATCTCAAACTGAAAATGCCCAAATAACAGAAGAAAAATTTGAAGATTATAATAATTCATATAATAGTGATTTATGTTCAAATGATAATATAATCAATGGTGAAATAAGAGAAGATTCAGGATTAAAAATGTTAATAATAAATCAAATAGAAACTTATCAAATTATTAAACCTAATTATTATAATCATACCAAACCAAAAAGAAATTTAACAAGTCCAGGAGAATCTTTTTATAATGATGGAAAAGATAATAAAGAAAATAATTTAATTGTTTTTGAAAATGATGAAATTAAAGGACCTAATAATACTTATGTTATAATTGATATTTTAGGACAAGGAATTTCTGGTCAAGTTTTTAAAGTAAAATCACTTACTGATAATAAATTTTATGCTTTGAAAATAATAAAAAATAGAAGAGCTTATTTAAATCAATCTTTAATAGAAGTTAAAATATTAACCATATTAAATAATGATATTAAAAAAAATAATAATATAATAAAATTACATGATTATTTTTATTATTATCAACATTTATGTATTGTATTTGAATTATTAACTGAAGATTTATTTCAATTTCTTCAACATAAAATGAGAGGAATTTCATTAAGAACAATAAGAATAATATCAAAACAAATTTTAGAAGCAACAGAAGAATTTCATAAAGCAAAAATAATACATTGTGATTTAAAACCAGAAAATATATTATTAAAAATAGAAAAAGATGATAGTAATTTAAATGGTTCAATTCATATAATAGTAACAGATTTTGGTAGTTCAAGATTAAAAGGACAAACATTATTTAAATATATTCAATCTCGTTATTATAGAGCACCTGAAGTAATAATTGGTATTCCATATAATGAAAAAATTGATATTTGGAGTATTGGTTGTATTTGTGCTGAATTATATTTAAGTGTTCCTTTATTACAAGGTTCTTGTGAATATGAACAATTAAAAAAAATTATTGAATTATTTGGAGATTTACCTTATTTTATGTATCAAAATGCAAGAAATTTTAATAAATATTATAAAATTGATAAAAATACTAATAAACCTATTTTAAAAAATCATTATGAATATTATAGTGAAAATCCTAATGATAATTATGAAAAATTTAATATTCCTTATGATATTATTTCTTTAGATGATTTAATAAATGTTAAAAGAGAAAATTATGTTAAAAAAAGTGATAGTAAAAATCATAGTAGTTGTTCTTTTAATAATAGTACTATTAATAATCAAGAACTTATTTCTTTTATTGATTTTTTAAAAGGAATGTTACAATTAGACCCTAATTTAAGATGGAATGCAAGTCAATGTTTAAAACATCCTTTTATTACAAAAGAAAAATTAGATAATTTTATTAATTCACATTCTGTAGATTTTTCTCAATTTACTTCTTATATTTCTAATAATGAAAATTTAGGTAATTCTTTTAATAATAAAATTTATAATCCTTTTCATAGTATGATGATGGGAAATTCTTTTTATCAATATAATAATAATATTATTAATTATAATAAAGTTGATTTTAGAAATTCTTCTTTTGGAAATTGGAATATTAATAATAACATTAATAATAATATTAATAATAGTTTTAATACTAGTTTTAATTCTAATATTTATCAACCTAATATGAATAATATTCAAGTTAATTGGATGAGAAAATTTCCTTTTGCTATTGTTGAACAATTTACTCCTTATCAAATAATAAATAATGAAAAAAATAAAATGAATAATACTTTTACTAATACTTCTTTTGATAAAATTAATACTAGTGAAGATTATTGTTATTATTTAAGAGAAAAAATGAAAAATAAAAAAAATAAAAAAAAACAAGAAAAAGAAAATAATAATAATAATGGAGTAGGTAAAAAAAAATCATTTTTTGGGAAAAATAATAAAATACAAAATGATAATAATTTATTAGGAAATGATATTTTTGATAATGATGAATATATTAATTTAAGACCAAATAATAATAAATCAATGTTTGTAAATATAAATAAAAATTTATTTGAAAAACAACATAGAACAAGAAGTCAAAGTGATGCAAATGGAAATATGTTTGTTTTTAATACTCCTTTTATTCAAGAAAATAAATTGAATTCTACTTTTAATAATGATGATAATATTTAATATTTTTATATTTTATTTGAAGATGTTTAATTTACAAATGATAATTTTTGTAAAAAAAAGAATTTTTATTTGGGATTTGACTTATTTTTTTTTCATTTTTATATAAGTGTTATTTTCATACTTTATAACATTATTAAGAATAATTTTAATTTTGCACTTTGTTTTAATTAATTTTTTAGATTTAAAAAAGATAAATAATTTTATTTTTTATTTTATAAAAATCATCAATTTAAATCTATTAGTATATATTAAAATTAAAAAAATATATTAAAATAAACAATATATTTTAATTTTTTATTTACTCATTTTGTTTTTAATTTAATATTTACTTCTTGATTTTATTACTTTATTATATTATTAAAAAAAATAAAAAATATTTATTATTATTAAAAAAAATTATAAAAAAAAAAAAAAAAGTAAAAAATTGCCAATTATTATATTAATAATTATTGTTGCAATAATTATTATTATTTTACTTTTGATTTATTTTCTAGTTATTAGAAAATAGGACTAAATAAAGGTTTATTTATGGTATATGAAATATAAATAATTTTAATTATTATAAATCATTTTAATACAATCTCTTTATTTTGTATTGCATTCATTATTTAATTATAAAAACTAAATTTAATTAAACTATAATA
>JAEEGK010022333.1_pt1 | contig 13301 bp, 3 predicted proteins | sample 8958771 | NCBI WGS metagenome assembly JAEEGK01 (sample SAMN16246547, study PRJNA631951) | gut metagenome | biome: gut microbiome; feature: rumen; material: SC-attached | host: Bos | place: Iran: Karaj | collected 2018-10 | reverse complement strand
GCATTACTTGTTGCCTCAATGGAAGAACACGCACTCCGCATAGAAACCGGCTACGGTACAGAAGGCGCTCTTACAGATGCAAAATGTGCCCAGATTATCCGCAACGTCCTTGTTCCAAACTTCAGGGACGGTAAATACGGTGAAGGCATAATCGAAGCTGTTAATAATATGGCTGGCATTATCACTAGTGACGAATCCTTAGTCAGTAAATCTGTGCTTACTGAATCATCATCTTCTTACAGTGATAGTACTTTTATGGATGTTTGCTATGTAATTTTGGCTATAATAATAATTATTATATTTTTGGCTCTTGTTTTTGGGGGCTCTGGTTCCGGCTCATATTCTGGCAGTTCTTATCACAGTAGCGGCCATAGTTATAGTAGCGGTGGCCATAGCTTTAGTGGTGGTGGCGGTCATTTTGGAGGCGGTGGCTCATCCGGTCACTGGTAATACTTTAAGCCCAGGCCCATAAAGGCTTCGCGTGTCCATTGTACATCCTAATAAACTTTTCTCTTGCCATCAGCTCAAATTGCTTTTATTATAGTATATATAGATAATACTTTTAAAAGAGATGTGCGTATGAAAAAAATCCAATCTTTATCATTATCATTATTGCTGGGAGCTTTACTCTGCAGCGCTATTTTTACTGGATGTGCTTCTAAACCAAAGGTACTCTCATCAAAACCTTCAAAACACGTAACCGTGCAGCAGACTAGCGTTGGCGTTTATATAGATGTTCACAAGGAAAAAGGCGAAGATATTACCAAAGTTATACTGATTGACGACCCTAACGGTAACGGCGCCACAGTAACTTTCGAAAATGCCACTTCAGTAAACTTCCTCTGGCCTTATGCCGAATCTGGAAAAACTTATACAATCCACGCAAACCTGTATAATTCCAAAAAGTTCAAGGGCGAAGAAACTGTAACATTCACAACAGACGCAGTAAGCCAGAATATCGTTAATTACACCGAAGATTATACCAATTCAAGGCTCGTTCTTGTTGCCGCTAAAAACACCCGAACAGTAATGCTTAAAACAACAAAAGAAGCTCTTCTTTCAATTCTTGGTCCAACAACAACACTCAATGCAAAAGTTAATGTAGATATTTATTCTGGTAAACACGCTGGCGATGCAACTCCAAATGACAGCGAATATATCGGTTCGTTTACAAAGGATATTTTGAATGTTGCTGATTTCAAAAAGCTTCTGGACGGCTACGACATCATGTCAATTTCCGGTGCATTCGGTTACACTCCATCAGAGTTGAACAAAAAACTGGCAGCAAACAAAACCTATTTTGCACGTGCCTGCGTAATCTACAATCTTTCTGCTGATGATAATGCTTCTGTAAAATACATGACTAGATATCTTTACACCAACGACACAATCTATACTCCAATTGCAGAAGAAGATTTACCTGAATCTCTGGTTGGAAACAATACCAACGATGCAGCAAAATAAAACAACCCACGCAAAGAAACTCGCAATTCCTACCGCAAAGCTCCTCATGTATTTTGCGGTAGTTTTTGTGATGTTTTGCAGCTATCTAATTGTAAGGCACAAAAATCAAGTTCTGGAAGCCAAAAATCTTCCCTTTTACAATACGTCTCTTGAAGCGGTTGATGATGGCACCTATTACGGAAAAACCTACACAAAGTTTTTGCATGTTCAGCTAGAAGTTACCGTGCAGAATCATCAGCTGCAAAATATAAAGGTGTTGGAAAACAAGGGTTCCCAGGGACAAAAAGTAGAACCAATTTTACAGGAAATGATTAAGCAAAACAAGGTCGTAGTTCCCGCAATTAAAGGCGAAGAATTAGCAAGCCTTGTTTTTATATCATGCGTAGATACAGCCTTGCATTCCGGGGCTGGTCAAAAAGAGGTATCTGAGTAAAATAAATTGCTATGATTTGCAAATATAGCTATAATATAAACCTGTCATTATCGGGCCTGACCCGATAATCTTCAAGAAGAGTAAAAATGCCGTCATCCCCATACCAGAAACAATTAGATGAACTTCTCAAAAATCTAGCCATAGCAGAAAAAGATGGCCAGTATAAACCAACCCTTTTGCTCCATGCCTGCTGCGGCCCGTGCTCATCTTATGTTTTGGAATATCTTTCGCAATATTTTGCAATCACGGTGTTTTATTACAATCCCAACATTTACCCACAGGAAGAATACAACCGCCGCCTGTCCGAACTCAAAACCTTTTATACAAAGTTTGCCCCAGCCGCAAATGTGCGCGTAGTAGAAGAGGTTTACAACCCGGAAGATTTCTATACCGCAATCCAAATCCACGAACACCCCGAACGTGCAACCGAACCTGAAAAAGGTGAACGCTGCCGGCTGTGCTACAAGTTCCGTCTGAAAAAAGCTTACGAATATGCTGCGGCTCACAAGTATGATTATTACTGCACAACGCTTTCAATCAGTCCCTTTAAGGACGCAGAGAAAATAAACGTGCTTGGCACCGAAATTGCTAAAAACCAGCAAGTTGCCGGTAACCAATCCGTCCCTTCCGACCAATCATCATCCCCCCGCTGGCTCCCTTCTGACTTCAAAAAACACGGCGGCTTCCAACGTAGCCTGGAACTCAGTGCCGAATACGGCCTCTACCGCCAGAAATACTGTGGCTGCGTCTACTCTGTAACCAAATCTCAAGATTAGTTAAAAAGGACATATAATTAAGAAAAAACTTGCTTTTTTACCACAAAGTGATAAGATATAATGGGCTTTTTGGGAGAATTTCGAAAGAATGGGGGAAGTTCTACAAAAAGCATTTTTTTATTAGAGAAAAAAACTATTAATAATATATTTTTATAAAACGAGTCATTTATTAAGTGTTATTCAAAAAGTGCCGAAAAATAAAGAATAGAAAAGCTTTAAATTTATAGTTATAGGGGTATCAACTATGAAGAAAGGTAAACTGTTTGTCGTGTTAACGGCTGTTTTCAGCTTGTTTTTGGCTTCCTGCGAAGTAGAAATTGGTCTTGGTGAAGCAGTAGATACAGAGGCTGCTAAGCTCACCGTAGATGAGACACCTAGAGCAGGTGATGTAGTACGAAGTTATTTCTTACTCTCTGGTACTTGTACTGATGATAAGGGATTAAAATCGCTCACAATCAAGTTCGAAAATACGAACGGAGAAGGGGCAGATCCAATTATCTTCAGCACGTTGCCTGGTAAAGACGGAAAGTGGGCAATAATCATTGACCCTAAGCAGGCCATTGCTGCCGCTAAAAAAACCGCCGAAGAAGCAGAAGACGATCTGGATAAAACTGTTGTTCCTGTGCTTCCGGAAGGTGTAACGGTAGGAACTGAAGAAATCCCGGACGGTGAATATCAGGTTACCTTCCGCGCCCTTGATAGCGTTGATCACGAAACTCTCGTAACCCGCCAGTTTACAATTGATAATACTCCTCCTGTAATTGTTATAGATCGACCTTCTTCAAAAGAAGATGCAGATGAAAATACAATCGATTCTTACGGACAGTCTTTTACTCTGGAAGGACAGTCTGCAGATGATAATGATGTAGCAAGCATTGAAGTCAGAGTCTACGATACCCAAGACCCTGCCTGGCAGTATGGAGATGCTACCCCTATCATCATCCCTAAAGAAAATATCCCTTCAAGAATTAATATCGATATCGCAAAATACGGTGACACTTACTACAACCAGATGTACTATGAAAATGAAGATGAAATCGAAAATCAGATAAAGAAAGGTTCTAAAGATTTTTATTTTGAACTTACTGCTTATGACTCAGCCGTTAGTTACCCCGTTGACGGTTCAGCCCAGACAGAAGCAGACAAAAAAGGAAACGCAACAAACACATATTACCTTTACGAAGATATCTCTACAGCAATTTTCACAGAAGGTAGTTTAAAGATTACCGACCTTTATCACATATTTAACGGTAGTTACAAAGAACCTGTAGAAACAAGCCGAGATGCATTAACCGCAGAAGAAGCAATCAGAATCCTTAACAGCGATAAAATACAGACAGGTTCTTTCTCTTTGAACCCGGAAAACAGCCCAACCTTTACAGTAACAGGAAGAAGTCCGTTAAAAGGCGATGGAACAGATTTTGGTGATGCAGACGAGTTCGTAGATACAAAGCTTACAAACGGTTCTTCATTGACAATAGAAGTAGCTCCTGGTCTCGACGCAATTACACTTCTTTCAGAAGATAACTGTAAAAAATATATTGAATACGGTGCCCTTTATGCCAGTGATCCGGAAACTTATAAAGATTACAGACGTTATAACAAATATATTTCAGTTGATGATAATACTAACTTAGGTACATACGCAAAATACAACGAAGAAACAAAAGAATATGAATCAATTTATGAGTTCCGTCCATATTTTGTAGAATGTGATGACAACGGAGTTGTAAAAGAAGGTGCAACAAGACTTTATGCATCAGATGAATCGGTTAAAAAGAGCGGTTCAAGCTACAAGTTTACATTGCAGATTTTCAAAGATGACGGCTTCCAGTTCAGAACAAATTATAAGATTGGTGTAGAAGGCTATGACGAAGCCGGTAACCCTGTTATGGATTCCATTGGAACTAAGGGTTATGGTTTCCGCTTTGTTTCAAGTGGTGCAGCTCCAAACATTAAGGTAAATCAGCCGGAAGAAACAATTACACGAGTAAAGAAAGGTGGCGGAATTGTATTCAGTGGTGTAATTTCTACAGAAGATGGTGCACCTACACTTACAATTTCCAGAATAAACGAAGGCGAAACAAAAGAAACTGTACTTCCATTACAGTATCCTGAATATACAGATGCCGACAGTGAATATAATGAACAGTCTGGATTAAATGACTTTACATACAATATTGAAATACCAAATACTTATTTCCAGCAGAACGAAAGCCACCAGTACAGACTCATTTTACGTGCTACAAACGGCCGTTCATCAACAGATGAAAAAACTGTTCTTTACGATGTAGATGGACCAAACCTTAACATTACAGACATTAAACCAGTAATAACAATTAACAGCGTAGACAACATAAACCAGACAATTACTGTAAAAGGAACCTTAGACGATACATTCGATAACGTTAAACTTGACTTTGATAAAGATACAGAAGCAGAAGATCACCGACCAAGCTGGAAACTCATAACAAAAGATGAAAATGGAGAAGAAAAGGATGTAATTGATTCCGGTGTAGAAGCTAAATCAACTTTTACATTTGATGTAGATACAGGCACTTATGACAATGTCGATGCATATCTCATAATTACAGCTTATGATAGAGCCGGTAACAAAACAGAAGTAGAAACTCCTTTCCATATTGACCAGTCAACCGATATTCCTACAATCGAACCAAACGACCCTGCAACATTAACATTCGATTATAAGACAAAAGATGCATTAATTGCTGGCAATAATGCACTTATAGAAGCACAGGGTAATAACAGCGAAGAACAGGATGTAAGAAAGAACTTCTATACAGGTGGCTCTCAGATAATCATGAAGTTCACCGATGATGATGGAATTAATAGAATTACCGTAAATGCAACAGTACACGGAGAAACAGAACCATCTAATACAACTACAGTAGAAGCAAAGGGCGCAACAGAGTATACCTATGCCTACAAAGCTCCAGAATCAGAAGGATATTTTCAGATAGATGTTACTGTAACAGATATTAATGATGCTTCAAAATCAGAAAAGTTCTATATACTCGTAAGTGGTGGAACACCATCGGTAAAACTCACAACATCTCCAGAGTTCATAACAGTAAATACAGATGGTACAGCTCCAAATGCAAAGAAAAACTTTACAATCATAGGTAATAACAGCGGTTCAGCACCGTTCAAGTATGTATTACGTGAAATAAACGGCGATGAAGATAATGCAGAAAGGCTTGACATAAATCAGTATACAGAATCTGTAGAAGGTAAAGGCGATGCAACAGACAGAAAGCGCTGGGTAGATACCTTTACACCGGATGCAAACGCAGCAACCGGAAGCGTAAAATATACAATTTACGATAACTACGGCATCAGTGCGTCAGAAACCTTCTACTACAAAACAGACAGCATCCGTCCTACGTCAACAATTACAAGCTGTATGGACGAAAATACTTCCAACAGTGGAACATTCCGATTTGTAGGTACCGCAGCAGATAATGAAACAGGTTCAGGCGTTGCAAGCGTTCAGATAAGAATTGACAATTACAATGAAGATGACGGTGACACACTTGCAACCAGCTGGGCAGAGCTTCCTGCAGCAAGTCAGAACTCAACAGGCTGGATTGATGCTTCAGGTACAGAAAACTGGAACCTTCTTGTAGATTTAAGTGAATATCCAAATGTATTCGGTGCCGGTAAAGAAGGCAAAAAAGTTCTTTATGTACGCGTAACCGACGGTGTTGGAAACTACAATGCGCTTACTGCATTTAATGCAACCACAAAAGAAGGTGCAAGAAAAGTATTTATTTTCGATAAAGAAGACCCACAAGTAACAATCCGTGAGTATACAGGTGCAGATGACGGAGAGACCGTACAGCTAGGATCAAGAAACAGCTTTGAAATTAAGCAGTTATTTAACCTTACAGGAACATATTCCGATGGATATGGAATAGCTGACATTGAAATTGAACAGACATTCGGAGAAGATACAGTAGTAATCGGCGGAGTTAATTGTGATGAACTCAATGATGGAAGCTGGAGCTGGGATGTTGAAAACCTTCCGAGAAGTATGGATTCTCCAAACAACGGACAGATTTCCATTGTATCGGGAAAATATACATATAAGGTAACGGTAACTGACAAGGCAGGAAAGACATCAAGCGAAAACGTAACCGTAACTATAGACATTACACCTCCGACAATCGGAATTACAAAGCCGATAGGAAATACAACAGGGGCTGACGGAAGTATAATAAAGAACTTTGTCAGCGAAGATTCCTACATGTTCCAGGGAACAATAACAGACAATGAGAATGGAACAGGCATAGACAAATACTACTACTTCCTTACAGCAGACGGCACAATCCCTGATGATACAAGTGCCTGGGTATATGCAACAAGCGAAGAAAACTGGTCATTTACAAAGACAATAGCAAGCGGACCAGGTGCAGTTTCAGGTAGTGACCTTTATGAAGGTGAATGGACTCTTTATGTAAAGGCTGTCGACAAAGCAGGAAATGAATCAGCTGTTGTTTCACGCGCATTCAGTATAGATAAGGCAGTGCCAAGGCTTACAATTGATGGAAATACACTTTCAAACTCAGAAACCACATACTTTAAGGAAGCAAGTTATACAATAAGCGGAACCGCAGAAGATACTCACGGAATAGACTATATAACCATCAGGAGCGGTTCAACAGTACTTGCAAACATTGCAGGAACAGAAATTACAAACGGAAACTGGACGGCTCAGTTACAGCTTGAAGAAAATACAGCTATTTCCATTTCAATTATCGCAACAGATAAGGCTGGAAGAACAAGTGATACGATAACAAGGAGTTTTTACAGAGATACACAGGCTCCTTCTATATGGACTACATCAGATTTAACAGGTCTGTTTACAAGTACAGGAAGCGGCATAACAATTCAGGGTTCTGTAAATGACGGAGCAGGCAGCGGTGTAGATAAGGTTTTATATTCTATTGACGGAAGCGAACCTTCATTAGAGGCAACCGTTACAAACCAGACATGGACTGTAAACTTTACATCGACAAATCTTCCAAGCGAGGGAATGTACATTCTCAAGATAAAGGCAGTAGACAAACTTGGCAATATAACTGCAGCACCTGTCACAGGAACAATAGTATACGATACTGCAAAACCAAATCTCACCATAAACCTAAATGATGGAACTTCCCGTACAGTGGCAAACAACAGCAGCCTTATAGTAAGTTCATCAAACTACGGAATATTAGGAACATTCAGCGATACAGGTACAAATGTAACTGTATCTGCAGGTCTTGACTGTTCAGACTCAACGGCTGCTGTAACAATTACACAAAACCCTGCAACAGGAAAGAGCGGAACTTGGAGTCTTTCACAGACAAGAAGAAACGGAACTCAGACAGTAACAGACATACCGGATGGTATCTATGAATATACAGTTACGGTTGTAGATGAAGCTGGAGTATATACCAGAAGTTCTGCAAGAAAAGAAAGCATTAAGTTTAAGGTAACAAAGGATACAACACCACCAGTAATTACAAGCATTGCAGTGCCGGACAGAGAAACTGCAAAAATTACACAGTTTACATTCAGCGGAGTAACAGAAGATGTAACATCAGGCGTTGCTTCCGTAAAACTTACAATATCAGACGGAACAAATACAACTGTCTTCAGTACAGATGCAACAGATAACAGCCTGAAGATAAGCGGACTTGAAAGATGGAGTAAGGAAGTTGTATATGCAAATTATCCTGTATTCAATACAGAAGGTAATAAGACTGTTACCGTTGAAGCAAAAGATAAGGCTGGAAAGACTGCAACACAGACAGTAACATTCATTTACGATAAGGCTAACCCTGTACTTACGGTAGATGAAAGTACACTTCAGGAATACATGAATGACCAGGGTTATATACTGAATGGTACGGCAGCTGACTCTTACGGACTTGCTTCTGTAGAAATCATTGAAAAGTATAATGGAGTTGAAACCGGCCTGGAAACAATTACAGTTGGAGCAAATAACATCTGGCAGGTAAGAGTTCCATTGGGCAATGTAACTCCAAATGAAGGAAGATATGATTATACGATAGTAGCAAAAGATACAGCGGGTAATGTAACGACATCAAGGAATTATGTAACTTATGTAGATAAGACAAGTCCTCTGATTGGTATTGCAAGACCAGTTACAACAGCCCTTCTTACAGGTGCAATAAATGAATCACAGGCAAGCTTCAGCGGTTCTGTTTCAGATCCGGTTGATTCAAATTCAAATGAGGTGGCAAGCGGAATCCACGCAGTCTGGTATAAGATTCTGGCCCGCAATGCAACAGCACCTGTGCCTCCTGCTTCTACATCTGTAGCATTACAGAATACTGCATGGAACGGCTGGACAAAAGCTATCGCAGGAGCATCTTTATGGAACTTCAACCAGGCATTCGAACAAGGAACAACAGCCTATAACGCCGGAAACTTACCGGAAGGAAGATACACCCTTTACGTAGCAGCTGTAGACAACGCTGGTATGGTTTCTGAAGTAGCAAGCCGCAACTTCGATGTAGATATGTCTGTTCCAACTCTTACAGAATCTTCTTCTTCAGAGTTCCAGACTCGTGTAGGCTTTACATTAAGTGGAACTGTAAGCGATACATACGGACTTGCTTCTTTACAGATAAGGGATACTTATAAAGATCTGTCTGGAATAATAACACCAGGTAATAATGAAGAAATGACATGTACCAGCGGAACTTGGGCAAAGAGCTTTGTTGTAGGAAGTTCTAACAGTTCTGCAAATAATTACCTTGCTGACGGTGAACACACCTTTACAGTTACTGCAACAGATATAATGGGAAAGACAACAACTGTCCGCCGTGTTGTAACAGTAGATACTGAAGCTCCTGTAGTTGCAGTTTCTACACCTGCAACAGACACAGAAAGAACACAAACAGATTCAATCAATGAAATAGTATTTAGATTTGACGGCATGATTATAGAAAACGGTACGGGTGTTCAGACAGTATGGTGCAAGATACTTCCTGCATCTGCTTCAGCACCAACAGTTCCTGCTTCAGGTGAGGCTGCAGCAATAGCTTCATCATGGACAGGATGGACTTCTGCAACAGCCGGAAACACATTGTGGAGTTCAACACAGGCATTCAAGTCTGGTCTAACAGATGGTACAACAATAGGTGAAGGCGAACAGAGGCTTTATGTAGTTGCTGTAGACCGAGCAGGTAATGTTTCTTCTGTTACATCACGTGCATTTACAGTTGATATGACACCACCTACAATCGCAGCTTCAAGTACAATTACAACAGGAGCTAACTGTATCAATCAGAGCAGCACATATTATTTCAATACAGTACTTACAGGAACAGCAAGTGCATCAGATACTTATGCAATGGCAGACAGCTACCCTGTAACTGTAAGCATAAATGGTGTTGCAAACTCAACAGTAACTCCAAATGGTAGCGGTGAATGGACAATTTCAACAGACAAGTTTACACAAGGTACAACACAGGTTGTAACAATAACTGCAACAGATAAGGTTGGACGAACATCAACCAAGTCATTCAACGTATACTATGATAATACTGCTCCAACAGTAGGAATTGAAAATCCTCCGAATAATTCAAACATAACTACAGCTACAGTAACAGCAAACGGACCAATTATTGAAACTGGTGTTGGGCTGGATAAGATTCAGTATACAACAATGACTTCACCAACAGAAAGTGATTGGAATGACATTGAAGTAAATCCAGGAAGTACGTCATGGAGTCAGAACCTTTCATTCGAAAATGAAGGTGTAGTAACTCTCAAAATACGTGCAAAGGATAAACTTGGTAATGCAAGTACAGTAGCTTCTTCAAGCTTCTATTATGATAGTTCATCTCCAACACTGGCAGTAACAAACCTCCAGGCAAATGAATATAAGAATGCGAACTTTACTCTTACAGGTACAGCCTGGGATAGTAATGCTATAGAGAGTATTAATGTAAAAGATGATGGAAAGTCAGGAGACTGGACATACAACTTTACAGATACACAGAAAGCTGCTGCAAAGTCTGATGCTACAAAGGTAACCTGGAACTTTGATTTTGTAACAGGTACAGCTAATTCTTCAGCAGGTAACTTCCTTTCAGAAGGATTGCACACATTCATCATCACACTTACTGATGTTGCTGGAAGAACAGCACAATACACAATTACATTCACTGTTGATACTGGTATACCAGAAATAACAACTCTGCCAACTCCTACAGTTGATGATACAGAAACTACAACATACAAGTTTATTGGTGCTGCAAGTGATGAAACAACTACAGTAACAGATGTTTATATTGCATTCGCAGATCCAACCAGCGTAGACCCTGCAAATTATGATTCTACAAGTACAATCCACAAAGCCAACGGTTCTACAACCTGGACTTATACACTTACGTTTGCAAACGAAACAGTATTCTCAACATCAGGCGTAAAGACTGTTTGGGTACGTGCAAAAGACAGGGCAGGAAACTGGAGTAACTGGGCAAGCCAGACATTCAACTATGATACACGTTCTCCAAATGTAGCAGTTACAGGCATTGCTCTTTCAGAAGATGGAATAACTTATAATGCAACAGAAAGTATAGCAGTTGGAATTACTTCATTAAATACGAATAAATTATTTAAGCTTAGCGGTACAGCAAGTGATGACTGGGATTTAGATACAAGCTCACCAATCACAATTACGCAGACTTTCACAGCTCCAGGCGGTTTTATTGGAAGTGCTGTTACAATTAGTGGTACTGGATTTACAGTAGATGGAACCGGACAGAACAGAACTTGGACAATCACAGGCCTCCCAAGAAATCCTGATTCAGCAGGAACAACAGAACTTGCAACAGGAACATTCCAGTACATAATAACAGCAAAAGATAAGGTCAATAAGACAAAGACAGCTACTATTTCTGTAAGAGTCGATGTTGATGGTCCTATCGTTAATATTACAACTCCGAATGGAAATATGGGTATGACAGATGCTATTTCTGGTGACTCTTATACATTCCGTGGTACAGCAAACGATGTTGGTATTTCTGAACTTGAAAGCTACAGCTATGCATTTGTACAGAGTTCAATCGTACCTCCGGCAGACTCAAATGAATGGGTAACGGTAACAGCAGCAGATGGTACCTGGAGTATTACAAAAGACCTTATTGCCGGTACAAGTCCAGATGGGACAGGTTCTGCAAAGAAGCTTTGTGAAGGACAGTGGTACCTGTACTTTAAGGCAAAGGACAAGGCCGGAAACGAAACTTCTGATGTATGTCGTTCATTCTATGTAGACTTAAGTGCACCGGTATTGACGTCTACAATTACGACAGGCACAAGCTGCATCAGCCTTAACGGAACATATTACTTCAATGGTAACCTTACAGGTACTGCTTCTGCAACAGATACATATGCAATGGCAGCAAGTAATCCTGTAACATTCAAGGTTGGAACAGAATCCATAACTCCAACATGGAACGGTACAACATGGACGATTGCTACATCAGCATTCGATGAAACATATCAGACTCTTACTATAACGGCAACAGATGCAATTGGTAGAACAGCTATTACGACTTATAACATTTGCAAGGACACAACTGCACCTATGGTTTTAATCATAAGACCTGAACCAGACGGAAATATCGATATTTCTCCTGTAAATGCACGAATATCTGTTATTGAAAATGGTGTCGGCATACAGGGTAAAGTAGGAACGTCAGGACAGGCCGGTTATGTACCAAGTAAAGTTGAGTTCAGATTCAATGGTGGAGAATGGACACCAACAGGTTACACAAGTGGAACCACAGTAGAACAGGAACTTGACCTTGGAACAACACAGGGACAGATGACACTTGAAGTACGGGCAACAGATAAGCTTGGTAATACATATACAACACCTGCAACAACATTCTATTACGACTATCAGGATCCAGTTATAGTTGAAACAGATTCTGTAGCAAGATATGTAAACGGAGCATTCACTCTGACAGGTACTGCTTACGATACATATAGACTTGCTTATATTGAAGTTAAGGATACAACAAACGGTAATAAGGTATACAGATCTAATTCTGCTACAAATACACAGATTACCATTACAGGTAATATCGAAGATGCAAAATCTTCAGCAACTGCAACAACATGGACTCTTGCATTCACCGCAGCAGACTGGGCAGGCTTCTCTGAAGGTAACCATGTATTCAAGATTACGGCAGTTGACGTATCTGGACGAACTGCAGAAGCTCCTAACAAGAACGTATGGATAGACAAACATGCACCGGTAGTAACATCAGCGACAGTTCCTACAACAGCTCAGACGCAGGGTTCTTCATTCAGATTCAGCGGAGCTGCAAAGGACTATAATAAGAATGCAGGAACAGCAATCAGTAATGCTCTTGACTCTGGAATTAAAGAAATAAAGATTCAGATTACAAATAACGGTACAGCAGTTTCTAATACAGCAACAGCTTCAGCTACCGGCTGGATAGATGCAACAGGTCAGGAAGACTGGAGTGCTGTAGTAGCTTATGATGATTACGATGTATTCGATACAGAAGGCGTTAAGACTCTCCATGTACGTGCAACAGACGAATCAGGTCTTGTAA
>JAEEGK010022332.1_pt1 | contig 13301 bp, 14 predicted proteins | sample 8958771 | NCBI WGS metagenome assembly JAEEGK01 (sample SAMN16246547, study PRJNA631951) | gut metagenome | biome: gut microbiome; feature: rumen; material: SC-attached | host: Bos | place: Iran: Karaj | collected 2018-10 | reverse complement strand
AATAACAAGAAAACGCTTGTATTATTTCATCTATCTCACATGTTTTTTCAAGGACCTCATTTTTCCCTTCGACTTCAATCCCAATCTGAAAAGTGTATCCTTCCGGAATGGTTGCAGCTTGGATAAACGTCACGTTATTTGCAGCCTTTTTACGGCATAAAACTATAAATTCTTCCTCAATCTCAATCATCTTATCCAAATAGTCCTGCACCTGCTGCCAAGTAGGAGAATCTATTTCACCATCAAAATTATTATAAACAGAAATGTCACTGCCTGATTTTTCCTCACAATATTGGGCAGGTTTATTTTTTCCGAGTTTGTCTTTTATTCTTTTAAAGAATCCCATTTTTATGATAAATCTCCCTTCTGCTCAAGATATATACAAACATTATTTAACATACATAACCGCATTTCAAAAGTGCTAAGTCACTCTTGAAATACGGTTACAATAATCTACGATTTCTTGTTCTTAAGATGTGAAGTCGGACAAATATATTTACCCGCATAAATTTTTAATTCCTCAAATAGGTATTCGCAAGCTTCTGATTCATTTTCAAATTGTTGTACACCTGATTTATGACCTCGCTCACTATAATACACTTCCCATCCTTCTCCATTTTTGATTAAGCAATATGCTTCATTAGGAAAACCTCCAATCAAAAGAGAATATAAATCATCCGGTACACCGATCGCATCCAATCGTTTTTTTAATCCTTCTACTGTCATCTCAATTAATGCTCCGTTCATCGTATTCCGTTATCAGTAATATATCGCCAGACACTTTATTGCCTATTTTTTAAATCTTCCAATGCTTCCTTAGGATTTTTCTTAAGCTGTATTAAGAAAAGATAAGCATCTAGCGGAGACATATTATAATCACGATTCAATATTTCAGCAGTATAGCCACATGCTTCTGTTTGCTCTCCATCATCTTTGCAAAACTCTTCAATACAAGCATAATTAAAAAACTCTTCAAAAATATCCTTGTATTGCTTAATTTGCTTAACCAACATACGAGATTCTATTTCTGAACAATTGTAGTTTTTCTTGATATATCTGCGGAGCATAGCTTCATGTGAATCATCTGCCACACTAGCTAAATAATAAATATACAAATGTCTTTTGGCATATTTAACAGCTGATTCTTCATCATTAAATTCTTTTAATGCAAAAACATAACCTCTTTCATCATCTGTTTCAACATATTTCCATTTAGATCCATCAAAAAACAGGCTCCAATAATAAAGTGCATTTTGCCACTCTCCTTCAATACAAACCTGACTATGATTTGCATCTGAAACTTCAATATAATCTGGTATTCTTCCACCATTTAATGACTCAAACCATTTTATTAATTCTGTTTTTGTCCACATAATATCCGTTCTATTCACATCCGAAACCTCATTATATTCTTGTTTCTTACTACCATTTAATAACTCAGCCAATTTTAATAATTCATCTTTCAGCATATCACTTAGCCCTTTTAATGTGTCTAAGGCGTTATTATACAAAAAATCCTAGTATGGCTCATTAATTCTCCCTAGAATCTTATAGTAAAAATGCTTCATTATTTCTTCTTCGTTTCCGTTTTTAATAATTCCAAAATTCTGTCTCTCGCCAACATCATATATGTACCACATCCCATTTTCTTCATAACATCCCAATGTATACGGTGTATTACTTTTTGAGCCAAGAACAATTCCATATCTGCTCAGATCAATTCCTTCTGAATTTATAAATTCTATAAGTTCTGTTTTTGTCATAACTTACCAGCCCCTATACTTTTATTATTTCCCTTGTAATGATGCTAATGCCTCTATTGCTTCATCCATCTTTTTCTCTAATTCAGCATTGGGTTCAGCCAAACTATCATAAAAAAATCTAATAGTTCCTTTAATACGAACTTTATTAAGATTACCATTTCGGCATTCTTCCAATGATTCCGTATACATTTTTAAAAGTTGTTTATAAACTCCTATCCCTCTATCTCCGGAGCTTATCTCTCTTTCCAATATGCATATGACTTCTCTTATTTTCTTTTCTAAAATATCCTTAGTCATTTTTACAATTACCTATTTAGATTTTTCCCAATCTGTGTCAACGTAGACCATCACCAGCCATACTTCTCAAGATATTTATCCGGAATCCTCAAGCGCACTTCATCCTTAACCTCTTGCCAATACTTACTAAAATCACAATTATCATCCCATTCTAATTCTGTATTGACAGAAACCGCATTTTCCCCATATATAATGCATGTTCCAAAATGGCCTCTATCATAGTTAAATCTCATACAGTAGTAGTTATATACAACGTACTCTATATGGAACGACTTGCTTGGAATATCCGTCACATCGTGAAGGGTTATAGCACTTACTGCATCTGCAAAAGTATCTAACAAACTGTTTATAACCTCTTTGGCTTTTTCTGTTGCACACTCCTTATACATATATTCCCATTAAACTCCTGAGCGCCTCTATCCTTGCTTCTTTATTTTCATTCGTGATAGCCTTTACCAAATCTATATTCGCAATATATTCTGACATATTATTTAAGTCATGAATAATGCCAAGATTTTGCAATAAAGCAGTTGCCGCCGTATTTCTTTCAAGATCATTTTCGCTTTCAATTATCACATCTCTAAGGAAATATTCCGCTTTCTTATTAGGTTTGCATCTGCCTAAAATTGCCAAATAACTGTACTTCACTTTAGCTTTTTTAATATTTTCTATTATCACATCCAAATATTGCTCATCTTCTGTTTCATCATAAAGAACCTGTGCAATTTCCACAGATGCATCACATGGAACACTGTATTTTGTCAGGCTCTCCCTCAACTTTTCAATCCCATTATACTTTTGTAATCTGGGCAAAAATTGCGCCAACATACTATCTCTATCAAAAGTATTCCAAATAATATCTTCAATAGTTTCTCGTTCCCAATCATATATATATTCCAACGCATCCTGCCAATATCCTTCCATCTTTTGTCTTCCGGTTGCGTTAATCTGTGTCATGATATGAACAAATCCTTTGCTATTTTCCATAGTAGCCTTCCGCTATAATAGCTTCATAAAACTCATTTCTTATATTAACTTTATTTTCTTTTCGAAATTCTGAATTTCTTCTTTAATAAAATCCAGCTTTCTAATTGACTGAATCCATCTGGTGGGAATATCACTCAATCCATAATATATCCCCGCGAGACCTCCAGCTATAGCACCGATAGTATCGGTATCTCCTCCCAGATTTATTGCATCTAATACAACTTCTCTATATGAATTCCCCTTAAAAAACACCCAAAGTGATGCTTCTAAAGAATCAACGACATATCCTGTAGAACGAATTTCATTAGCATTGCATTCCAATACTTTTTCACTTAGTACACGCGAATAAATCTGCATTTCTTCCGGATAACTACTCGAATACTTATCAGTTATATATTTAATAGCACTTCTATATGCATCCTCTTTTCCATTGCCTTTGTATAAAGAATATGCCATCTCAACATAAAACTCACATGCTATTATCGATCTTATATGGCCATGTGTCAGAGCTGATATATTTTTTACATATTCGCTCATTTGCTCAACTGATTTTTTCTCTTTAACAAAAGCCAGTGGAAGAATTCTCATAAGAGAACCGTTTCCATTATCATTTTCAGATTTCATTCCGCATTCAATCGGAGATACACCTAGCTTCATTTTTTCAATTGAAAGCTGTGTAGTTCTTCCAATATCGAACATTTCATCTCCGGGTGTGAACTTTCCATTATCCATATAAGCAATGAAATTGTCAGCAATTGTCTTATAATCTCCGTCTTTACCTATTGCATCAATAAGGCAAAGAGACAGAGATGTATCATCCGACCATGTTCCAAACGGCTGAGAATAAGTACCGTACGCTCTCATCTCTTTTACAGGATCTGTGCATCTTTCTTCACGGGATGAAAATTCCACAGGAACTCCTAACATATCGCCTACACAAAACCCCAATATTCCACCATACAATTTTTCATCGCATCCAACAAAATCTATTTTTTTTAATGGTTCGTATTTTTCACATTCCTTTTTAGGAAACATAATATACTCCGGAAGTTTGCCATATGCATACTCCTCGCAATACACTTTTCCTTCCTCCAGATACTTCTCACATGTCCAGCATTGACGACAAATTTTGGGCTTAATAACCCCCTGTTGAATAGCTTTTTTCATAATTGAAATATCTATTTCTGTTCTTTCTCTCATTGATAACTGTCTTCTATGTCTTTCCATGTTCCATACCAAACTAATATGCTAGTCCATTCCTAATCCAACTATTATGAGCAAAATCAATCGAATATTGTGCTATCTATATCTGGCTGAGAGAACTTCGAGTACCACAATGATTTTATATATATTTCAATCCACTGAGTATCTCCTTCTAAAACATTATTCCACTTACTCACTAATCCTTTCGAAATTACAGTAAGTTCATTTTTAATTATTGTTTTAGCATCTTCTGCCTTCTCCAAACCATCTCTATCACTATCATCAAATGCTTCTGCAAAAAAATTACTGCAATCATATATCACTGGTAATTCATCCTTTGTTGAATACCAAACATCCACCTCAAAATGTCCTATTGCTATAATCAATACATAATTACTCGAAACAAATGCTTTTACATTCTCACGTATCGTCTTTTCTTTTAATCCGTATTTTTTTACAATATCTGAAAAAATTTCAGATACCATCTGCATATAAAACATCGATTTTTCTTAGAACTTCTTCTAAATATAGACGAGGCGTTAGTTACTCGCTTTGAATATTGAGCTGTCCACCTGAGGTTGTGAATGTTTTGAATACCACATAGATTTCTTAAAATCTTCAATCCACGTTGTATCGCCTTTTAATACATTTTCCCATTTACTTACCAGCCCTCTGGATGCCACTATCAATTCGTTCCTTATTCTTGTTTTTGCATCCTCTCCAGCTTCCAAGCCTTTTCTGTCTTCGTCATCATATGCTTCAGCGAAAAAATCATCACAGTAATACATATCTGGTAATTCCTCTTTTGTTGAATAGCTAATGCTTATTCCAAAATGCTCAATAAAAATTACCAACACATAATTAGAAGATACAAATGCCACCTCATTCTCACTGATTATTTTAGTCTTTAGATTATATGTTTCTACAATGTCTTCAAAAATATCTATTGTTGTTTCTACTGCGCACTCCTTATGCATATATTCCCTGCCAGTGCTTCCCTGAATCACTTTCTGCATCACATTGTTATTCCTATTTTTTCAAAACTATAATTATCAAAATTTATTCTATACTGCCAATCACTTCTACCAAATTTATCGCGTGCTTCCTCTGTCATTCCCCTGAGCACAATCCAAACATCTCCATCCATATTTTTTAGTACATATAGCAAATAATCTTTAGGGCATTTTATCTCTGTTATATATTCTCCATCATTATCTAATACTATTAGCTTTCTCTCATCATTTATAGAAATAATCGCTATATATTCTCTATGCTTTTCATCATATTCTACATAGCAAACAGTTCCCTCAAACTTTTTTCCTTTTCTCCTATATACAACATATTTGAATTATGTTCATATCTGTATCTAAAAACTCCTTCGTGCCCATATATAACAAACTCCTTATCTTTTATCCCTTCACGCAATATCATCACTGTTTCTGGTGTATATTTAAATGCATCCCGAACTTTATCTTCATCTATTTTTACAAGTCTACCTTTATACCACCATTTAACAACTCCATTTTTTACAGATATTCTCATAATACCTCTTTTTATGCATTATTCAGCTTCTCTAGCGCCTCCATCCTTACCTCTTTATTTTCATTCGTGATAGCCTTTACCAAATCCATATTCTCTCATATGACTATTAAATTCATTTTGAGCCGCATTAGCATCACCTGAAAAGAAGGGTTTAACTCTTTCTACATTATTATCCTGATATGTTCCTCCATTTTCACCTTGACACATCTTGCTAACAAGGTCTCTGATGCCAATCTTAGATATCAGTGATCCCGACAGTCTCACGAGTCCTTTTAGTGCCCCTTTAAATTTGTTATATGCTGCACCAGCTCCTCGGTCTATCATTGAATCAAGAGTAGCAAATCCTTTTACAACTGTCCCCGCACCTCTTGTTATCAATGAACCTGCTCTTGTATTGGCAAATCTCTCATATGTACTTCCTATCCTTGCTGATACCTTATCTGCAAGATTATTGATTGTATTTCCGGTATTTGTCCGTTCAGCCATGGATGCAAGCTTATTGAAGCCAAATGACGAAGCTCTATGTGTAGCATATCCTGCCACACCATCGGCCATTCCTATTCCAAAATCTTTCGCCGCATCACCAAAACCATATTTTTCTCCTTGAACCAAATGGCTTATTTCAATGTCATAATTTTAATAATCTATAATAATATGATCGCTCAAACTTCTTGGATCATGCTCTGATGAAATTTTTATATCATCAAATTTATAGCTGATTCCATATATTTTTTCTTTATATGATTTTCCAAAATTCTCTATCAACCAATTATTATGTATTTCCTTAGTAGGCTTTCCTATATACTTTTCATTATCTTGCATGTCAATAGCTACTAACATAACGCGAACCAACTCATTATTAGAAAAAAATAATGAAACACGAAATTTTACACCATTTATATCAGTTGGCATCTTCGAAATAGCAACATAGTTCTTGTTATCAATCTCATTTTCTATATAATCATTTTTACTTACATAATATTTTTCTAGCATAAACGCCTTTGTAACATCATTAATCATTTACTTTGCTTATCCTCCTTCATAGCATCTTGACTAATCATCCAATTATATCCACCTTTATCAACTCGGCCATACTCTACTGCATATTCTTTTCTTGCTTGATTAACCATTTTATAATAATCTTTACTGCTTATCTCATTGTTAGTTAATTTATATGAAGCTCCTCTTGTCAACTTACCTACTGCTATTTCACTTTCAATATCTTTAACAAAATATTGTGGTAAGCCACCTTTTCCATACTGTGGATTTGCCAATGTTTCTTTACCGTATGCTACATCTAAAGTACCATGTACTTTATACACTGTTGCTTGATTTCTATAAGTTGCATTATCCGGTAAAACATAAGCCTTCTCATCCAAATAGGGCTTAATCTGTAGCCCTTCAGATAGCATCTTTGCATCATATCCAGAATTTGCCAGTGTTTCTGGCGTTGTAGCATATCCCGAATGACATTTATTTGCCACTTCATAATCTGATTCTAATATAACGATTTGGTCTCCATCATATAGTTGAATATTTTTATAGTTGTCTACTCCTGGATATAATTCACTCCCCTGCCAACTCTCTGCTACTTTTGCCGGTGTCATCGTTGTTCCACTCTCAGCATGGCAAATTTCTACAACCTTTTTCCAAGCTCCTCCAATACTTCTTGTAGCAGCAACATAATTTTTCGTGAGTAATCCACCCATTTTTGTATTAGCAAACTTATTATACCCATTACCCAATTTAACAGATGCTTTTTGAGCCAGATTATTGATTGTCTTTCCGGCATTTGTCTGCTTCGCCATGGTCGCAAGCTTATTAAAGCCTAAGGAAGAAGCTCTATGTGTGGCATATCCTGCTACGCCGTCGGCCATTCCTACTCCGAAATCTTTCGCAGCATCACTTAATCCATAGCTCTGTCCTTGCATCTTGTGATTTACAAGACTAAAGCCTACATTGATAAATCCACCACCTAATCCTGACGTTAAGCTTTCTCCTACAATCTTTCCGGCTGTCTGTCCAAACGCCTTTGTAGCTGCATTAGAAACACCTTTTCCAAGAGTTGCACCTATTCCCTGGAAGAGTTTACCTCCTATGGCTCCGGTTACTGTTCCTATAACAGTATCTTTTGCTATCTGTCCTGCACTCTCTCCCTTAAGTATTCCTGTTGCAAGAGATGTTGTTCCTCCGCCGAGTGCACCTACTGCTGCGGGTGCCGCCGCAGGACAAGCTGTTACAACTGCTCCCGTTACGGCTCCGCCTATTGCCGCTCCGCCAACTGCAGCCCAGTCAACATGGCCTTCCGTGAGAACCGAATGTACTCCTGCAACTACTGCTCCTGTAAGTGCTCCTGCCGCAGCACCTGCAAGGATATGAAGGAATGCTCCGTCTTTATCAACATATACTTTAGGATCATTTAAGCAGTAAAGGTAATGATTGACTGTATCGGGCATCGTTGGAACGCCGCGGACTATATCTTCACTTATAAATCTTCCGTTATCAGGTGAGTAATATCTTGCCTGTGCATAGCACAAGCCACTTATCCTGTCTTCCTGATAGCCTGTAAATGCTATAGGATAAAGGATATTGTCTTTTTTGGAGTAATGATTACCATTCCTCTTACCAAAATCATCATAAGAAAACGCACCAAAAGCTTTTCCGTCTGTTCCGGTAAGATATACAGGGCTTCCAAGTTCATCATTAAGCATATATATGTTTTCATTATTTCTTGAAACAGAACATATATTGCCGTCAAACATATAGTTTTCCGTAACGTCATCAAAGCTTCGCTGAAGTATGTTATCTCCTGTAAATGTATGGTCTCTCAGCTCTTTAATAAGCCTTCCGTTTTCCTTTACACCAACACGATGTCCAAGTGCATCATAGATATACTCAGCTTCTCCGTCTTTCGCACTTACGGCAGTTACCATCTTGCCTGCTGCATCAAAGCGATAGATCTTTGAGATGGCATCTCCCTGTCTTTCCTCTATGAGATTGCCTCTGTTATCGTAACTGTATGATGTAATAACAGGTAATAGATCACCAGAAGAAACATTCGCTGTGCTTTCTTCCTTCTTGCTGATAAGCCTGTCGATTATATCGTAGGAATATGTCGCACTTACTCCATCAGAAACTAAAGCCTTTCTATTTCCGAAAGCATCATATGAATATTTGCTTTGCACAGCACCATCTTTTCTGCTCTCAGACAGTCTTCCAAGCTCATCGTAAGCATAGTCATATACTCCACTTACATCCTTAAGGTCTCTTCTGTATCGCTTTATCTGAGTCCTGTTACCTTTTTCGTTATAAGCATACTCGTACTTATCAAGAAGTCCGTCTCTATCTGTTCCTGTAAGTTCCTTAAGAAGACCGCCCTGATAGTAATCATATGCTACCGATGCACCGCCGGGGAAAGTCCTCTTTATAAGCCTTCCTATGGAATCATGTTCATAGCTTATACCTTCCTGTGCATTTGTATCTTTAAGTTCTACAAGATTTCTGAAAGCATCATAACGATATTCTGCTCTCTTTCCGTCAGGATATAAGATAGCTGTCTTCTCATCATAAGGGCCATATTCATAGCCAACTTTCTTTCCGTCAGGACCTGTTACAGCTATTGTTCTTCCCACGATATCTGATTCGATCTTTGTAAGTCCGATCTTATCCCGAACTTCTTTTAACAGGTTGATTGCGCTATAGCTATAGCGTACTTCATTTCCGTCAGCATACTTTATGCCTATGATGTTTCCGTTCTTATCTCTTGTATATACGGTCTCGTTTCCGTCTCTGTCTATCTGTGATACGAGCTCACCGCTCTCATCGTAGCTATAGATATCTTTCTGACCGAGGGCATCTGTTACGCTTATAAGTTTTCCTGAAAGATCGTGCTCATATATTGTCACATGGCCTTTTCCGTCAATCTTTGGAAATGCGTTGTCTTGTTCAGTGCCGATATTATCGGAGTCTGAAGGTGATTGAATATCTTTATCCTCATCATCTTTCGTTCCTTCAAATCTCTCTACACTGCTAAGAAGATCAAGGTCGTTGTAGGTATATCTTGTCTCGTTTCCAAGAGCATCGATCACACTTTCAAGCTTTCCTGTGCCTGTATAGCGATACTTTGTTATAGTTCCGCAATCATCAGTCTCTGTTACTCTTCCCATCGGATCATAGGAATAAAGCATGACCCTTCCATTTGAGCCTGTTACCTTGTTTACTCTTCCTGCCTTGTCATACTCATAGGAGAAAGTAAATCCGTCTCTTTCTGTCTGTTTGCAGATTCTTCCGCAGATGTCATACTCAAACTCATTTATTACGATTTCTTTGACATTAGTCGCTTCATCTGTAGTAGGAGCTTTTTGGGTAACTTTAATAAGTCTGCCCTTATCGAAGTGATTTTCTGTCACCACTCCGGCAGGATCCGTTACTGTCTTTATATTTCCGTTCTTGTCATAGGTGTAAGATTCCTCTCTTCCTATGGCATCTGTTATCTTTGTTATTCTTCCTACCGCATCATACTCATAGTGTGTATCTGCGCCAAGAGCATCTGTCCTGCATATAAGGTTTCCGTTCTTATCGTAAGCATAGGAAGTTGTATTTCCTTCACCGTCTGTCTCAGTCTTGATACGTCCGAGTTTATCGTAGGTGTAGGTGCTCTTTATGATAGTTGCTGCATGTGTATCACCGGAATTTTCGATGTTATCTTCAGTATCTATCTCAGTTCCGACTGTCAGTACATTACCGTTATTATCATGGGTATATACAGTCTTTCTTCCCATCGGATCTGTGACTTTTACAAGATTTCCCAAAAGGTCGTAGTCGTAGTGCATCATTCCGCCGTTTGGAAGCGTGATGCTCTCTTCTTTCCATGATGTGTTGTATCTTATGGCTGTCGTATGGTCACTTTCATCTGTATAGAATGCGAGATGGCCTATCTCGTTATAATCCCATCTTCTTGTTGTTCCGTCAGGGTTTATTACTTCTGTAAGAAGGTCTGCCGCATTGTATGTATAGCTTGTTGTATTTCCAAGAGGGTCTGTTACGGATGTTATGTTATCACTCTCATCCACCTCGTAAGATGTCTCATTTCCCTCTGCATCTATCGTCTTTTTTACTCTTCCTGCATTGTCACAGATATAGCGTGTAGTTACGCCCGATCTGTCAGTGATGGAAGAGATATTTCCTTTTTCATCATAGCCGATCTTGACCGCATTGTTCTCGGCATCTCTTATCCTTACGACTCTGCCGTCCTGATAGTCATACTTTGTCCTGTTTCCGAGAGGGTCTGTGACGCAGAAGAGATTACCGTCAAGGTCATAGATGTATCTGTATGAGTTTCCTTCGGAATCCTTCTTTGCGATAAGTCTTCCTTCAGCATCATAGGTATAGCTCTCGCAAAGTCCCTCGGGGCCTACTATCTTGGTAAGATTTCCTCTGTTGTCATAGCTAAGTCTTGTTGTAAGACCGTTCTTATCTGTTATTGAGGTCTTTTGGTTTCTCACGTTATATGTGTATTTCTCTTCAATGATGTTCTTTACATCTGTAACATCTTGAGATGCGTAACCGGCGCTAAGTCCAACATATCTTGTTCCGATATGTCTTCCGCGATCATCTGAAAGGTACTCTACTTTAAGTCCGCTTTGCTCTGTGGCTGTTGTTATATTCTTTTCATCGTCATAGCTATAAGACATCTCACCGCCGTCAGGGAATATCTGGTGGATGACACGTCTATTTTCATCATATTCATTTGTGAGCGCAACGATACCGTCAGGGCTTATTACATTTTGTATAAGTCCTGCTTCGTTATAGGTATATCTTCTTGTACTGCCGTTTGGATATGTTGCAGCTATAAGGAAGTATTCATCTTCTCTTTTCTCGTAGCCGTATGTTACGCTCCTGCCATGAGAGTCAGACACCCTTGTAAGGATCCCGTCCTCATTGTAGAAGAGCGAAATATATGAGCCTTCCCTAGTCTCTATCCTGGTAGGAAGAGCATATCTTATGCTTTCGCCGTTATCATCTGTCTTTGTAAAGACCACATGCGAATATCTTGTATTCTCGCCTGTATTGTCTCCCTTAGCTACAAGATATCCGTCTTTGTCATACTCTTCATATGAAAGATCTTCTCTTATGAGCTTATAGCCATAGTTATCCTCTACAAGTTTTCCGGGCTCTCCGTGGATCTCGTAGTAAGTCTCTGAAACAGAAGAACTCTTGTTGGTAGCTCCTTCTTCTCCATCAAAAGTAAGCTCAGGAGCATTTTCCTTCTGGGCAGCCTTACTGTTTTCAGGCTTTCTGTAAATACCTTCTCTTCCGTCGATATAGATAGCTCTGATATCGCCGTTATCTTCTTTATAAAGGTGCACGTCACTATTGCAGCTCCAGCCGCGTCCCATTGCGCCCTTAAATTCTGATCTTGCGTTATAGAACCTTCTAAATGTAATCTTTGTATCTGTTCCAACTTCAAGGTCCGTCCTGTCATTTATGTAGTTTCCGCTACTCATGTTTACAGGATCGTATTTATAAACCTGACATCTGTCAACAAGTCCCTGAAGGTAGAGTTTATACGTTCTAAGGTATTCCTCAAGGCCTTCTACATCCTTAGGGTCTATCCATCTGATATTCCCCTTGGTCTCTTCGTATCTTGTGATATCAAAAGTGCCCTTGTTCATGCCATCGATAATAGACTTAAGTAGTCTTACGATGTCATCAAGGAGCTGCTTAAAGGTACTGCCTGCTATATCATTTGAATGTTCTTCATGGAATGTAAGGAATTTCTGATTGAACTCAGGAACAAAACCGGATGCCTTATCCCTTGCAGTAAAGTCATCAAATGCCCTTACCGAAGCGGCAGAATCCGGATTTATGAGTTCATTTATAGATATAACGTCGCATCCCGAAACAATGCTGTTAGCTTTGTTTCTAATCTCTGTTACTTTAGGATGCACCTCGTTAAAGATCGTATTGTAATTAGCAAAATCTTCTATCACCTTTTTAAGGTGCTGTGTTTTGATAACGGGATCCTGAGATTCATCTTCAGACAGATCCGCAAGGAAATCATCAAGAAGGGGAACAAGACCCGCAAAGCCTCCTTTCTGCATCATGCTCTGAAGCTGCTGAACGCAGTCAGTGATCATGGCAATGATAGTGATCTGCTGATCGTTAAGGAACGCTTTGGCTGACTCAGCCTCAGGTCCTGTGTGAGTTTCATCGTTAATAAAATCTAAAAGTGACGGTATAAGAAGTGTATCTGACATACAAAGGAATGGATTGTATATAGTGTTGAAACACTCATCAAAATACTCCCTAATCTTCTTCTGGTGCCACTCAATGTTCTCCCCCGAGTAATTGCTAGTCCCCATAATAAAAATTTCCTTCTATATATATTTTTTTAAGCCCTGTAATCGAACTCCTCATTCGCGAGCTTTATTACGTCCCCACTCTTAAGCTGTCTTGTCTGTCCTCCCGGAATCTTGTCTCCATTAACAAATGTACCATTCGTAGAGA
>JAEEGK010022331.1_pt1 | contig 13302 bp, 9 predicted proteins | sample 8958771 | NCBI WGS metagenome assembly JAEEGK01 (sample SAMN16246547, study PRJNA631951) | gut metagenome | biome: gut microbiome; feature: rumen; material: SC-attached | host: Bos | place: Iran: Karaj | collected 2018-10 | reverse complement strand
CCTTCTAAAAATGTTTTGATGTTATCGAAAAGTTTGTCATTTTCTTCTTCACTAACCTTATTAATACAAGGCGCGAGACACATACCTAGGTGATAATAAAGACAAGGTTCAGTTTTGATATTCGCACATTTTCGTGTTGGGAAAAGCTTATTAAGTAAATCAATTACTGAATACGCATAACTACTTGTTGGAAATGGCCCAAAGTAATAAAAATTCTTATCAAAATCATTTCTAGCGATTCTAAGATATGGATCGTTTTTCTTTTTAAGTGCGATGTATGGATAGTGTTTCCCGTCTTTAAGTAAAATATTGTAACGAGGATAATATTTATGAACCAAATTCATTTCTAAAATGAATGATTCTTTATCTGTTTTGGTAATAATTGTTTCAAAATGGTCAACATGTGAGACCATTGCGGCGACTTTACCTACTTGAGGTCGTAAAAAGTATTGGCTGACACGGTTATATAAGTTTTTGGCTTTGCCAATATAAATAACCTTGTCATCCTTATCCTTCATTAAGTAACACCCTGGACGACGCGGTAATAATGGTATTGCAACTTTTACTTTGTCTGTCATTTGAAAATTACCACCGTTGCTCCAGTTGCGCCTTCATGTGAATCGCCATATCGATATGAATCAACAAAGTCGCATCTATCTAAATAATCGTGGACTGCATCTCTTAAAGCACCCGTTCCCATTCCATGAATAATACGAACTAGTTTGAAGTTTTTAACGCGGCAATCATCAAGATATTTTTCAACTTCCGCCATTGCTTCATCAACATGCTTTCCAATGATATTTAATTCGAGTTTTACGTTAGTTTTTGAAAATACGAAATTATCAGGATTTCCTGTAGTTTTTCTTTGTTTTTCTGGGATTTTCGCTACTTTTTTGAGCTTATTTAATGTTGATTTAACACTCATTCCATCTACTGAAAGAAGCTCGACTTTATCTTTGTTTATCTTGGTTACTCTACCAACAATTCCTAGTCCAGCAATCTCGGCATAATCACCTAAATGTATCTCTTCATCACCAATGAATTCGTCTTGTGATTCTTCTAGTTGTTTTAGTTTAGTCTTAGCCTCAATTAATTCATGAGGTTTAACATCAGGTTTATTTAAAATTTTAAGGATGTCGTTAATTTGTCTTCTAGCATCTTCAATCATTTTGGTCCTAGTTTGTTCAACATCACTTAAAAGATTATCTTTCTTGCCTCTAAGAACTTCATTTTGATGTTCTAGGTCTCTAGTTTTTCCATCTAATAAGCGTTCTTTTTCTTTAAGTTTTTTGTTCATCTCTTCATTACTATGAAGAACTTCATTAAGTTTATCGATAACATCAGAGACTGATTTGTTTCCAGTTTCATCTAAATTCTTTTTCGCAAGTTCGACGACTTCTTTATCTAAATGATAACGATTTGCCATTTCTAAGCCATAAGATCTACCCGGGAAGCCAATCTTAAGGATATAGGTTGGAAGAAGATGCTTTTCATCAAACACCATCATCGCATTTGTAACGCCCTCTCTACGATAGGCATATTCTTTCATTCTTTCAAAGTGAGATGAGATGAATGCAAAACACTTCTTATTTAATAAGAAATCTGAAACTGCTAAGGCAAGGGCTTCACCTTCATTTGGAGAGGTTCCTGTTCCTAGTTCGTCTAATAAAACTAAATCTTTTGAAGTGACAAAGTGCGTTATTGTTGAAAGATTTGAAACATGAGCGGCAAATGTTGAAAGATTATCTGAAAGCGATTGATTATCACCAATATCTGCATAAATTCTTGGGAAAAAAGATAAAACTGCAGGTTCTTTTGTTGGAATGCCTAGACCCATTTGGGCCATCATAACAAGTAATCCTAAAGTTTTAAGGGCAACAGTTTTACCGCCAGCGTTTGGTCCAGAGATAACAATAAGTCTTTGATCAACGCTAAACTTAAAGTCATTTGCGATGACCTTATCTTCTGGAATTAATGGGTGTCGAGCTCCTTTAAAATCGATTTGTCTTTCTTTGCCAAATTCTGGAACTTTGCAGTTGTGGACTGCTAAATATTCAGCTTTAGCACCAATAAAATCTATTTCCCCAATAACTAAGTTATTAGAGATAATTTGAGAAGAATATTTCACTACTTCTTCAGTAAGTAACTTAAGTAGACGATATATTTCTTCTTTTTCTTCAATTCTTAAAACACAGATTTGGTTTGCTAGTTGCACCAATGCTTGCGGTTCAATAAATGTAGTTTGACCTGAATCAGATATGTCATGGATTACACCAGGAACTTTGTTCTTGTGAACTGTAGCGACTGGTAAAACATAGTGATCGTTTCTAATTGTCATTGAGTCTTCGATTAGGTATTCATGATAACTAGAAATAAGTCTTGATACGATTTGGCGAACATCCATTTCTTTCTTATGAATGGCTTGTCTGATTTCTTTAAGTTTACTTGATGCATCATCCTTAATATTTAAGTTTGGAGCGATTACTTTATGAATCTTAATTTCAAGTTCTCCAATATCATAAAGTCTATTGACGAGCTCATAGAGCTCATAAGATGAAACCTTGTCAATTTTCTTGAAGAAATTATGTAATTTATTCGCGAGTAAAACATCACTAGCGATGTGATCTAAATCTAAAGCTGTTAGCACACCACCCTTCAAAGCTGTGTCGATAAATTCAGTTAAATCATGCGAGATTAAAATTGGGGCTGCACCATGCTTCATCGTGAAGTCGGACATTTGAGATAAAACTTTAAGAGCTTTGCTTGCTTCTTCTTCAGTAAGCATTCTTAGAGTTTTAATTTTTGCAATACCAATTTCAGTTTTAGAAAATGAAGTGATTTCTTGGAGAACTCGCTCAATCTCTAATGTGCCGTATATATCAAGCATATCAATTATGATAGCACACTTATATCTAACAAGTAGATTAAATGTACCCTTAAAAAATGTGCGCTTTACGAACTATAAAGAAGTGATTTATTAATAAATCAAAAAAATTTTTTGACAAAATTAATCATTTTAACCGGATTTATATAATAAGGAGGTTCATTAATTATTCTGATCAAAAATACCTTATAACGAAATGGAGGAATTGCATGAAAAAAGAGGCATTAGATTTTAATAAAATTATTTCTTTAATTGAGACTCATCGTCAAAACGCATATAGAAAAATAAATGAAGAATTAATCTTTCTTTATTATAAAGTTGGTGAAATTGTTTCTAAGAGATTGGAAGAAAAACGATGGGGGCAACAAACGATAACATGCTTATCTAATTTTATTATCGAAAAATTTCCAAATTTAAAAGGTTTTTCAGTGAGATGTTTATATAGAATGGCAAAGTTTTATCAGACATATAGGCACAATGTAATTGTGCCAGCAGTGCTGGCAAAAATTAGTTGGACAAATAACGTACTCATTTTCGAACGTTGCAAAAAATTTGAAGAGAAAAAATTTTATATTGGGTTATGTATAAAAAATAACTATTCTTCTCGTGAACTAAATAGGCAAATTTCTACTAACTATTATAAACGATATTTGCTATCAAATGGGAACGTTTGGGAGTCATCAAACAAAACGGTCGATGAAGACGATATACCAAACACAAGAATTTTAGATCATTTTTCATTAGAATTTTTAGACTTACCGAATAATTATTCTGAAAAAGACATACGGAAAGCAATAGTAAGCAATTTAAAAGATTTTATCCTTGAAATAGGTAGAGATTTTACTTTTGTCGATGAAGAACATCGCATAGAAGTTGGAGGGCAAGATTTTTATATTGATTTACTTTTTTATAATAGGTCGCTTTTATGCTTAGTTGCATTTGAATTGAAATTAGGAGATTTTATCCCTGAATATGTATCTAAAATGGATTTTTATTTGGAAGCATTAGACAGATGCGAAAGAAAAGAAAACGAAAATCCTAGTGTAGGAGTAATTTTGTGTAGTTCAAAAAACAAAACAATTGTCGAACTTTCTAAGTCACGAAGCAATTCTTCATCGCTAGTATCAACATACACTACAAATTTAATCGATTTAAAAGCACTAGAAAGAAGAGTTACAGAATGTAGAGAATTATATGAGAGTAAAGTTAAAAAATAATGTTGTACAGAAGGAGGTTAAAAAGCATACAAAATTTGTTAATGATTAAGAAATCAATTTTCTAAAGAAAATTTGCATTTTTAATTTATTATTTTATTTGTGTATGCTAAAATTAAACTATGATCGAAAGAGTAACAATTCAAGTTAACCGAGAAACAAAAGATAAAATCATTAATTTTTATCGTTCAATTCAAAAAGAAAATAGGGGTCAATATATCCTATTTTTTGGACAAAACAAAGACTTAACAATTACTGTCTATTCCTCAAAAAAGGCAGATATTTTTAAAGTTTTCTTCATTGGAGAGCTTGCATTAAGTGAAGCAAAACGTTGGGACGAAAATGCAACACCAACCGAACCAAAAGAAAACAAAGCACCAACTAAAGCATGTTGGGAAGTTTTAGATAGTCAAATCGGTTCTGATGAAGTTGGAACAGGAGATTTCTTTGGACCAATATGTGTCTGTGCTGCTTATGTCAAGAAAAGCGACATCAAAAGACTCAAAGAATTAGGCATTGATGATTCAAAACGTTTAAATGATGAAGAAATTAGAAGACTCGGAAAAATCTTAATTAATGAATTCGAATATTCTCAACTTTCATTAAATAATGAAAAATACAACGAACTTGTTGAAAAAGATATGAATATGAATGAGATGAAAGCCAAAATGCATAACCGCGTTTTGTTTAATCTCAAAGCAAAACATCCATCAGTTAAAAATGTCTTAATTGATCAATTTGTGTCAGAAGACAAATATTACAAATATGTTAACGGTGAGAAAGAAATCATCTTTGGTGTCACATTTAAAACCAAAGGTGAATCTTATTTCCCGTCAGTAGCAGTTGGAAGTATCATTGCTCGTTATTCATTTATCCAACATATGGACTTAATTGGTAAGAAATATGGCCTTGAAATTCCATATGGAGCATCAGGAAAAGTTACAGAATTTGCTAAGAAATTCGCTGAAAAGTACGGTTTTGCTGAATTAGATAAAATCGTAAAGAAAAACTTCGCCAATTATAAGGAATTAACGAAGCTTTTCTAATATTTCTTTAAAGTATTGAGGGAGATCGGCTGAGAAAGTCATCTCCTTTTTTGTTTTTGGATGTATGAAATGAATCTCGTGAGCGAATAATAACTGTCCTTCATCATACATCTTGCGGTTACCTTTTCCATAAATTGGATCACCAATTACTGGATAACCAATATAGGCCATATGCACTCTAATTTGATGAGTTCTTCCGGTTTTAAGAGCGCACTCTACTAAAGTAGAATCTTTAAATCTTTCGATAACTTTGAAGTTAGTTTCTGCCTCTTTTCCTCTAAGAAGGTCCACCGCCATTTTTTGACGGAATTTCTGGTCTCTACCAATTGGAGCGATAATTTTTCCTTCATTTTCAGGTATTACTCCAAGGACTAAAGCATAGTATTTTCTACCTAATGTATGGTCCGCTAATTGATTAGATAAAAATGCATGTGCCGCATCGTTTTTTGCGACTATCAAAAGTCCAGCAGTATCTTTATCAATTCTATGAACAATTCCTGGTCTAAATTCTCCGTTTAAAGTGGATAAATTATCGCTGTGAAATTTAAGAGCATTTGCTAATGTATGTTCTTCATTTCCAGCGCCAGGATGAACAACTAAACCTTTAGGTTTATTAACAACAATTAAGTCGTCATCTTCATAAACAATGTCAAGAGGAATATCTTCAGGATTTAAGTCAGAAACTTCACTTGGAAAATCTTCAATTGTGATGAGGTCTCCTTCAGACAATTTGTATGATGGTTTTTCCTTCTTTTGGTTCACTAAAATGAAGCCATTTTCAAGATGACTTTGGACCTTACTTCTAGACACATCCTCGAGTATTAGTGACAAGGCTTTGTCTAGACGTAATCCTGCTAATTCTTTATTCGCCCTTATTTCCTTCATCTTCGTGATTTTCTTCTAGTTCTTTGTTCATCTTTTCGAGTTGTTCTGGTGAGTACTTAAATTCACCTCTTTTTGCCTTTTCTTTAGCGGCTTTGATTTCATCAAGAATCATCTTAATGATGGCAACAATAATACCAATAACTAGGCAAGAATCTGCAATGTTAAACATCGCAAATTCCCAGCTACCAAACTTAAAGATAATCCAGTCAATAACACCATCAAATCCAGTTGTTTTTGGCCAATAGAAAGCTCTATCGATTAAGTTACCAAAAGCACCAGAAATCATAAGTGCAAGACCAACTTTATATGTATTATCGAGTTTCTTGTATTGAGAAACGTAATATGCAATAAATAATCCAGTCATTACAAGTGAAATCAAAAGTAATAAAACTCTATTTCCGGCAAGGAATGAGAAAGCTGCACCATTATTGATTGACCCGCCGATGTAGCAGAAGTTATTGATTACAGGAATTGCTCCAGAATCACTTCTTCTACCATCAACCATTGCATCTACTCCAAAGTGATTGAAAACAACCCATTTAGTAACAATATCAATGATAAACATTAACACCATTAACCAAATGAAAGTTCTAAAGAACTTCTTTAAGTTTTCTTTGGAGAATAACTTCTTAAAAAATTCACCAATCTTTTTCATTGTTATTTACCTAAAACATAGGCACATCTTTCACAAACTTCAGTCTCATCATCGACCTTTACAAGCTTGTCGACATAATTCCAACATCTTGGACATTTTTGAGCTTCAATATGATGTGCTTCAATTTCTTTTGCGTCTGAGAATTCAACCTTAGAAACAATAAGTAGTTTTTCGACAGATTTCTCTCCAAATACTTCTTTGTAAGAGGACGGAAGAACCACTAATGCTTCTTGGCTGGAACCAATGATTCCGGCGTTACGAGCTTCCTCGAGTTTCTTGTTAACTTCATCTCTTGCAGATTTGAAATTCTCGTATTTTTCTAGGACTTTTTCGTCAAATTCATGCGTTTTTCCTGGATAATTTAAGAGTTGAGCACTCTTGCCGTTATAGTCTGGCATATTGACATGAACCTCATCCATAGTGAATGGAAGTACAGGTGTAAGTAGTCTCATAAGTGTGCTTGTAACCTTATAAATTACGCTTTGCATTTGTCTACGTCTAAGTGAATTAACTGCTTCACAATAAAGGATGTCTTTTCCGATATCGAGATAGAAGCTCGAAAGATCACCGGACATAAATGCCATAATCTTTGTCATAGCACTTGCAAAGTCATAGTTATCAAATGCATCAATAACTTCATTTGTAACTTCTTCAAGTTTGGCCAAGATGAATTCATCAACTTGCTCAAACTTATTGACCATATCTTTATTTGGATCAAACTTTCCATTTTCACCATCACTTAAGTTACCTAAAAGGAACTTAAATGTATTACGAATCTTACGATATTGATCGGCAACTTGTCTAAGTAAGTTTTCAGAAATTCTAACATCTTGTTGATAGTTAACTGTGGCAACCCAAAGTCTTAAAATATCAGCACCAAAGATGTTACACATCTTAAGTGGGTCTACACCGTTACCTTTTGATTTATGCATTTGTTCACCATGTTCATCTAAAACCCAACCGTGTGAAACAACGGCTTTATATGGGGCTTTACCTTGAACAGCGGTTGAAATTGTAAGTGAGGAGTTGAACCAACCACGATATTGGTCGCTACCTTCTAAATATAGTTCAGATTGGTCATAACCTTGGCGTTTTCTTAAAACTGCATCAAATGATGAGCCGGAGTCAAACCAAACGTCCATAATATCTTTTTCTTTAGTGAATTTTCCGTTTGGAGAATGCTCATTCTCATATCCTTTTGGAAGGAAGAATTCAGCATCTTTTTCATACCAAATATCACTACCGTATTCTTTGAATATTTTAACGATATTATCAAAGACTTCTTTCTCGATAATTGGAGTGTCGTCTTCACAATAAATAATTGGAATTGGAACACCCCATACTCTTTGTCTAGAAATACACCAGTCAGTACGGTCTTTAATCATATTGACCATTCTTCCCATACCCCATTCTGGAATCCATTTAACATTTTGGACTTCACGAATAAGTTCATCTTTAATCTTGCCGATTGAGCAGAACCATTGAGGAGTGCTACGGAAAATAACTGGTTTTCCTGTTCTCCAGTCATGTGGATAAGCGTGAATAATTTCACCTTCTTTTAATAAGGCGTTATTTTCTTTTAACATGTCAAGAATGACTTTATTAGCATCTTCATAGAAAAGGCCGTTTAATCTTTCACCAGTTTCTATAGTCATTCTTCCATAATTATCGATTGGACAATATGGCTTAATTCCATATTTTGCACAGACATTATAGTCATCAACACCAAGACCTGGAGCGGTATGAACTAAGCCTGTACCAGAGTCATTAGTGACGTGGTCACCAAGAAGGAAAACTGATTCTCTTTCATAGAAAGGATGTTTAGCTTTACAACCTTCAAGTTCTTTTCCTTTAAATACTTTTAAGCATTCAAAAGTTTCAAAACCAAGTTCTTCTTTAAGTTGAGCACTTGTATCTTCTAAAAGAATCAAATCACCCTTTTCGGTGTGATATAAACCATAATTAAATCTTGGGTTAACTGAAATTGCTAAGTTTGATGGAAGTGAATAAGGAGTTGTGGTCCAAATAACAGCTTTTGATCCATTTGGAACAATACCTTTACCATCAATCATTTCAAATGCAACATAAATGGCGTAACTCTTAACATCTTTATATTCAATTTCAGCTTCTGCTAAAGCAGATTCACTTGACCATGACCAATAAACTGGTTTAAGTCCTTTATAGATTAAGCCTTTAAGAGCCATAATTGAAAATACTTCAATTTGATTGGCTTCGAATTGTTTTTCTAAGGTTTTATATGCATTTTCATAGTCACCCATTACACCAAGACGTCTAATTTCATCTTGTTGTCTTTTAACTTGAGTTAAGGCATATTCTCTACATTTTTGTCTAAATTCACTTGTTGGAGTTGTTTTACGGTTAACACCAGATTTAATAACTTGGTTTTCAATTGGAAGACCGTGTGTATCAAATCCAAAAATAAATGGAACATAATAACCTTGCATTGTCTTTTCTCTAACAATCATATCCTTAAGGATACGGTTAAGCATATGACCACAGTGAATATCTCCATTAGCGTATGGAGGACCATCGTGGAATGCGAAAGGCTTGCATCCCTCTCTATTTTTGAGCATTTCTTCATATAAGTTTTCATCTTGCCATTTCTTCACTAAAACAGGTTCTTTGACATTGAGATTTCCTCTCATTTCAAAGTTTGTTTTTGGCATGAGTAATGTCGTTTTAAGTTCCATTTTCTACTCCTTTTTACAAATAAAAGCATCCCATTTAAGGACGCTTTAACGTGGTACCACCTTAATTCCCTTACATAAGTAAGAGCACTTAATTATGTCTATAACGGAGACCTCCGGAGTTCTTACTAATTTTTCAGAACCCTTACAAAGAAGTGATATTTATCTTAAGTTGTTTATTAGCCTTCCACCATCGCTAACTCGCTATTAACAGAGCTTAAGTAAACTTGTCTTCTAGGATTAATAAATTAAAGATTTTTGTCTTTTAAGAAATTTGGAAGGAATGAATCTTTCTCATCGTGAGTATTTTCTTCATTCTCTTCGTTTGCTTTATTTTCAACTTCTTGTTGAGCTTGTTGACTTGCTTGAACTGGACGATCATATGTTGGGACATGAGTGAAGTCGAATTCTTCAGTGAAGTCAGACGCGATAACAGATACAAGTATCTGATCGGTAAGCTCTTCATTAATTGAAACACCAAACTTAATATCTACTGAGTTGCCTGCTGCTTCAATAATCTTATTGACTGTTTCTTGTGCTTCGTAAAGCGAAACCTCACGTCCACATGTGACTGCACAAATAGCACGTTGCGCACCATTAATGCTTGCTTCAAGAAGCGGAGAGTTGATTGCATTATTTGCTGCTTCTTGAGCACGGTTTGGACCAGAGCCCATACCGAATCCAATAAGTGAAATGCCAGAATCCTTTAATGTGTTTCTAACATCTGCAAAGTCAAGGTTAATGAATGCTGGGCAAAGAATCAAATCTGTAACAGTTTTAACACTTTGTGCGAGAACTCCATCACTTTCGGCGAATGCTTCAGAGATTGGAGCAGTACCGCTGACCATAAGTAATTTATCGTTAGAAACGATAATAATTGCATCAACTGCATCCTTAAGGTTATTTAAACCTTCAACTGAGTTAGCAATACGTTTCTTACCTTCGAATGTGAATGGACGTGTGACAATTGCGACTGTAAGTGCGCCTGCTTCCTTGGCTGCTTGTGCAATTACAGGTGCTGCGCCTGTGCCGGTGCCTCCGCCCATACCTGCTGCGATAAAGACTAAGTTAGCTCCAGCAACGATTTCACGAATTTGATCAATCGATTCTTCGGCTGCTTTTCTACCAATTTCAGGATTTCCACCAGCACCTAAACCACCAGTTGATTGTTGTCCTAAAACTAATCTATTTGTAGCTTTACTTCTAGAGAGAGCTTGTTGATCTGTATTTGCAACATAAAATTCGACAGATGATATATTATCATCAATCATTCTATTGACTGCGTTATTTCCGGCACCACCAACACCAATTACAATGATTCTGGCAAATGCTTCATAGTTATCTAAACCGTCATCGTACATAATCGTTCTCCTTTACTATTCTTTATCGTTCTTGTTTCGTTCAAGTTGATTGCTTTTTAGTCTTGTATCACTAAGTGATCCTTTGTATTTACTTGATGCGAATATTGCACCTACGATTGCACAGAACGTAGTGTCACGCGCTCCGATACATGAAGGTTCAAGATAGTGAATTGATGCGCTATTTCTGAATTTGTTTTTAACAAGTCCATCAAATCCATACATTTTTGTAAGTCCACCAGCAAACACCATCGGAAGATTTTTAACGTGTTCTGGATAACCTTTCATTAATGTATCGAATGCAACATCAAATTTACCGAAATACTCTGTATCAAAGAAATCTTTGATGAGCATATTTAAACTTTCTGGGTCATGTTGAGTTTGAATGCCGTTTACAAATGTAGTGGCAATAACTGGTTTATATGAGAGTTGTCTTTCGTCTAATCCGTATTTTGCAATTAGTTCAAGAGCATCTGCATATTCAAGATTAAACTTTTCACCAACTTTATTAATAAGTGCAGCAGCGCCTGATGGGAAAGTAATTGTCTCAAATGGAGCAGAATTACCAATAAGTGTTACATTAGTAACATCGGCGCCGATATCAACAAGAATAAATGATTGCGGGATATCTTCACAATATTTTGCAAGCTCGCATATTGCGTATGAGTTAACGCACATTCTGCGTACCTTAATGCCTGCTTTCTCAAGTACACGCCTGTAGTCGCTTACGATGTGTGCAGGTAAAGTATGAATTTTCGCTTTTACTGTGATGTTGTTTGATCTTTCATTAATTGGAGGATTGATAAAAGAACGGCCTTTTTCAAGCACAAATGAATCAGGAATAATATCAACTATTTCACTACCATTTGGAATAGCTTCTTTTTGGACAAGCGAAATAACGTTTTCAATATCAATTTGAGCAATTAATGAATATGGAGAAACAACATTGGTTGTTTTTGAACTTTGGAATACATTTAAACCTAAAGATGGAAGAACTAAAGATGCTTCATTAATAGTGATTTTTTCTTTAGTGGTTTCATCTTTGAATTCCTTCATCGATGCAATGATAGAAGAAAGGGTTTGAAAATCATTAATATCACCATGCGAAACAAGTCCAATTATTGGACGTTGAGCTACATGAATTAAATTGATTTTGTTTTCTCTAACATATCCGACAGCAAGTCTAATTTCGGTATCAGATATTTCGATTGCACTTATATAGTTTTCCATATATTCACCCAATATATTTTATATATTAAAAAACGATATATCAAGGATATTAAAAAGAAAGCCACAATTTCATGTGGCCTTCATTTCAAATATTACTTAACTCGTTCGATAATTCTTAGTTTTGCAGATTTACTTCTTGGATTAATTTCAAGTTCTTTTTCGTTTGCAATAATAACTTTGTTATTAATTAACTTGAAATCTGGTAAATCTTTTTCTGTTGGAAGGGCGAATACATTGTGCCTTGTCCCTTCAATTTTTGAAACTTCATTAAATGCATTTTTCACTAAACGATCTTCAAGAGAATGGAACGTTATGAAGCAAGCTCTACCACCAACTTTTAGTGAAGCAAGTGCGTCCTTGAGAGCAACTTTTAATGCTCCGAGTTCATCATTAACTTCAATACGAATTGCTTGGAAAATTTGTTTTGCAGGATGACCCTTTTTCATTAACTCTTTTTGAGGTTTAACTGACTTAATTATTTCCACCAATTCAGAGGTTGTTTCGATAGTTTTTTTGGCGCGAATTTCAACAATTTTCTTAGCAATTTGATATGAAAATTTGTCTTCTCCATATTCTCTAAAAACTCGAGTAAGTTCACCAAGAGAATAGGTGTTAATTAACTCGTAAGCAGAGAATTTTTGACGCCTATCCATCCTCATATCGAGTCTTGCATTGTCTTTGTAGGAAAAACCTCTAGAAACATCATCAAATTGCGGAGAAGAAACTCCTAAATCGGCCATAATTCCATCAATTTTATCGATTCCTAAATCATCTAAATCTTTGCGAAAATTGCGAAAATCATCGTGAATTCCTGTAAATTTTTCGGAAAATTCCGCTAAATTTTGCTTCGATTCTAAGATTGCTGTCTCATCTTTATCAAACGAAATAAGTCGACCAGTTTTAAGACGTTTTAAAACCTCTTTTGAGTGTCCGCCGCGGCCTAAAGTAAGGTCAACATAAATACCATCTGGTTTTACATTTAAACCTTCGATTGTTTCGTTTAATAAAACTGGAATATGGTTAGTCATCAAACTCCAAATCCTTTAATGCATCAAATTGTGAATTTCCTTGTTCTTCTCTTTCTTTCAAAAACTCTTCTTCAGACAAAACTCGATACCCTTTTCCGGACTTTGGAGCTGATGCATTTGGAGCTTTTGGAGAAAGAGGAACTGATGCACTTAATAAATTAAAAATGTAATGATCCATTTCAATAGATGTACCTTTATATTCGATACAATCTTCATCTTCATCTTTTGAAGGGGCAAAATGGAGTTCATCGCTACCTTCAATAGTTGTTTCAAAGTTCTTTAATGTATATGAGC
>JAEEGK010022329.1_pt1 | contig 13302 bp, 13 predicted proteins | sample 8958771 | NCBI WGS metagenome assembly JAEEGK01 (sample SAMN16246547, study PRJNA631951) | gut metagenome | biome: gut microbiome; feature: rumen; material: SC-attached | host: Bos | place: Iran: Karaj | collected 2018-10 | reverse complement strand
TTTGATTCCCACTTGTAAACTGCGCCATTTGTAACTCCTAGTGTATCAGCCAGGCTCTCCTGGGTAAGTCCCCGTTCTTTTCTCATCTTCCTGATATTATTTCCCAAACTAAGTTCCATAACGGCCGTACCTCTCTGATTTATGCCCTAATATTATGCGAAAAGCAGCCGGTTTTGAACCAACTGCTAATACTAATTGTGCATTTTTTAATCTACTGTCAGTACGAACAACTGCTAATTTACTGTTCTAATGCCCTCAGGTCAGACCTCTCATATTTGTTATGGCCTTTAATGCTCTTTTTGTATTTCCAGCACTTTATGGCATCAGCCAGAGAAGCACCTTTATTGTCGTCGAAGAAATCCCGTACATAAGTATTATATTCAAACTGCTTATCTATGTCCTTTTTTCCGGGTTTCTTTGTGCTCTTTATTTCTTTATATGCAGCTATCGCATCTGCATATGTCTTTCCACTGTTGGATCTAAGCCATTTTTGAAAAGCAACATTGAAAGAAAAACTCTCGCCTATCTCGCACTTAAAAAAAGCTCTGTGGATTTCCGAACATACCAGATCAGATTCAATGATGCTGTCTCTTGTTATTGCCGTTATCTTAGGCTTTTGAGTCCGCACCGTTTTTATGGCTTTGATCTTTCCTGTATCAAGATAATATGCGATCCGCTCAGTCAGTTCCGCTTTTCCGCCGGATGTCGGCAATCCGTTTTCACGACAGAAACAAACCAATTCTTCCTTGAGATAATAATATTCAAGGAACTCTTTTCTCTTCAATTTAATTGTTAATTCCGGTCTGTCTGACATTATCAGCTATCTCCCAAAAGCCATTCTGCGGCATCGATTATCTTTATTCCTTCGTGATGGTAAGCGGGCTGATAAGTCCTCGCTATTATCATCTTCTTGTATCCGTCAGCAATCTTTAGTAAGGGAGCGATCTCTCTTTCAAAAGTTTTCGGCTCTGTTATATCGTATGAAACCTGTATGTATGTCCTATCGCCTTGTTTCATTGCTACAAAGTCAACTTCTTTCCCGCCTGCTACGCCGACATATATCTCATAACCCCTTCTAATCAATTCCATTGCAACTATATTCTCAAGAACATGACCGTAGTCCATATTCTTTGTTCCCAATCTGGCATACTTAAAACTGTGATCAGACAGGTAATACTTATCTTCTGAGCGGAGGTATTTCTTTCCTTTAATGTCGTATCTTCTGACCCGGTAGAATGCAAATGCATTGCACAGATACTCAATATATTTACCGATCGTTTTATGATCGGCTGCTGTTTTACCTCCGGCAAGAGAATCTGTGATCGATCGGACAGAGATCTCACTTCCAATGTTGTCCATCATAAAATCGATCAGCATGTGAAGCAACGGTTCGTTGCGTATCTTGTACTTGTTTACTATATCTCTTATTACTAATGCATTGAGTACTTCTGTATTGATGTACCGGTACTTCTTATCAGTATCTTTATATAGATAGGAACCGGCCATTCCGCCTTCAGTAATGTATTTTGTCAGGCTGGCATTAACATTCTCTGAAGGAAAATACGTCACATATTCTTTAAATGAGAATGGAAGAATATGAACTTCGTATGTTCTTCCTACAAACAGAGTAGCAAGATCGCTGCTTTGAAGAAATGCATTAGATCCGGTTATATAAATATCGTACTTCTCTTTGGCATGCAGACTGTTTACGGCTTTCTCGAAATGTTCACACATCTGTATTTCATCGATCAGAACATAGTTATTATCTTCGGCTGAATACTTGTCTTCCACATATGATTCAAGCATATGGTATTCGAGCAGCTCCTCGAATTCCGTAAGATTATAGTTGATATGAATAATATTAGCTGATGGATCAGATGCTATTATAAGTTCCTTCAAAGCTTCCAATAACTTGGATTTTCCGGATCTTCTGATTCCGGTAATGATCTTGATATCAGGTGTATTGATCAACTCTGACAACTCATTAAGATAGGTATCGCGTAATATCAGTTTCATAAAACTATACCTCCTACAAAACCATATCACTTCTATTCCCCAAAATCAATAATTTTGCATTTTTGGGGAATAGAAGTGTGCTGTGTTATGATTCTTCCGAATAACACACAAAATAACGAGGGAATTGAATACGTATGCTAAAAGTACTGTTTGTATGTCACGGCACTCGAATGCATGAAAATGCAAAATCAATGATTTAAGGCTTTTGAGGGAATTTCTGAATAGTTTTGACCCTCGTTTGACCCTAGTTTTTCTAACCCGGCGTGTGTATTCAGTCCTGCAGAAATGCAGGGCTGTTTTTATATTTTTATATCAATGTTTAAGGAGATTGCTCTGCCATAGCAAAGTAGCATATGTCATTTTTGGCGACTGACTATCAGGGCACAAATCTTGTAATCCATTACACTGCTTTCGGGGCTGATTCGCGTGGATAACGGAGCAGCAAGCAACGCGTTTGTGTACACAAACACAGAGAAAGCTTGTCAGGGATGTCCCTGAGACCCTATTAAAGCTGGAGATTGCACTTTTAACACATTTTAGACCGATGGAAACACATGTCGGTTATTCGAATTCGAGCACTTTTACCGCCGGTGATTCATATGCAAATACCTTGTTTTTGCTTTTTCTAATTTCTATGCTCTACACTTATCACAATACACATAATTATTTCTATCAAACCCTGTCCCAATGACTACACTATTACCGCTTATTTCAGGAATATCTTCATAAGCCATAAATGCAAATAAAGCCATCAGAATATTCATACACATAACGACATTCAATTTTCGTTATTTCTGCAGATTCAGTATCTCCTATATCCTTTTGCGTATTATTACACAATTCACAAGTGCGCTTTATTACAATATAACCAGAATGATTACGTCCTTCTAACATAATCGATCAAAAACAACGCCTAATATTGCTCCCAAAACTAATAAAACAACATTAATAATAAGTTGAATCCACCATGTTTCTGAACATAGATTAAAAATGCCTTGAGGTGTATATCCATATATTTCATACCATTTTGATTTTACTTTAAGTTTATTATTATTTACTCGAGAAATAATATCTGTAAAAATTAAAACCTTGCGAAGTGTGGATTTATGAAGTTTTACGTATTCTTTTTTTTCAAATGCGTCGGCTTCTTCTTTTCCAGAAAGAAAATCTAATGAGGAAATCTTATTAAGTTTTATTAAACTTTCCATTCTAGGATTATTCATATATCCTGCTCCATAATAATTAATTAATTGAAGAGATAAATCTACTCTATTTGTATATGGAATAATAACAGGTTTTCCTCCAAGAACAGAATAACGATGTTCAATTGCTTGAAATCCATAACTACTATTTCTCATATTCCAATGAATCCATATATAATCCTTATGTTCCTGAACGTATGTGTAAAATTCTTTAAGCATCTTTTTTTCTAAATCATTATATTTGTTTTCTATATCTATAAAGTCAATTCTATCTTTTTCAGCAGTCATATGTATCGAAAAAGACTCTGTCTGACCAGAAGTGTAATTATGTACTGCTATAGACGTGATTCTAGGAGATGTTCCATCTTCTCGACCATAAAAGCTTTGACAAGAATAATGAATTATAAGATATTTATTATTAGATATATCTATATCATGAAATATTTGCTTAGCCGATTTATGTTTCTCAAACTGCATATACTCCTCCGATGTTTTCTTGAAAATAGCACTTGATAATCATTCATTAATTTCATCATCTTTATTTGAATTAGGCGTATTCTTAACAAGAACTAATTCATTGCGTTTTCTAATACCTTTTTCTGTTAATCCCCAAAACAAATCGCTTTTATTATCTCTCCATATTGAATATATTAATCCAAGTTCTGTTAATTGATTCAAAATGATCTTAATAATCTGAGGATCATCAAAATGTACGGTTCTATTTGTTTTGAAAATATTTGTAGATATTGCATTTACAATAGATTTTTCAGTAATCATAACATTTAGCATCTGTACAGAAATGACTCTAAATACATCAATTAATAGTATATCTTGTTTTCTATAATGCTTAACATTTGATCCATAATCATAATAGGAGTACTCAAAATGAACTAAATAATCTTCAAATGCTAAATCATTGCTTTTTGAATAAGAGTCAATTTGTGTCTGCTTCTCTTGAATCTCATTAAGTAATTTCTGTTTTTCTGTCTGCAAATCCATTATTTCACGTCTAAGTGAAGCTTCATCATAATCAACAGCTCTTTGCCATCCAGGTCTCTTAATCTCTGAAACAGCCTTCATTATCGATACAGCTAATCTTCCAATTAATTCTTCATCCGTTTTCCAAACAGTAGCCAATCTATTTTTCATAGCTTTGTTTCTAAAATGATTTAGCTTGACAATATTGTCTGGGTCTGACTCGATTTTGTCTTCCGACAAAATAACACTTTCATCTATTGCAAAAACTAAAACCGGAATGTTTTTTGATAATGCATATTCATATTCCATTTCTGTATAACTCATTCCAGTATCAGGCGAAACAGAACCATACCTTTTACCTATAATTAACACATAATAATCACATAAATCAATTACTTTTTTGATAACTTCAAATTGTTCGTTATCTGTCGCAACAAAAGCTTCCATTCCTGCTGGAATACAGTCAGCAGACAATAAAATATCTAATGCCTTCCTGCGTTCTTCAATAAGATCAGAATAAGTCGAACTTATAAAAACTTGATACTTAACATTCTTCATTAATATCTATCACCTCAAAATTATAGAAAACAATTTAATAATCTCTGAATGCCTATACAGAAATTTTGGTATTATATCTAATTAATTCTACCATCTGTATATGAATTACTACTTTTTATTAAGAATTCAAAAGTTCTCTACTTATATGTTTTTGAAAACCAAACATATTAATAACGCTATAATCTTTTTAGATTATATCTGATACGTCTTTTCCCACCTTAATATCAAGAACTATTCATGATTATTCATTTTCAACACATTATTTGAATCCTGCTTATTCTCCGCAGCATACCGAACCTTCCCTTCAGCTATCAATTCATCAACGCAACTCCTGAATGTTTTTGATGCGTTACCGGAATATCCCAGTTTTTTATATAATTCATTAGTCGATACACTTTCAACCGACAACGCATCCAGAATTAATGCTTTTATCTGTTCTTTTGTTCTACGCTTTGGTGCCGTTTTGTCAACAGTAGATACAGAAATATTATTTATATTCTTTTCATTCAAAAATGCTTCGTGTATTGGAATGATCACAGAGAAAAATGAACGTTCTTCATCGGTAAGGAGTTGTGGCAACGGAGAACCATTTTCTTTTATCGCTCTAATAGCAGTCGGAATACCAGTATTTCTTCCTTCTACAAGATGTAACTCTTTAAGAAAGTCGCCTATTCTCCTATTTCTATATCTTCTTGTTCTCATCTGATAATTGCGGATATCTTCATCTGTAATAGATCTGTCTGGTCCCGGTGTGCTGGTTATTTCGATCTTTTCGGCTTCTATCCTTACAGTAACTGGCTCATGGATCTGATAAGACTTATGATATATAGCATTAGATAGGAATTCCTCTATCGCCTCATAACTGTAGTTCTTAACTCTTATAGCTTCAGCTTGTCCTGGAACCTTAAAAATCTTCTCAGCAATGACATTATTCTTTATGTAACTGAGTGAATCCCGCAGCTGTTCATCTATCGGTCCTGCGAAAATGCGTTCTTCCATTCCCTGGCCTGTTGGATCAGGAATATTAACAACCTCTATTTGGCTATAAGGAAAAAATGATTCCGGATGATCATTAAAGAACAATAGACCAACATTTAGCGGTTTATAGTATTCCGTTGGTCCATCTGCGATTCGTAAATCCTTTGCTATTTGAATCGTATCCAAGTTATCAATCTCATTAACTAAGCTGCTGTTTACATTCTGAAGGTAATTTCTGATAATCGGATACTTTAGATCCTTCATTTCGGCTTTGGGATTGATCCTGTCGTCAAACGGAACATTATGCGTTAATGACATTAATTCCTTAACATCTAAGTCTGTAGCTTCAATTGTGCTGGACAGCTTACGAATATAGTATATTTTCTCGCTATTTTTCGAATCTGGTGATTTAGGACATGCATATGGTCTTTCATACCCACCCGGACACCATATTAAAAGAAGCATCTGCCCATCAAACATAACAGGCTCTGTTTGCGGAATATATACAGGTCTTAGATACTTACAATACCTAAGAAGTTCCTTTTGTATCTTATCTACTGAATCAGGTGAAATACCCTTTACCGGTCTGACTATTTTCCCGTCTTTCTCTTTAGCACCTATAACGATATAGCCACCACCCCAGTTGTCTATATCATTAGCAAAAGCGCTTATGGTCTTCAAAGTTGTTTCCGGATTCCATCCCTCTTTAAACTCTATTCTCGCCCATTCAACGATATTCTCCGTTAATAACTTCTCAATTGTGATGGGAATTGCCATATGTTGTCTCCTATAAACATACGATTTCACTTACGACTTAGCTTACGACTAAATTATATAGTCGTAAGCGATCGGCGTCAAATATAGAAACTCAGTAGATATTATTCGAATTGAAAAAGTGCTACTTAAAGAATCATATATGTTCGTCTATGGCAACAATATATAGTGTTACTTGCTTTGCTGTTTTACAAAAACTGCGAAATGTAAAAAATAGTTTGCAAGAAATAACCGTATTTCTTGCATTATATTATCCCTGTATTATCCGCGGGATAATACTGCATCTATTTAGTTACCTACCTTTTTACTTTCTCTGATAATCCCATACCCGATTCAAATCATTGATATATTTCAAAAGTATATATGCAGGAGCAGAAACATAATAAAACCTATCATAAATCAGAGTTGAATTATCACATTTCACATTCTCCATTACAAATATTCTATTGTATACACACCAATCGCAGGTAGTAATATAACTTTCTCTATTTTCTATGCTCGAAGGTAATACAATGCTTTTTCTTTCGGGTTCTTCATCCTTAACATATTGTTCCATAATATCCCTAAATATACTGAGATCATAATCTGTGCCATTTTCCAAGGCTTTACATACTATTAATTCTTCTTGTGTAAAACTATTACTACCATCTAAATGTTCCGCAATAAGAAGACCATATAATAAACACACTTTAGGAGATTCGGCATTAATGGCTTTTTTGAAGATATTAGCAACATTGATTGCATTCTCATCGCTTTCATTTATATAGTTATATAGCTCATTCATACGCGTTTCGACGTTTAAACCGGTAGATATCCCCTTTAATAATAATGTAAATTTATAGGTATTGTAGTCAGATATAACACTGTTTATTGTCCCCGCTATAACACCAGCCACTGGATTGCAAGTACCAATGACACCTACTGTCAACTCTCGAATTGCACTCAGCTCAGGTTTGTTGGTTATTTTCGATATCCTAGCCAGAACATCTTTTAATTCATAATTAGACATTGCCCTGTTCCCCCTTGTGTATGGTTACTCTACCATATTTTTGCTATAAACTCAGAGATATTAGATTTAAGATAATCTATTTGCAGCCACTGAATCTTATCCCAATTAACCTTCTCGGGAGTAATCTTTTCAAGTCTTCCTAACAGGTCTTTAAGAGCATCCTTATCAGAATCATCATAAGCGTCTTTTGCAGCTCCGTCATAAGCAGAAAGCAGAATGCTTCGGAAACTGCTTATCTCCTCGGCCGTACATTTCATCAGCATCAAAACAAGCTTTCTATTATCAAGGATACTAATAAAATGTTGTTGTGTTATATAAATATGTTTGTGCTGCCGGATATAGTGATAGAAATCGTCTATATCCTCTGGGTTATATGAAAAGATTATTTTTCTATTACTATTATCTATCGCCTCAGCAAACCTTTTCATAAACTCTTGATATTTGTTCATTACTTCGGTATCGTCAGAAATCTTTGTCGTCAATCCCCATATTATTTCTTGTGATGAGGAAGGATGCGTTCTACACATCTTCTTTGTATTGGAAATCATCTGAGAGCAAATCGAATCTGCATCAAACCCTATTACCTTACCTGCACGAATGACTTTTAGTGCCAACTGCTCATAGGCATAAATGCTTAGATAATTTGTTTTCTTCAGTTTATTTTGTATGTTATCTAATGCTGTTCTAACCTCAGATTCTTTCAGCACATGAAAATTATCCAAAACATAAAGATCCGGATCACGGTCTCTTGTCGCATTTCTCTCAAAGCAACAGTAATCAACATATTCAACAGATGTAGCAATAATATCTTCTACATTAAACGTATTAGTTTGGAGATAATCAAAAACAAATCTAAAGACTGGAGATTTGGGTTCACCCAGTTGTACGGAAATGCAATTTGTTCCCTCCCATCTCGGAATATCAGAGCATAGGAACTTTTTAGAAATAATTAGAGTACCCTCAAGAGCAACCTGATAAAACGCAGCTTCAAATCTCTGTCCAACATCAGGGGAAGAGAAGATATCATCGCATTTTTGAAGTGCATATATCAATGTTCGCAAATTGCTATTGCAATATGATCTTACTATACCAGCTATTTTTTCGATCTCATCATCCTGCGAAATAGCATCAATCCACTCGCTAGAGTATTCATTTAATATGCTCCTTACCGATTCAATAATATCCGCATTAAACTGAATAGTGTCTCCAATAGTTTTCTCCTTCATTCTGAGGTAACGGATTTGCCTGTCATCTTCTACAGTATCTTCAGTCTCATTCTTTTGTGAAGTGAGAACCTTTGTATAATCATAATCGGAAGAATTCTGGTTTTGGCCTAATATCTCTTTTTCATTTGCTACAAGCAGTGCCTTAGCACCATCATACTCAACCAATCCGTTTATATAACCCAACAACATGAGGATATCAATAGAACTCCTCTCTATATCCTCAAAGATTATCAAGACTCCTTTAAGATTGACTGATTCGTACAGTTTAACCAGTTGGTTTTCGGAATCACCTATATTTAAGCCCTTAAGAGATAGCGCATTATCAACTATGCTGTGTCCTATAATTGATGCATACTCTTTGACTTCTGATTTCTTGGATAGTATTGGCAACCTTAGTCTCAAATAAATGCGTTTGCTCAATTCCGATAAATTATCTACACCATACAGAGAAACAACAACACATTGTACTTTATGCTTTTTCAAATATGGGCACAAAGTTTTGTTTATGTAATATGATTTACCCGAGCCCCAATCGCCCGTAAGGAGCATAGCTGTCTTTGTCTTATAATGGGTAGCATACCTTTTTATGAAACTGTTCAATTCTTTATAATTCATATCGTTTTATCCTAAAATAGAATGCTGAAAAACCATATTCACCGAGAACAACTCACATATGACGGTTATACTTATATATGTTGGATTAACTAAATTGTTCCCTAAAAACAATATAGTTACACGAAAATACAACACCAATTATACGTTCAATGTCAGGATCATCTAAGCCTAGTCGCTTTAGCATCATTGCGTGTGTCAATATTTCTAAAAATTTAATTCTTCGTGCATCCATATCTGAAAAATCATCAGAACCAGAACCGTGCGCTATTTTTCCCCTCTGTTCAGACAGTATTTTTGCTATTTCATTAATGTCCTTATCAGCTAAATGCCCTTTGCGTCTAAACTCAGGCAAATAAAAAATATGTTCAATGGAGTTATCTAAAGACTTCTTCATTACTTGATATGCATTTATTATTTTCTGCTTCTGACCGTATTGTGTGCCTAATTGTTTTATTCGATCTTTAGCTTGGTTAACAAACATTTTTTCAGCATCGTTCATAGCTAAAGAATCATCTTTATCAATCAGATTTAATAGTTTCTCTCGAACGCTGTTAATATCACTTGCATCGGACTTCTCAAACAGTTTAGGATTTGCGCTACATTCATTTTCAAAAGATGAAAAAATACTTATAAGGTCAAGAGAAGAATAGTGACGACCTAAGAATCTTGCGCCATTAGGAGGATAATGATTAAAAGAATAATTCGGATTATCTGCAGCAAACTGTAAAAATAGCTTAATATACGACTTAAAGCATGTATAATCCATGTTGTGCGTGCCTCTATTAAACTTCATATTTTGCAAAGAATAGTCCTGTAGATATCCATTGTGTGATTTTTTTCCCTTTTCTTCGTCATAGAGATCAACAAAAAATGTTCCACAGTTAATTTCATACCGTATTATTTTAATAAATCTAATAATTAAGGAATATAAACGATATATAAACTGAATATCATTAGTCCGAAAAAAACGCACTGTCAATCTCGCGTGGAGTTTTAAGTCACTGGCAACACCTCGCTGTAAAATATCACCAAACGACAAAGACACTTTTACCCTATGTCCTTCAAATATAAAGGCCCACTTATCAACACATACACTGTGATATAAACACTCAAAATCACTATTTTCTTCCATCTGCGCACGCTTAAAGAAGTATTGGGAGGGACTAAAAAAATCATCTATAGCGTCACCAGTAATCTCGAAATGGTTGAACTTTGGTTTAAAACTATCACGTATTATGTATTGTGGAAACAATCGAATATGGGAATCAGGTTCTGGCTGCGCGCGCTCTATATATGCGAATGATTTCGACTTGAACTCTTCATTAAAAACCAAAATATAATCATGATCATAAAAATGCGACCGCAATTCTCTAATGTCTCCTTTGGTTTTCGGAATAATGAGCAAGGAATCTTCTTTTTCAACAAGAATGCTATCTGTACCGTGAAAACAAATGTGAAAAATCCTATCCATCTTACTCTCCATCTAAATCTAATATATCCTAAGAAAACTCATTGATTCCTGATATCAACATCTATTAGCCACCTTGAACAATTCAAAGTCAACCTCAAACTCACTTCAAAGTAATTTTAACGCCAAGATAACTCGTTCGCATATTACGGTTCTCCTGCCTGATTCAGTATTTCTGCCATGATTACACTCATAGCATACTGTTGATACTCTGGCGAGACTTTCTTTGCAGCACTACAAAAATCAGCAATTGCCTTTTTCATCTCAAGAATACGTGTTAACTGTTCGTTCTGGTAACGAATTTGTTCATTAATAATAATTTGTTGACTCATCTGATCAGCTAACAACTCCTGATTAAATATATTATATGGATACTGACTATAATTCATAACCTTACGCTCCTATGCAAACGCTATGTGTTAGTGACTCTTAGCTTTATGATTTGCCAATGTCTTCCCGGCTTTGCTCTTTGCGGGTTTTGAAGAACCTTTACTTGCTAACGTTTTAGCCGCACCGCCAACCTTGCCGCCATGATGTACTGCCATAAATGTAACCTCCTTATATGGATCTATCTGCCTTTTACCATATACAGAGTCATTACACAACACTTTCAGGACTTCAAAAGTACTGTATTGCGGCTGTTTTCTAACAAATTGTCCATATATTTGAACGTCCGAGCACAGCGAGATCAAAATACTGGCGGATACTCCTAAAGCACAATCATTCGTGTGTTATAAAATTTATATTAATAATATTCTTTATATAACAACTAAGCTTATTTGACGTCTTTAAGCATACATACCACTCCGTAAATATAACAAGGCCCCAAAGTGTAGGCGCACTCTTCGATGGGGCCTCGCAGTTTACATAAAGGTCTTTGCTCAATTCTTTTCGTAATTAATTCTCATTCGAGTACTATGCATTAAGCACGAAATTATATGCACAGGACTTCTTCACCAGATGATAATATTTAATCCACTTCCTTTGCATCAATCAGAATATGCTGTTTGTTTTCGAATACTACTTTGTAGTGTAATATAAACTTATCTCCTATGCGAATATAGATCGGTGTTATATTCTTGATGGTTGGAACCACTTCATTCTCGAGATAAAGCGTTCTCTTGAAATGCTCAACAAAAGCACTGTTATCTTTGTGTAATAAGTCTATGTGATCAACATCCTCTTCCACTGAATAATCTTGCCACTGGTTAGTCAGCGAAATAACTCCTGATGCATCACTGCAAGCAGCTATACAATTATCTTCAAGAATAATACCGTTATAATGTTGAAACACTTGCGTTGTTGAGCCTATAATTATATCCTCTTCAGGAACGTCATCTTGAGGAACCTCTGCCATCGCATCATCGTATATTTTTAATGATGCTGATTCAAGCAACCCCTTTCCAACCAAGTCATTTAACAATTCTTCATTAAGAGCTCTTCCTTGTTCAGAAGATACTTCTTTCATAGAATACTCACGTTGCCCATAAAAGAAAGCATCCATATTTGAATCAATACAAATAATCTGATTAGGATTCCATTTGGAAACATTTAGTGATCTACAAACATCTGATTTAAGATTTAGATGATATGGTGCTGAATTAATGTTGAACAAAGAAGATTTCGGTACCTCTGCTCCATTGGGTTTCACTTTCGTGTATCTATATATCTTTGTAGATGAACGAATAGGATCCGGATATGTTACAGAAGAAAAACCTGGCAGTCTATAATAGCAACGATTGTTATCATAATATACCAATATAATGTAATCGTCTCCGCCAGTTGTAGTCGCATTCGCATTTTTCCACGAATACATTACTGAATTACCAGTAGGCGCTTCGCCACAAAGAGTGAAAAACTTGTTTGCAATTGTATCATCACCCGTGCCGGGTGCCATCCCATGATATCCGCACATCGCACGAATATCTGAATACCTCATTATATTATTGGCCCAATGCGATCGGTTCGTATCGCCATCGAATTGATAGCATGCGGCAAAAATCGGAACATTAAGCGCATAACTCGTGCTTCGCCAATTGCTATATGCAGTTGAATAACTTCCAAACATTGGTCCGTTTGTAACATTAAGTGCGGGCGTTGAGCTGCCATGACTGCTCCAATAGAGAATATTGTAGTTCTTTGCTGCTATAAAAATAGATTGATCAGCATGAGGTACTAATGGCGTATCATTAAGTGTACTGAACCCATATTTATATACATTCGACGTTCCTAATTTAGTTTTAAGGCGATTAAACGCAACACGACAGTCTGCCGCGTTATTCGTATCACCCTGAGCTACATATCCATTTGGCATAATAAAACCTCCATAAATATTCAATTGATTTGTATTTCAAGTGTACTTTCTACAATAATTAATCAGCATGAAACACTCTGGATAAACACAGGATTAGTATGTATTATTACCTACGTGTTTCCTTCTTAACACAATCCACTACAAAAACTCCCTTATCAGTAACT
>JAEEGK010022328.1_pt1 | contig 13303 bp, 13 predicted proteins | sample 8958771 | NCBI WGS metagenome assembly JAEEGK01 (sample SAMN16246547, study PRJNA631951) | gut metagenome | biome: gut microbiome; feature: rumen; material: SC-attached | host: Bos | place: Iran: Karaj | collected 2018-10 | reverse complement strand
CATGTGAACCCCTCCAATCAGCGCATTTTTGCCGGCGGTTTCAGCCGCTCGGTAATAGACTCCGTCATCAAGCGCAAGACGTTTACTTACGCGATCAACCACACGGACAACGCCCAGCTGATGGATGTCTTTACCTTTGGCGTGTACGGCGGCATCTATCTGGGCCCGGCCACTTACGGCCAGCTGACCAATTTCAATCTGGACTGTGTGGGAGTCGGCATCCATAAATGCGGCGACAGCACTTTCAACCGCAACTGGCAGATCGCCCAGGGCAGCATCATTGCCAATGTAGGCGACAAGCTGGAAGACATACATCCTATTATTATAGAAGGCGAAGGCCATACTTCTTTTACAAATGTGGAAGCCTTTTCCGGCCCGAACGGAGCCGTCACCGCCATCGCCAAGTCTCAGGATTTCATGCTGATCCGCGGCAACAAGAAGCTGACCGTCTCACTCTACGGCGCGCGGATGCGCAATTATGAGAGCGAGAACCCCTTGACGATCCTCAATAAGAACGCGGTCGTCCGCGCCACAGACTGTATCGATAAAAACGAAAATCCTTGGGAAATGAGATAATTTATGGAAATCGAAGGCCAACTGAACGCGACTGAACGCAAGATATTGATGGATGCCGTAGCCAACGGCCGGCCCGAAACTGTTCTGGAAGTCGGGACCTATCTGGGCGGCGGCAGTACGATCCACCTGCTCAAGGCACTCCATGCCAACGGCAAAGGGCATCTTTGGGGCATCGAGGCCGACAAATCTATCTATGAGCGCATGACCGCCAATATCAAAGCGGCCGCGCCCGAAGCCTACGACCGTTTCACTCCCGTTTTCGGATTCTCCCAGAACGTCATTCCCGAATGGCTCAAAGAGCATACCCGCGCGGACATCGTTTTTCTGGACGGAGGCAACAATCCCATGGAGCAGATCACGGAGTTCGAGCTTCTGGCGCCGTTCATCCCGGTCGGCGGCGAGCTGTTTTCGCACGATGTCAAACTGCGCAAAGGCAAATGGCTGCGTCCCTATATGGAACGGCTGGACAACTGGGAAACGAAATTCCACGATGTCAGCGATGAAGGACTGTTCTACGGCAAGAAGATCGCTCCCGAACCTTCCGCCGCCAGCCTGAAAGCAGCCCGAAGCAAACTCTTCCGGATGAAGCTGGAACCGAGCGAACTGGCCGCCATCATCCTGCCGCACAGTGTCCGGGCCGCCGTTCTGAAAATGCTGCCCAGAGGATTATCCAGACGGCTTTCCGACGGCAGATAAAACATCAACAGCTGCAAAATATTTTGAAAGTCATTTTTTCACATAATCTGCCCTTCTTCCTGGCTCACGGCGGGATGCAGACGCTCAGCGAATCGCTGATGCGCGAGATCGCCGGTCTGGGCGTGGAAGTGGAGCAGGAACGCTGGTGGGATCCTCAGCAAAAGGGCGACATCCTCCACTACATCATGCGTCCACCCTACGCGGTGAACGTCCGGCTGGCTCATGAAAAAGGATTCAAAGTCATCATGACGGAGAATCTGGATCAGACTGCCTCACGCACCAAGACACAGCTTTTCATCCAGCGGCAGATCACCCGCTGGGCGCGCCGTCTGGTGCCGGGGCTGGTCAACCGCATGGCCTGGGATGTTTATCAGCTGCTGGACGCGATGGTCTATGTGGTGCCGATCGAGCTGAAGGTGGCGCAATACCTGTTCGATGCGCCCGCCGACAGAGGCTATATCATCTCTCAAGGTCTTGAAGAACAGGCTATTCAGAAACTTTCCTCTCCGGAGGGCATGGGTCAGGGCGATTTTCTGGTCTCGGTGGCTGTTATCTCCGAGCGCAAGAACTCCCTGCTGCTGGCCGAAGCCGCCCGCAAAGCCAACGTCCCCATCGTGTTTCTGGGCAAGCCGCTGGTGGAAGATGATTATTATCAGCGTTTTCTGAAAGCAGCAGACGGCAAGCTGGTCAAATACGCCGGGTTTGTCTCTGTGGAGGAGACATACGACTACCTGCGCCGGGCGCGCGGTTTCGCCCTGATGAGCCAGGTCGAGAGCGGTTGTATCGCCATCTATGAAGCGGCCGCGGCGGGACTGCCTCTGCTGCTGCCGGATCTGCCCTGGGCCTCAAAAGTTTACGGCCATCTGGAAAAAGTGCGGACCGTTTCACTGGGCTCGGCGGATCACATCGCGGAGGCTCTGAAGAGCTTCTACTCGTGGTCTCAGCGCCAGTCTCAGCAGACCTTCCCCATCCCCAGCTGGAAGCAGGTCGCGCAGAAATATGTGAAAATTTACGAAAAGATTCTCTCTGAGAGGTCATAAACCCGAAAAAACGGAGAGAAAAAGCAAAAAATTGAACGAAATCGCCATTTTATCCGCGAGAAGTATTGACACGGAACAGCGTGACAAGTACACTGAGAGCGGTATTGTTTTAGGGACATGTATTTAAGAATAGCATTGATAATCGCCCTGGTCGCCGGACTTGCTTCGGTGGGAGTCAACTACACTAAAGTCAAAGAAAAGATCGAGACCTTGCAGTCCGACTTGGCTACGACCACTGACAACTTGAACACGACCACGCGCGAATTAAGGGAAACCTCTAATACTCTGAGGGAAACCCAGGAGAATTTAAAGAACACGACTTCTGATTTGGTCAATACCCGCGCCGAGTTGGATCAAACGATCCGCCAGCGTGATGATCTCGACAAACTGGCCAAACAGAAGATGGCTCAGTTGGAAGAGACCGAAAAGAGCTTGAGCGATGCCAATTCCAAGCTCTCCCGTTGGGACGCTCTCCGCATGGAGCCGGGAGATGTGCGTCAGATGCAGGCCGATCTGCGTGAAGCGGTCAACAACAATAAAGCGCTTCTGGATGAGAATGATCTGCTGAACAGAAAGGTCGCCCGTCTTCAAACTGATTTGAGCCGCTACACCAAAGGTGACAAAGCGGTCATACTGCCGGAAGAATTGAAAGGCAAAGTCACCGCCGTGGATCCCAAGTGGGAATTCGTGGTGCTCGATATCGGTTCCAATGACAATGTGGAGGAACAGGGCGAGCTGCTGGTTTCCCGTGACGGAAAACTGATCGGCCGCGTGAAAGTCGTTTCTGTGGAACCGACTTACAGCGTTGCCAGTTTAGTTCCCGGATGGCTGGCCGACGGCGAGCTGATCCTGGAAGGCGACAGCGTGATGGCCGCTAAATTCTAGGCAGAATGCGCAAGAGATCACTCAATCTGTTTGCCCGTTTGATCGTTATAGCCTGGGTGCTGGCATCCGGCTTTGCTTTGAGCGGCTGCAGATCTATCGAGGATGACCTGGCCAACGATTCGTCACGTCCCTGGAACAGTCCGCGCGGCTGGGATTCCCGCCTTCCCTCTCAAATGATGGAAGGCCGCTAAGCTCTCTTGCAGTGATATTTTGAAAAGCGTTCTCCGGTGAGGACGCTTTTTTTGTGGTAAGATTTAAACAAATTATTCCTGAAAATGAACTTATTTGATCTGAAAAATGAAATCGCCGTCGTGATCGGCGGAACCGGCGCGCTGGGTGGTGTCGCCGCGGAAGCCCTGGCCGGTGCCGGAGCCAAAGTCGTCATCATTGGACGCAACGCCGAACGCGGTCAGCAACGAGTCGCCTCTATCCAAAAAAACGGTGGACAAGCTCTTTTCGTCGCTGCGGATGCCTCCGACAAGGCATCCCTTGAAAACGCGCGCGATACGATCCTGAAGACCTGGGGCACGCCCTCGATCCTGGTCAACGCCGCCGGCGGCAATTCTCCGGAAGGAACTGTCAGCAAGGATCATCCTGTGGAAGATATCCGGGCGGAGGACTGGACTTCCCTGTTCAAAATGAATCTGGTGGGCGGCGCTCTGCTCCCCTGTCAGATCTTTGGCAAACTGATGTGCCGGCAGGGCAAAGGCAGCATCATCAATTTTGCCAGCGTCTCCGCGCATATCCCCCTTTCCCGTGTAGTAGCCTACAGCGCCTCCAAGGCCGGAGTCCTGAGTCTGACCCGTTTTCTGGCCAGGGAATGGGCACCCTGCGGCGTGCGTGTCAACTCCATCACTCCGGGATTCTTCCCGGCGATGCAGAACCGCTCCCTGCTGTTCAACGAGGATGGCACCCCCACGGACAGAACGCGCTCCATCTGGGAACACACGGCCATGAAACGTTTCGGCAAGCCGGAGGAACTGGGCGGCGTGATCGTCTTTCTAGCCTCGCAAGCCGCCAGCAGTTTTGTGACCGGCACCGACATCCGTGTGGACGGCGGATTCCTTTCTCAGACTATTTGATCACTGAACCGCAAAAGGTTGCGGTCTGATTTTCCCCTTGACATGGAAAAATCTCTGCCGCTAAAGTGGGGATGTTGTGACTGGGAACTCACGCTATGAACAACGACATTTCTACGCTCATATTGCTGTGTCTCCTGTGGGCTTTTGTTATCGCCCTGCGTATTGACCTTGTATGGAAGGAGATAGGTTTGTGGTGCGGCGCGAAGACGTTGCCGCAGAAACTGATCGATTTCCAGCGCAATCGCTTCAAGAAAAAAGAATCAAAAGAGGAAAGATACTCCAGTTTCTTATGGAAACTCGACAAAATCGACTCCTGGAAAACTGAACCTCCTTTTCTTTACTTTACACTCGCGACACTCGTATTTACTTTTACACGAGATAATTTCTTCCCTGGCGGACCATCTGATTTCGAGATCTACCTGGAGTATTATTCTTTTCTCATTTTTTATGGTCTCCTCGGTATCCACCTGATCATCTGCGTCAAAGCCTGGATCCGGGAATTGAATGAACAGATATTCCTGAAAAGAAATGGTTGACTTACGCACTATGGACAGTTTAGCAAATCTTATCCTAACCTTATTCCTTCACATCTTTTGGTTTTATATTTTTGCGAATGTGATATGCATGGATATTTGCCTGTGGTATAACATCGAACAGCCCAGATGGGTCTTTCCTCGCACACCTAAACACAGCAGATACCATCGATTTGAGCTTTTTAATAAGCTGATACAGCTGGATGAATGGAAGTTGAGTCCACTCTATTTTTTTATAATCATTCTACCCTTCTTGTCATCCCGGGATTTTCATTGTCCTTATATGTATTACATTCATATCTTTCTAGTTTCGTATCTCTGTATCCACCTGATCGCCTGTGTTAAAGATTGGTTCAGAGAGAGTAATGAACATATATCCCTGAAAAGGAATGCTGAAATGTAAGTCTGTGCAAACCGATAAAGCCAGGAACATCTGATGGATATAAAAACAAAACAAACGATCATCCATTGTTTAATAGCCGGAACTATCACCGTTCCTTTTTTCTATCTGCCTTTTAGCTCGACCGTTGAAGCCATTCTTTGTTTAGCTTTGTTGATTTTGCTTTTCAAGGACTTAATAAGATGGCTCCGCAAATATCTTTCTCATTCATCCGATAGACCATCTTTTAAGACATATCTGTTGTTTCTGGTGCATCTATCGGTTTTGATCTTGCTTTATCTGACCGCGCCGCTGGGAGGTGTCAATCAGATGATCAGCACAAAACAATGGGATAACGCACCCCTGGAACAAATACTGAATGATATATCCCATCAATATGGTGTCATCGTTCAAATCGTATTCGACGATAAGACGATATTTACCCAAAAAGTCCCATGCCGGACGGAGCGGTTGAAATTAAAGGATTATGTGGCCATGATACAAGAGCAAACCGGAAGTCAGGCGTTTTTGAGAGAAATCATTCATCCTATATTCTTAACACGCTCTCTCAGTGGTTATTGGTCAGATCTGTCACTCCGGATACTCGCTATCCGGGATGAGAAGAATGAAACGCAGAGACTTACGATCCATCCCAAGTAAATTTCGGATTAACAAAAAGCATCAATAATCGTACAGACCGCTGTCGTGGCTGTAGCCGCCGTAACCGCCTCCGCCATAGCCGTCTTCTTCGTCTTCACCTTCACCCATACCGAAAACATCGCCCATATCCTCTTCGATTTTCTCCGGGGATTCGCCTTTTTCCAGACGTTTGAGAGCCTGGTCGAATTCCTTGGGGACGACACCGGGCGGAAGCGCGTCCTTCATCTTTTTCATCACGTGAGCCAGGTGTTTGGGGTTGTTCTCGTCCACATAGTCGAGATCTTTCTCAATATCCCCCATAACCCGTTCCATGCGAGCCTCATCATCCGGAGTCAGACCGGAATCGTCCCCCGGCGTGGGTGCCGCCGGTTCCTGAACGCCGCGCGGAGCGGCAAACCGGCTCATCAGTTTTTCCATCTTCCGACCGCCGCATTTGGGACAGGACGGCAAACGCGGAGGAGTGAGAGTCTTTGAGAGGAAGCTAAAGACTTTCTTGCACTTAGGACAGGCATATTCGTAAATGGGCATCGCTTTTTATCCTTATTCGATCACCGCGGAAGAACAGCGGAAATGTCCGCCGGGCTTCGCTTAAGCTATTCTAGCAAAACAGCGGAGAAATTCAATTTTGAAATTGAGTCAATAATGTGAATAAATTACTGACAGATGCCGGGATTGGTTATATCATAGTGTTTGTGCAGGTGTACCTTTTAGGGAAACGTTCTCTAAGGATCACCCTAAAAGAAGAAAGTTACAATTTATTACGATTTATGGCAGAAAATAGTGTTGTACTAACCCCTTTGAAAATCAAAAGCAAACTGGCTCCGGCTCCCACGGCAGAACCCCGGTATTCGATCCAGATCAAGAACCGCGCAGGACAGACCGTCACCGTGGCCGATCCCAGAGCGACCCGCGCGCTGGTGGCGCTGATGGATATGCACGCCGTCAACGGCGGAGCGGCCAGCCACTGGGGCGGACCATCCGCCTTTGCTGAAATATCGGCTGCTGCTCATGCCATCATGTTTTCTGTCAAGGACCGTCCCTGGTTCGACGCGTACCATTTTGTGAATGACGCGGGCCACGCCGAAAACGGCATCTATGCCATCCGCGCCAATTACGGATTCGACGGGATGACCTTTGAAACACTGAAAGGATTCCGTAGTTTCAACAGCAAGCTGACCGGTCATGGTGAATCCCACCTGAACCCGGAAGGCGTTTTCCTGAGCAACGGGCCGCTGGGGTCCTCCCTGCCCCAGGCGCAGGGTCTGGCCATGGCCGACAAGGTGGCCGGCAATGACCGGGTGACGCTGTGTCTGATGTCCGACGGTGCCAGCATGGAAGGCGAAGCCAAGGAAGCCTTCAGCGCGATCCCCGGTTTCGCGGCCAAAGGCAAGATGAATCCCTTTGTGATGCTGCTTTCAGACAACAACACCAAACTCTCCGGCCGCATTGATAAAGATTCCTTCTCTATGATCCCGACCTTTGAAGCGCTGAGCGTGCTGGGCTGGAACGTCATCAAGGTGGCAGACGGCAACTGCATGGAAACCGTCTATCAGGCGGTGGAAAGCGCCATTGAACAGGCCAAAGCCGATCCCACCCGCCCTGTCTGCGTCTGGTTCAAGACCGTCAAGGGCAAAGGTGTGAAATCCACCGAGGAAAGCGCCAGCGGCGGACACGGCTACCCTCTGAAAAACGCGGAAAAAATAGTGGACTTCGTGAGCGAGATCTACGGCGGTTTCGATAAGCTGCCGGCGGAATTCCTGACCTGGGCCGAAAGACTGAACGAGGAATGGATGACCGCGGAAGCATCCAAGAAAATGAAACCGGCCGCGACCGCTCCCTCCGTGAAAAAGGAAAAGATCCAGGCCGGTCTGGCCCGCGGTGCTGTTAAGGCCGCCGAGGAAGGTGCGCCCGTCTATTCCGTCAGCTGTGACGTGCAGGGCTCCACCGGGATCGCCGCGTTCCAGAAGGCTTTTCCGGATCGTTTTGTGGAAGTCGGCATCGCTGAGTCGAACATGATCAGCGTGGCCGCCGGATTCTCCAAGCTGGGCTTTATCCCGATCGTGGACGCGTTCGGCCAGTTCGGTGTGACCAAGGGCAATCTGCCGCTGACGATGGCCAACCTCTCTCAGGCACCGGTCATCGGGATGTTCTCGCACGTTGGTTTACAGGATGCCGCCGACGGCGCTTCCCATCAGGCCACCACCTATTTCGCCGCGCTCTCCGCCATCCCGCATCTGGTCGTGGTGGCACCGGCCTGCGCCGCTGAAGCCGAATCGCTGATGTATCAAGCTATCAAGAAGATCGAAGCCGACCGCAAAGCCGGCAAAGACGGTGAATCCGTTGTCTTCTTTGTGGGACGCGAAGGCTATCCCACCTATTGGACCGAAGGCGCAACCTATTCCTGGGGCAAAGCGCAAGTCCTGACACAAGGCAGCGATGTGGTGATCGCCGCCTGCGGTCCGCTGCTGGGCTACGCTCTCAAGGCCGCTGAATCACTCAAAACACAGGGTGTCGCCGCGACAGTCATCAACAATCCTTTCATCAACCGTGTGGATGTGGAAACCATCGGCAAAGCGGTGAAGGCTGCTCAAGGCCGCATCATCACTGTGGAAGATCATCAGCTGATCTGCGGCATGGGCGCGCAGATCGCACACGCTCTGGCACAGAACGGGATCGCCTGCGACATGAGATCGCTCGGCATCCGCGGTGAGTTCGGACGTTCCGCCTATAAAGTTGAGGAGTTATACAAAGCGCAGGGAATGTACACGGACGACATCGTCAATGCCGCCATGAAACTTCTCAAACGCTGGTAATTTTATGAAGAAACGACCCGCTCCGGAAACAAACGAAGATTTCGAGCCGATCCCGGTGGAGACACGGCTGGGTGATGCACTCAGCCAGACTCCACTGCTGGATATCCATACGCATCTGTACGATCCGGCCATGGGGAAAATGCTCCTGTGGGGCATAGACGATCTGCTGGTCTATCACTATCTGGTTTCGGAAGTGTTCCGCTATCTGCCGGTACCCTACGAAGACTTTTTCGCACTGGATAAAGAACAGCAGGCCGACTTCATCTGGAACGAGCTTTTTATTCAGCACTCCCCCATTTCCGAGAGCTGCCGCGGTGTCATCACCACGCTGAACATGCTGGGACTGGATGTCAATAAACGTGATCTGAAAAACATCCGCAAATGGTTCTCCAAGCGCACCGCCGAAGAACACGTCAATGATGTTTTTGAACTGGGAAATCTGCGCGGTGTCGTGATGACCAACAGTCCTTTTGACCGGGAAGAGATCCAAATCTGGAAACGCGGTTTCCAACGCGACAGCCGTTTTCTGGCCGCGCTGCGTGTGGATCCGCTCCTCATCAACTACAAGGACACCGTACCCTTCCTGCGTGAACAGGGTTACGATGTGCGCCCGGAACTGGATGAAACGACCCGAAGCGAACTGAGACGCTTCCTCAGCGAATGGGCAGACAAGATCGATCCTCTCTACCTGATGGTCTCGCTGCCGCCGGAATTTACCTATAATGTGGAGACATCGCGTCACCGGATGCTGACCAAAGTCATCCTGCCTTTCTGCCGTGAGCGGAAAATGCCTTTCGCGATGATGTGCGGCGTGACCCGCGCTGTGAATCCATCATTACAACTGGCCGGCGACAGTGTGGGACGTTCTTCCATTGAATCCGTGGAAAACCTCTGCCGCACGTTCCCGGAAAATAAATTCCTGGTCACCGTCCTTTCACGGGAAAACCAGCATCACCTCTGTGTGGCCGCCCGGAAATTCCGCAACTTGCATCCTTTCGGCTGCTGGTGGTTCAACAACATCCCGACTCTGATCGACGAGATCACTAATCTGCGATTCGAGCTGCTGGGGCTCAGTTTTACCCCTCAGCACTCTGACGCGCGAGTGCTGGATCAACTGGTTTACAAGTGGACACATTTCAAAGAATCCCTGATCCTGACTCTGGGCGAGAAATACTCCGCACTGGAAGCTTCCGGATGGGAGATCAGCGACAAAGATATCCGGCGGGATCTGAAAGGTCTGCTGGGAGGAGAATTTGAAGCCTTCTGCAAAGAAGGATCACAGGACAAATAAACTTAAACAAAAAATCATCAACTATGAAGCTGCACTTTTTAGGCGCGACACGCACAACGACCGGTTCCAAATACCTTCTGGAAGTCAACGACTCAAAAATTCTGATCGAATGCGGCCTTTACCAGGGCAAACGAATGGAATCCATTGAGAAAAACATCAACTTCGATTTTGATCCGGCCACGCTGGACGCTGTCATTATTAGCCACGCGCATATCGATCACTGCGGCAATCTGCCCCAGCTTTGCGCGAAAGGCTTCAAGGGGAATATCTACAGTACCTTCGCGACACGCGACCTGGCCAGCATCATGCTGGAGGACTCTGCCCGCATCCAACAGGCTGATGCGCAGTTCGTCTCCAAAGAACGAGCCAAAGAAGGTTTGCCGCCTGTGTCGCCGCTTTATACAAAAGAAGAAGCGGAAAAATCCGTCCGTCAATTCATCAGCATGAACTACTACCGTCCGATGCTGATCGCTCCCGGTGTCACGCTGACCTTCTACGATGCCGGCCATATCCTGGGCGCGGCGCAGGTCTGTCTGGACATTGTGGAACACGGACACAAGTTCCGCTATCTGTTCTCCGGCGATATCGGACGCGGCAATGATGACATCCTGCGTGATCCCGATCCGGTGGAAAATGTTGATTTTCTCCATATCGAAAGCACCTACGGCGACCGTCTGCACACGCCCCGCAATAAAGCGACAGAAGAAGTTTACAAATATGTGCGCTATGCCATCACACAAAAGTCTCTTGTGCTGATCCCGGCCTTCAGTATGGGACGTACTCAGGACATCGTTTACACTCTGCACCAGCTGACCAAAGACGGCCGTCTGCCCAAGATCCCGATCTATGTGGACAGTCCCTTGAGCGTCAATGCCACCGAGGTTTATCGTCTGCATCCGGAATGCTTCAATGATGACATATACGAATTTCTGCAGAGCGGGACGAATCCCTTCGGTATGGATAACCTGACCTATATCCGGGAAATATCCCAGTCGCAGAAACTGAACAAAGTCAAAAAATCCGCCATCATCATCAGCGCTTCGGGAATGTGCGAAGCCGGACGTATCCGCCACCATCTGAGCAACCACATCAATGATCCGCACACACTGATCCTCTTTATCGGATACTGTGCGGAAAATACACTGGGCGCGGCTATTCTGGCCGGCGAAAAGAAAGTCAACATTTTCGGCCATCCTCACAGCGTCCGTGCCCGCATCGCCCAGATCGACTCATTCTCCGGTCACGCGGACCGTGATGAACTGCTCAAGTATGTCGGGAATTTAAAGGGCGACCTGAAAAAGATTTTTGTCTCCCACGGCGAAGAAGATCAGTCTCTCGGCTTTGGGGAACATTTGAAAGAATTCCGACCGAAAAGCGAAGTCATCGTTCCCGAACTGGGAAATGTTTTCACACTTTAAATTGTTTTATTTTATCATGAAATTGAATTCACTTACAAAAATGTCAGTCGTGTTGGCCGTCTGTGGTTTCATCTCACTGGTCAACGCACAAGAAAACGCACCTCAGGTTCCTTGCTGCGCAAAATGTCTTATCAATGACGCTCGTGTCCCGGATCCCGCTATGGATTCCTTTGACGGACGCATTGAGAAAGACCCTCGTGTCCGTACTTATGTAACACCTGCCCGCATCGTCTGGCAGACAGAGAACACCGCAAAAGCCTCCGTTCAAAATGCGGCATTTCTGCTGAAAAACACCTCCGGCCAAATCAGTCTGACCAATCCGGAACTTTGCGTTTTTGAGAACAAGGGAGAAGCTCCCGGTGTCATCCTGGACTTCGGCACAGAGCTTTCCGGCGGTATCCAGATCGGATGCGCCGGCACTTCTACCGGCAAACCCGTCCAGATCCGCATCCGCTTTGGTGAATCCGTCAGCGAAGTGATGAACGACATCGGCGGCGATAAAAACGCGACCAACGATCACGCCGTCCGAGATCAAACCACTCTGGTTCCCTGGCTGGGTACGGCGGAGATCGGCAACACCGGCTACCGCTTTGCGCGTATCGATCTGGTCCAGCCCAACAGTACGATGAGCCTCAAGTTCACCCGTGCCGTTTTCTTGTTCAACGATCTGCCTTATCTGGGTTCCTTTGTCTCCAGTGATGATCGCCTGAACAAGATCTGGCAGACGGGCGCCTACACCGTCCAGCTGAATATGCAGAACTATGTATGGGACGGTTTCAAACGCGACCGGCTGGTCTGGATCGGCGATATGCACCCGGAAACCATGACCATCAACACCGTTTTCGGCAACAACTGGATGGTTCCTCGCAGTCTGGATCTGGTTCGGGATGAGACTCCGCTGGGTTCCTGGATGAACGGCATCAGCTCCTACTCTATCTGGTGGCTGCTGATCCATAATGACTGGTACCGCATCAACGGCGATCTGGACTATCTCCGCCAGCAGCAGCCCTATCTGACCGGGCTCCTGCGTCAGCTGCTTGCCTGTGTGGATGAAAAAGGTGTGGAAAAAATGCCTGAAGGCCGTTTCCTGGATTGGCCCAGCAACGCTAATCCGAAGGCCATCCATGCCGGCCTGCAGTCTCTGATGATCCTGGCCTTTGACGCCGGTGTGAATCTCTGCGACACCTTGGGTGAAAAAGAGCTTTCAAAAGAATGCGCAAATATGGCCGCTAAAATGCGTACATACATCCCTGATCCCAATAACAGCAAACAGGCCGCCGCTCTCATGGCTCTGGCCGGTCTGGGCGATGCCAAAAATCTGAATGAGAAAATCATGGCAGTGGACGGCGCTCAGAGAATGTCCACTTTCTATGGCTACTATGTTCTGCTGGCGCGCGCCAAAGCCGAAGATTATCAAGGCTGTCTGGACGTGATCCGCGAATACTGGGGCGGAATGCTTGACATGGGTGCCACGACTTTCTGGGAAGATTTCGACATCAACTGGATGAAGAACGCGGCCCGCATCGATGAAGTCGTTCCGGCGGATAAAGTGGATATCCACGGCGACTACGGCAATTACTGCTATATCGGGCTGCGCCACAGTCTGAGTCACGGCTGGGCCAGCGGTCCGACTTCCTGGTTGTCTGAATTCGTACTGGGTGTTCGTGTGGAAGACGGCGGCAAGATCGTCAAGATCAATCCGCATCTGGGCGATCTGGAATGGGTCAGAGGCACTTTCCCGGTCAAAGGCGGCGTTCTGGAAGTCAGCCACAAAAAACATGAAAACGGCTCTATCAATACTCTTGTCACCGCGCCTAAAGGTGTCAAGATCGTTAGTGACAGCAAAATAAAGATCAAGAGAAAGTAATAAACACCCTTCTCTGAAAAAAAGCGGGCAGAATAAACATCTGCCCGTTTTTTATTTGCCCGG
>JAEEGK010022324.1_pt1 | contig 13303 bp, 9 predicted proteins | sample 8958771 | NCBI WGS metagenome assembly JAEEGK01 (sample SAMN16246547, study PRJNA631951) | gut metagenome | biome: gut microbiome; feature: rumen; material: SC-attached | host: Bos | place: Iran: Karaj | collected 2018-10 | reverse complement strand
ATTCTGATATATTCGGAAAAGGCAAGAAACGTTAGGAGTTAGGATATACAGCCAAAGAAATAGAATAAGAAAAAAAGTGCGTCGAATTCGAATAATTGTTGATTTATTTGGTTGTTTGCATAATTCTCTGTATCTTTGCAGCCATTATATCGAGAAACAATGATTTCCGTAGAAGGACTTAAGGTTGAATTCGGCGTGAAGCCCTTGTTCAGCGACGCCAGTTTTGTCATCAACGGGCGTGATCGCATTGCGCTGGTGGGCAAGAACGGCGCCGGCAAATCGACGTTGCTAAAGATTCTCTGTGGGCAGGAGAAGCCCACAGAGGGCCGCGTTGCCGTGGCTACCGACACCACCATCGGCTACCTGCCGCAGGTGATGAGGCTCTCTGACGAGACGACCGTGTGTGACGAGGCTCGCAAGGCCTTTGCCGACGTGTTTCGCCTGAAGGAGCACCTGGACCATCTGGAGCGACAGATGAGCGAGCGCACCGACTATGAGAGTGCCGACTACATGGCACTGGTCGAGAAGTACACTGCCGAGCACGACCGCTACCTGATGATCGGTCCTGAGAGTCAGGAGGCTGAGTTGGAGCGCACACTCGTAGGCCTCGGCTTCGAGCGTACCGACTTCGGGCGTCCCACGAGCGAGTTCAGCGGTGGCTGGCGTATGCGCATCGAACTGGCCAAGATACTGCTGCAACGCCCCGACGTACTGCTGCTCGATGAGCCTACTAACCACCTCGACATTGAGTCCATCCAGTGGCTGGAAGACTATCTGAAAGAGAGTTTCACAGGCGCGCTCGTGCTGATCTCGCACGACCGCCGCTTCCTCGACAATTGCACCACCCGCACGGTGGAAGTGATGCTGGGGCATCTGTACGATTACAAGGTGCCGTACTCCCAGTACGTGGAGCTGCGCAAAGAACGCATCGCGCAGCAGAAAGCCGCGTATCTGAACCAGCAGCGGATGATCGAAAAGACCGAGGAGTTCATCGAGCGTTTCCGCTACAAGCCCACCAAGAGCAACCAGGTGCAGTCACGCGTGAAGCAGCTCGAGCGCATCGAGCGCATCGAGATTGACGACGAAGACCTTTCGGCCATCCACGTCAAGTTCCCGCCCGCCCCTCGCAGCGGCGACGTGGTGTTTGAAGTGAAGGACGCCGTGATCGGCTATCCGCAGAAGACGGTGCTCAAAGGCGCGAACCTGGTGATCCGCCGCGGCGAAAAAGTGGCTTTCGTGGGCCGCAACGGCGAAGGCAAGACCACGATGATGCGCGTGCTGATGGGCGAACTCGAGCCGTTCGACGGCGAGGCGAAGGTTGGGTACAATGTGGACATCGGCTATTATGCGCAGAATCAGGAAGATATCCTCGACAAGAAGGCCACGGTCTTCGATACGCTCGACCGCATTGCGGTGGGCGACATCCGCACGAAGCTGCGCGACATCCTGGCCGCGTTCCTGTTCAAGGGCGAAGACATCGACAAGCGCGTGGCCGTGCTCAGCGGCGGCGAGCGTTCCCGGCTGGCGATGGCCAAGCTGATGCTCAAGGCGCACAATCTGCTGGCGCTCGACGAGCCGACCAACCATATGGACATCCGGTCGAAAGACATTCTGAAGCAGGCCCTGCAGGCCTACGACGGCACGATCATCGTGGTCTCGCACGACCGCGATTTCCTCAACGGGCTGGTCGACAAGGTCTACGAGTTCATCGACGGTCGCGTGAAGGAGCATCTCGGCGGCGTCGACGACTTCCTCCGCCGCAAGAAGGCAGAATCGTTCCGGGACATTGAAAAGAAAGCTACGCCGGCGCGGGATGGCCTGGTGGAGCGGCAGGTTCTTTCAGCCCCGGCCTTGACCGGGTCTGAAAAGGTTCTGCCGCGCGCTGGAGAGCCGGCAAAGCCGAAACAGTCGTATCAGCAGCAGAAGCAGCTGTCGCGGGAAGAGAAGCGGGCGAAGAACCGGCAGAACCTGCTGGAAAAGCAGATTGCCGGGCTGGAGGAAAAAATGGCCGAAATCGAAAAGGTCCTCGCTGCGCCGACCGTCGACGCCGACATCATGGAACTTACCCGCAATTACCTCGAACTCAAGCGCGACCTCGACGCCAAAATGGACGAGTGGGCGAGCTTGTAAATATGCTTTGCTATGGACAGAAGGAATTTTCTGAAGACCTCGGCGCTGGCTTCGCTGGCGCTGATGGCGGATTGGCGGACGGCTTTCGCGGCCGGAACTTCCGACAAGGCCGCCGGTAAGCCGTTGAAAGGATGGAAGGACGGCCATTTCCAGGTGCATTTCATCTACACCGGCGTGGCCGAATCTATGTTTATGATTTTTCCCGACGGCACGTCGATGCTGCTCGACTGCGGCGACCACGATGCGATCGGGCGCGGGAAACTGGCCGTTCCCGTGCTGCCATCGCCCGATCGCCACTCGGGTGACTGGATCGCCCGGTACGTGGAGCGCGTGAATCCCAACCGGAGCGTCGTCGACTATATGATGCTCTCCCATTATCACTGCGACCACGCCGGCGATCCGCATTTCAATGATGGCACGGTCACCCGCAACGGGGAAAGTTTCGCGCTGAGCGGTTTCACGCAGGCGGCCGAGCGCCTGACCTTCCGGAAGGCGGTCGACCGGGCCTGGCCCGACTACAATGACCCGCTGCCCATGCCCGACGAGTATATGGGCGATATCGTGGCTCACATTCGCACCTTCTTCGAGCGGATGCAGAAACAGCGGGGCATGGAAATCGAGAAGTTCCGGGTGGGGGAGACGGGACAGATCGCCCTGCAGCACGATCCGGCGCGCTATCCGGAGTTCTCGGTGCGCAACATCTGCGGCTGCGGCCGCATCGCCGCTCCTGACGGGACGGTGACCAATCTCTATGAAGGTTTTGTGGAAACGCCGGAACAGGAGCTGAACGAGAACGGCATGAGCATGGGCCTCGTCTTCACCTACGGCGATTTCCGTTTCTATACGGCCGGCGACTTTTGCGACACGTTCAAAAAGCCCGACGGCACCCAGGTCGATGTCGAGGCGGAACTGGCGAAGGTCTGTGTGCCGGTCCACGTGGCGAAAGTCAATCATCACGGCCACTATTCGATGCCGGCGCCCCTGGTTTCCGCCCTTCGGCCGAAGGTGTGGGTAACCTGTGTCTGGGACCAGCTGCACGATGTCGCGCCCGTGATGGATCGTCTGGCTTCGCGTTCCCTGTATCCCGGTGACCGGGTGCTTTGCCCGTGCATTTTCCCGGCCGAACGCCGGGCCGAAGATGCCGGCAGCCCCTGGCTCGATGACATCGCGCCGGCTTGCTTCGACGGCGCGCACGTCGTGCTCGACGTGACGCCCGGCGGCAAGCGTTATTCCATCTCCTTACTGGATGCCCGCGACGAGTCGATGACCGTCCGCAGCGTCCTTCATTTCAAGACAGACCGACGGTAGTTTATGGACAATCACAACGACACGTATTATCTCTACGGCATGCATCCCGTGACGGATGCGGTGCTGCAAGGCCGCAAGTTCGAAAAAATCCTGTTCAAGAAGGGATTGGAAGGCGAACAGTTCCGTACGCTGCTCGAAGAAGTGACGCGGAGGGGCATTCCGTATCAGTTCGTTCCCCTCGAAAAACTCAACCATATGGTCCGCGGCGCCCATCAGGGCGTGGTGGCCTATCTGGCGCAGATCGACTATGTGCCGTTCGAGGAGATGGTCGAAAATGCCTTGTCCACGAAAGCCTACCCGTTGTTCCTGGTGCTCGACGGAGTCAGCGACGTGCGCAATCTGGGCGCGATCGCTCGCAGCGCGGAGTGCGCCGGTGTCGACGGCATCGTAGTGCCCGCAAAGGGCGGCGCGGCCATTAACGCCGACGCCGTGAAGACTTCGGCGGGTGCGCTGCTGCGCGTGCCGGTGGCGAAGGTCGCCAACCTGCGGACGGCGCTCTACTATTTCCGCGATTCGGAATTCCAGATCGTGGCAGCCAGCGAGAAGGCGGAAGATGCGATCTACGATGTGAATTTCCGGAAAGCCACGGTCGTCGTCATGGGTTCGGAAGGGAAGGGAATTTCCGACAATGTGTTGAGCCTATGTACGGTAGGGGCCCGCATTCCGATGCTCGGCGAGACGGGCTCCCTCAATGTCTCGGTCGCCGCAGCGGTCGTCCTCTTCGAGGCCGTCAGACAAAGAATGTCCTGATATTTGCTAAACTCGGAAAGATTTATTAATTTTAAAGTTTGACAGAACAAACGTTAAAATCATCATAGTTATGAAAAGATTCTGGGTCCTTTTTGCCGCACTTTTCCTTTCCGTCCTGGTGATGGATGCGCGCACCGTTAAAAAAGTATATGATATCGATGACTTTACCGGTGTCAAGGTCACGAATGCCTTTGAAGTGTCGATCGAGCACTCCGACGAGTACCGGGTGGAAATCGAGGTGTCCGAAGAGTTCTTGCCTTATCTTCTGGTCAAGAACCGTGGCGGTGTGCTGGAACTCGATTTTACGCGGCTTCCTTTCCGGCTCCGTCAGAAGGAACGCAACCGGATCGCCCAGGCTGTGATATCGATGCCTACGCTGACGTATCTGGAACTCTCGGGTGCATCCCGTGTTACCAGCAACGACCAGTTCGCCAATACGATGAACAAGTTCACGGTCTCGCTTAAGGGCGGCAGCGTGATTGCCAATCTCAATATGAAGGCTCCCGCCGTGGAGATTGAGATGAACGGCGCATCCAAGGCTGTGATGAGCCTGCGTACCAGCGATGTCGATGCGACGCTGACGGGCGCTTCCCGTCTCGACCTTACGGGTGAAACGACGGAACTCGACATTACGGCCAAACGTGCCTCGAAGGTCGACGCCAGCCAATTCGACGCGGAAGATGTCTCCGTCATTGCTTCGGGGGCTTCGACCGTCGATGTCAGGGTTCTGCAAGTTCTGACGGTCAATCTGACGGGCGCTTCCAAGTGCCGTTACTTCGGTGACACCGATTTCATCAAGATCCGGGCCGACAAGGTGACGGGCGCTTCCTCGTTCAAGCATCAGAACTAATACCCGGTCCGGATGGCTATGTTCTTGCTTGACTCCCATTGCGATGCGCCGCTGATGCTTGCCAAGGGAGCTGACTTTGGCAGGCGGGTCGAACAGGGCTATGTCCCCGGGAAGTTCCCGATCACCCACGTCGATTTCCAGCGGATGAAGAAAGGAGGAGTCAACGGTTCCTTCTTTGCTATCTACACTTCCAATTTTCTTGATCCCGACGCCGCTACGCGCCGGGCATTCGAATTGATTGCCAAGGTTTTTGACGCTGTGGAGCGGAATCCCGGAAAGGTGGCGCTCACCACCACGCCGGCACAGGCCCGCCGTAACGCCAAGAACGGGCTGATTTCGATTTTCCTGGGAATGGAGAACGGGGCGCCGATCCAGAAGGACCTGTCGTTGCTGCGTATGTTCAACCGTTTGGGCATCACCTATATGACTCTGACACACGCTCGCAGCAACGAGATATGCGATTCCTGCACTTCGCCTGAACCCCGATGGGGCGGATTGAGCCCGTTCGGTCGCGAAGTGGTCGCGGAAATGAACCGGCTCGGGATGATGGTCGATGTGTCCCACATTTCGGACGATTCATTCTGGGATGTGGTCAAGTATTCCAAGGCTCCTGTCGTAGCGACGCATTCCTGCTGCCGTGCGCTCAACGACCATCCCCGCAACATGACCGACGAGATGATCGTCGCCCTGGCCGAAAAAGGCGGTGTGATCCAGATCAATTTCTATCCTTCGTTCCTCGACAAAGAATACAATGCCAAGGTCTCCGCGCTGATCGATGCGGAAGAGGATACGCAGGTGGAGTGGCTGAAAAATCCTTCCGATCCGGCGCTGCAGCAGCGGATGCGCGAGACTGTCGAAGCGATGAACGCCGTGCCCCGTCCGTCCTACAAGAAGATCGTCGATCATATCGACCACGTGGTCAGGCTGGTCGGCTTCCGTCACGTGGGGCTCGGCAGCGATTTCGACGGTATCGAGACCTGTCCCGACGGCCTGGAAGATATCGGCAAGATGCAGAAGATTATCATTGAACTGCGCAAACGCGGCTATTCCGACTATGAGATCCGCCAGATTGCAGGCGGAAACTTCCTACGCGTGATGGAACAGGTGCAACGCCTGTCCGAATAATATAGACATCTCCCTTCCTATGAAAAGACTGTTGACCTTTCTGTCTGCAGCGCTGCTGCTGCTTTCCTGTAACCGTACGCCGGACGGACCCTTCCGGGTCACGGGTCTGCAGGTGGATTATATGACGACCCCGTTGGGACTGGACACTCCCTTTCCGCGTTTCAGCTGGAAGATGGAGAGTAATCATTATGCCCAGCGCCAGGCTGCATACAGGCTTGTCGTGACCGAATCCGGCTCGGGCGAATCCGTGTGGGATTCTGCTGCGGACGGAACGCTTCCTTCCGACGTGTCTGTGGGTGTGGTTTACCGTGGCAGGCCGCTCAAGCCCTGTACACGCTACAACTGGACCGTAGAGGTCACCAATACGGAAGGGGAAACGGTTTCTGCCGGATCCTGGTTTGAGACCGGCCTGATGGACAGTGGCTGGTCGGATGCGCGCTGGATTTCCGGCGGGCAGCCGCATTTCTCGAAGTACCGTTCCCATTTCGAAATCGAAACCGACATTCAACTGCCGGCCGGCAGCGGGGAAGCCGATTTTCTGATGGGCTGGCTGGACAGTTCGAACTATGTGCGGGCGCAGCTTCGCCGGGATGCCGGCAAGCCCGTACTTGCCCTTCATCACGTTGCCGCCGGTGTGGACACCTGCGACTGGGAGAAAGCGCTGACGGGACTGTTTCCTGTCGGGGATGTGGCCTGGGAAACGCGCCTGTGTCTGCGCGTGGTTTCGTTCGACTATGCGGCCGGTTATAAAATCTGGCCATCTGTGGGTGGCCAGCTTCTCGTCAAGGAACCCGTGGTCATCCACCTCGCGACGGACCGGGAATATAAGCCTGTCGGCCGCTTCAACAAGGTGGGTTTTGCGCAGCCGGAAGGCAGCGAGGCCGTCTTTTCGAATCTTACGGTAACGGAACGTGTCTGGCATACTACACTCTACAAGAGCGATTCCGCCTATTCCATACAAGGTGGACAGACTGAAATCATATCGCCGGCCGAGGAAAGCGGAGCGCCGATGCTCCGCAAGACCTTCCGTATCGAAAAACCGCTCGCCGCTGCGCGTCTCTACACAACTGCCCGCGGTATCTATGAGTATGAGATCAATGGCAAGCGGATAGCCGATGACTGGTTCAACCCCGGTTCGACCGACTATCGTTTCCGTTTTCTTTACAATACTTACGATATTACGCCCCTGCTCAAGAAAGGCGTCAATGCTGTATGCGCGCAGTTGGGCGCCGGCTGGTACAGCGATTTTACCGGTTACGCCACGGCTTGGCAGGACCAGTTCGGTACGGAACTTTCATTGCTGGCCAAGATCGTGCTGACCTATGCCGACGGAAGCCGGGAAACAATCGTTTCCGACGGTTCCTGGAAAGCTTTCAACGGCGGTCCGATTATCAGTGACAGTTTCCAGAATGGTGAAGACTACGATGCACGCCGGGAAGTGAAAGGGTGGAGCGATGCCCGCTTCGATGACAGCGGCTGGACGTTGGCGCAGGAAGTCGAAGCACCGGCCGACAGCGTTATTATCGCCTCCTACATCGGTTCTCCGGTGCAGACGCAATCCGTTCTGAAAGCCGTTGCGGTTTCCGAGCCGAAACCGGGTGTTTTCGTCTACGATATGGGGCAGAATATGGTGGGTGTGCCCAGGGTTCGGCTGCAGGGCGCACGGGGAAAGGAGATCGTTTTCCGCTACGGCGAGATGATCTATCCGACCGAAGTGCCGGAAGACCCGCTCCCGCCGCTTACCGCAGACATCTATGCAGAGCGCAAGGGCTTGGTTTATAACGATAATTACCGCGGAGCGCTGGCTACGGACCACTATATCCTCAAGGGAGGAGGTGCCGAGGTATTCCAGCCCCGCTTCACTTTCCACGGTTTCCGCTATATCGAGATCCACGGCCTTGACAAGGCGCTTCCGTTGGAATCGGTCGAAGGACTGGTGCTCCATTCCGTAGGTCCGCAGACCAGCGGTTTCGAGACTTCAGACGCCGATGTCAACCGGCTCTATGAAAACATCGTCTGGGGGCAGCGCGGCAACTTCCTTTCAATTCCTACCGACTGCCCGCAGCGCGACGAACGGATGGGATGGACAGGCGATGCACAAGTGTTCGCCCGTGCAGCTACTTATAACATGAATGTCGATCCCTTCTTCTCCCGCTGGTTCCAGTCGGTACGCGACATTCAGGGCGAAGACGGCAGCTATTGCGATTTCATTCCGAAAGTGGGCCAGCCGCCATACGGCTCATCGAAAGGCGGGGGCGCACTCGGGTGGATGGAAGCCGGTATCGTGATTCCCTGGCAGTTGTATCTGCAATACGGCGACCTGCAGTTCGTGCGTGAACACTATGCATCCATGGAGCATTATATGGATTATCTGCAGAAGCGTGCGGTGGGGGATATCCAACCCGGCAGCGGTTATGGCGACTGGGTGGCGCTGGAACATACCAATTCGCCGCTGACAAATACGGCTTATTACGCATACGATGCGATGTTGATGGAAAAGATGGCTGCGGCACTGGGCAAATATGCCGACGAAGCCCGCTGGCACGCGTTGTACGAGCGGATCAAAAAGGCTTTCAACCGGGAATTCGTGGGTCCGGACGGAGTTACGAAAGAGTCGAAGAATGTTCCTCCGTATCACGAATGGATTGCCGGAGATGCGGATGCCTCGTTCAAGGCGAATACCCAGACATCCTATGTGGTCCCGCTTCAGGCCGAACTGTTCGACGAGGCACACAAGTCACTGGCGCTGCAGAATCTTGTAGAGAATGTGGCAGCACACAATTTTACGCTCACGACCGGTTTCATCGGCACGCCGTACCTGAACCTCGTGCTGTCGCGGGCGGGTTTCGACAACATTGCCTACAGGCTTTTCGAACAGCGCGCCTATCCTTCCTGGCTCTATCCCGTGATGCAGGGCGCGACTACGATGTGGGAACGTTGGAATTCCTATACGATCAGGCGGGGATTCGGACCGGTGGACATGAACTCGTTCAACCACTATTCCTTCGGGGCCATCGAAGAGTGGATGTTCTCCTATATGCTGGGCATCCGGCCGGTGGAAACGGATCCGGGCTACCACAGCATCGTGCTGGAGCCTCGGGTCGGCGGATCGTTCACCTATGTGAAAGGACACTATGATTCCGTGTATGGTCGGATTGAGAGCGGCTGGCGTTGGACGGACGACGGCTCCCTGCAGTTCGACTTCTCGGTGCCGGCCAATACGACCGCTTCGCTGACACTTCCTCTTCCGGAAGATGCGGAAGTACAAGTAACGCTTGGTTCGGAATATGCCGCGGCAGGCGAGTCTCCCGGTCGCTATGAACTGCCTTCCGGCAAATATCGTTTCGTGATCAGATAATCGACAGGGCCACTTCCATCATATTCGTGAAGGAAGTGCGCCGCTCGTCGGCGGACATCGCTTCGCCCGTAAGGATACTGTCGGAGATCGTGCAGATCACCAGGGCGCGGTTGCCTGAGCGCGCGGCGTTCATATAGAGCGCCGATGCTTCCATTTCCACGGCCAGTACACCCATTTTCCGCCAGCGGTCGGTGTGCGGATTGTCCGAATAGAAAGTGTCGGACGAAAGGATATTGCCTACCTTGTAGTGGATTCCCCTTTCGTCACAGGCGTTTGCAGCTGCCCGCAGCAGGTCGAAATCCGCAATCGGGGCAAAGGTACCGGGAAGTTCGAACTGGGCACCGTAGTTCGAATCCGTGCAGGCACCCTGTGCGATGACCAGGTCGCCCAGATGCAGGTCGGCGTGGCAGGAGCCGGCCGAACCGACTCGGATGATGGTTTCCACGTCATAGAAATTGAAGAGTTCATACGAGTAGATACCGATCGAGGGGATGCCCATTCCGTGACCCATCACGCTTACGCGTTTGCCGTTAAAAATGCCGGTGAAACCCAGCATTCCGCGGACTTCGTTGAACTGGACGCAGTCGGTCAGAAAGTTGTCTGCAATGAATTTTGCGCGCAGCGGATCTCCGGCCATCAGCACGGTCTTGGCGATCTCGCCGTTTTTTGCTCCGATGTGGGGAGTAGGGGTGTTTGCCATATCTTTTGTCTTTTCTTATTTATTCACGGTCGCCCTCCTCCAGAACAGGAATCTCGTCCAGGTCGAGGAGCGCCTTTTCAATCTGCTTGCCTTTCCTGGCTCCCAGTTTGGCAAGCTTGATGGCCGTCGTCGTGATGCTCTGCCCGCCGGGAGCTAGCTTCTTTCCGGCTTCATTGTATGTCTTCATCGCGGTTTCCAGCGATTTGCCGACACTCTCGTAGGAGGCGAGGAACTTGTCTACACGGTCCATCATTTCGGCGGCAAGGGCGTAAACCTTTTCGTGGTTTTCCGCCTGTTTGACCTGTGTCCAGGTGAGCTGGACGATGCGGATGGCCCCGTAAAGCGACTGTTCGTCGGCGATGTACACGTTTTGCTCCGCCGCCCAGCGCCAGAGATCGGGTTCCGCATTCAGGGCGGTCCAGAGGGCGCCCATATTGGGAACGAACATAATGACATAGCCGGCCGACATCTTCGGCGGCTGAACATAGGAGGCGTAGTCTTTTTTTGCAAGTTCCTTGACGTGTTTCCTGACGCTTTCGATGTGCGCATGAAGGTAGCGTGCGCGGTCCTCCTCGTTCTCGGCGTTGACATAGCTCACATAGTCGGCCAGCGAGGTCTTTGCGTCGACGATTACTTCGCGCCTGCGGTCCAGGTGGATGATTACGTCGGGGCGCATCACGGAATCGTCCGCATTCCTGACCGGTTTTCCGTCGGAATCTGTCAAGGTGGGCTGCACGTCGAAGTGGACCCCCTTGGTAAGTCCCTGTGAGGAAAGCAGTTCCTCCAGGATGGTTTCTCCCCAGGTTCCCTGGAGTTTGTTGCCATATTTGAAGGCGGCGGCCAGCTGGTCCGTGCTGCGGGCCACGCGGCCGGTATAGTTCATCAGGGATTCGACATCGCTTTTGATGGCACTCTGGGCGGTTTTGTGGACGTCACTGTTGGCCAGCATCTCCTTGCGGAGTTCGTCCATCTTCTCCTTTACGGGATTGAGCAGTGAACCGATGGCTTCGCTGCTGGCATCCTTGAATTCACGCTGGCGGGCTTTGAGCAGTTCGTCGGTTGCTGCCTTGGCCTGGTCTTTCATCTGTCCTAACGCTTCGGCAAATTGTTCTTTCATCGCCCGGACCGACTCTTCGTGTGCCTTGTCACGGGCGCTCAGCGCTTCTTTGTATGCCTGCTCATGCGCGGCCATCACGGCGTCCTTGGCTTTTTCCGTGTTCTGGACGGCCTTTTCGATGCGGCCCGGAACGTCCAAAATGGATTCCAGACGCTCCCGGTCCGCAAGCAGTTTCGAACGGGTAAGCGCCCGCGTAACGAAAATGGCCAGCAGGAGGACAAGGATGGTGGCGGCGATGATCAGGATGAGCGTAGTCGAAGGCATAGGTAGTTGAAATAAAAAGGCAATTTAACAAAAAATCGGATGAAAACCGTCAGATTCCTCTATATTTGTGGAGCAATGGCCAAAGTAAGATTATCGTATCGTCAGATTGCCGCCGCCGTTTTTCTGGTCGCGTCGGTCACTTTTTACATTCTCGGTCTCATCTATCCGCTGATGTCGACCAAGTATGAGGTATTCGGCTTCCCGCTCAAAAGCCAGGAAGTGACCCTCTTTGATTCCGTACGGATGTTCTGGGAGAGCGGCGAGTATCTGGTGGCATCCATTATCCTGGTGTTCACCTTCATCCTGCCAATCCTCAAATATTTCGAACTCTCGCTGCGTCTGGCAACGGGCCGCCAGTTTCTCAAACTTCAGTCGGTTGACAAGTGGAATATGATCGACGTATTCCTTGTGGCGATGCTGCTGCTTAATTTCAAGATGAATTCCCGTTTTATCGTAATGCGGCTGGAAATGGGCACCAACTTCATCGCACTGGCCGTGCTGACGAGGCTGGTGACCATTCTCCTTGTCGAGGGATTCGGGAAGAAACTCAGCCCAGAAGTTCCTCGCTCCGCTTGATGAAGTCGGCCAGCGCCTTGCCCTTCAACATACCGTTGGCCAGCAGGGCCAGGTCGGTGACCTGCTTGAGCAGGGTGTTGTCGGCCGTGAAGGCCTTCACGCCGGTGTCTCCCAGGATCTTCTTGATCACCGCGTTCTCGGCGTTTACCGTGATGTTGTAGCTGTCGGGGAGTTCGCCGTAGAAGTTCATGCCGCCGCCCAGGGCCGCCATGTCGCGGTAGCGGCGCATGAATTCGCTCTGCGTGATCAGGATCGGTGCTTCCGTCTCGCCCAGGTTCTCCACCTTCACATCATATTTGTTCTCCTTGGGGAGGATTTCCTCAAACACGCCTGTCACGTACTTGGCGTCGTCTTCCGAAATCTCGAACTTGGCGCGCTCGTCCTTTTCCACCAGGCGGTCGATCGCCTCGGCGTCGACGCGTTTGAAGACCGTGTCTTTCAGCCGGGATTCCAGCAGGTTCACGAAGTGCGCGTCGAGCGGGCAGTCGAATACCAGCACGTCGTAGCCCTTGGCGTGCGCGGCTTCCACCTGCGGGTACTGGGCCACGGGATCGGTGCAGTAGAGGTAAACGACCTTCTTGTCCTTGTTGGTCTGGGCTTCCTTGATCTTTTCGGCGTACTCGTCGTATTTGAAGAACTTGCCTTCCGTGTTCTTGAGGAGGGCGAACTTCATGGCGCGCTCGCAAAATTTCTCGTCGGTGAGCATGCCGTATTCGATGAAAAGCTTCAGGTTGTCCCACTTCTGCTCGAATTCTTCCTTCTTGTTTTTGGCGATTTCCTCGAGCCGGTCGGCCACCTTCTTGGTGATGTAGGAGGAGATCTTCTTCACGTTGGCGTCTTCCTGCAGGTAGCTGCGCGACACGTTCAGCGGGATGTCGGGCGAGTCGATCACGCCGTGGAGCAGGGTGAGGAACTCGGGCACGATGTTCTCCACGGAGTCGGTGACGAACATCTGGTTGCAGTAGAGCTGGATCTTGTTGCGCGTGACCTCGAGACGGTCCTTGATCTTCGGGAAGTAGAGGATGCCGGTCAGGTTGAACGGGTAGTCCACGTTGAGGTGGATGTGGAAGAGGGGATCTTCCTGCATCGGGTAGAGCTTGTTGTAGAAGGTGAGGTAGTCCTCGT
>JAEEGK010022323.1_pt1 | contig 13304 bp, 9 predicted proteins | sample 8958771 | NCBI WGS metagenome assembly JAEEGK01 (sample SAMN16246547, study PRJNA631951) | gut metagenome | biome: gut microbiome; feature: rumen; material: SC-attached | host: Bos | place: Iran: Karaj | collected 2018-10 | reverse complement strand
CCCGTCTTTTTACGTGGAGGGTGTATGCATAACGAACTGACAAAAAAAGATATTGAGGATATGGAGGCAGAGATCGAACACCGCAAGATAGTGGTTCGAAAGGAGCTTTTGGAGCATGTAAAGGAAGCCAGAGCTCAGGGGGATCTGTCCGAAAACTTTGAGTATTACGCAGCCAAGAAGGCCAAGAATCAGAACGAGAGCAGAATAAGATTCCTGGAAAGAATGATCAAGACTGCTAAAGTTATAGATGATACCACCGGAGATGACGAGGTGGGTATGAATAAATCGGTCACCGTTAAAGTGGAAGAGGACGGCACTCTTGAGACCTACAAAATTGTGACTACAATGCGTCAGAATTCACTTAAGGGGCTCATAAGTATTGAATCTCCCCTTGGCAAACAATTGCTTGGACATAGGGTAGGAGACCGTGTTACTATAAGAGTAAGCAACGATTATAGTTACGATGTAACGATAACAAAAATTGAAAATACCGGATTATCTGATGAGGATAAGATCAGAGACTTCTAACCTGTTTTTTGCAAAAGAGATGGAGGGTACCTATGCACGTATTTCAGCCGGTTTTGCCAGAAGACATTGATCAGGGAGCGTTCACCTTTGACGGTGGTAAGATGCTTGTTACTTCAGCCAACGGCAACAAAGTCAACTCTACAGCGGCTTCCTTTGGTTGCATTGGACAGATCTGGGGTAAGAGGGTCATCATGGTTTACGTGCGCCCCAGCAGATATACCAAAGAGTTTCTGGATGCATCCGGTGAGTTTTCCCTGAGCTTCCTTAACAGGAATGAGTACAGGGGCGCTCTTAAGTACATGGAGGTCGTCTCCGGCAGAAACGAGGACAAGATAGCGGGAGCAAGGCTCACCGTCAACTATGACGATGGGATCCCGTTTATTGACGAGGCGGATAATGTTATAACCTGCAAGGTTATTTACAAGCAGCAATACGATGCAGAAGGTTTTGTTGATAAGTCTATTGTAGATGAGTACTACAAGGACGGGGATCTTCATTACATGTATATTGGGGAAATACATAAGATATTAGTAAGATAATACATTCAAGCGGTTCTTTATGAGTGGCGCATGAAAAGAAGACTTAAGGATATCTTTGTAAGTACCATTATAACCATCACTATGCTGACAGGGGCGTCGGCCGGGATCCTTCCGGGTAAGGCGGACCTTTCTTTTGCTGTGGATAATGCTGCGATCACGGCTCCGTCTTCCACAGAAGATACAGAAAAGACAACAGTCAGGATAGCAACCTGGTATCAGGATTACAACCTGACCAATCTAAAGGCATTTCTTGCCAAGAAATTTCCAAATTACGAAATAGAATTTGAATATGTGGATAAGAGTAACTATGAGTCCATTTTAGATGCCAAGCTCTCATATAAGGGAGCGCCTGACATCTTGTATGTGGACAGGGAGATGGCTCTTAAGCATGCAGTTACCGGCTACATTTCCAATCTGAACGATATAACCGGTGGCTTTAATGAAGAAGCAAGAATAGCATTCGGATATGGCAATGCCATGTATGCTGTGCCCAACACCTCTCAGTTTGAGTGTCTCTATTACAACGTGGATATATTTAAAGAGCATGCCATACGAGTTCCGGAGACCTTTAAGAGCTTTATGTGGACCTGCGAGTATTTTAAAGAGGTGGATGGAATAGAGCCCATGGCCATAAGCCTCAAAGATCCTTATGTGCTGGCTGATACGGCCCTTGCTGTTTTGTCTGCTGATTATTTCTCCACCGACAGAGGAAGAGGCTTTGGAGGAAGGCTTCAGTATGGCAGGACAACCTTTACTGAGGAGATCCTTCCATATATGGATGACTGGATGAAGTTTCTGGAGAAGGATATCTTTACCAAGGATATGTACACCAAGGATGCTTTGGCGGCAGTGGAGGAGTTCACAGCCGGGAAGGCAGCCATGGTAATTGGGGGTCCCGAGACCTTTTTTGCCATAACAAGTATGAACCCCGATATGAACGTCGGAACTCTGCCGTTCTTTGGGATGGGAGGAAGCGGAATGGCCATAATAGGTGGCTGCGATGTGGGATTTGCTCTAAACAAAAACTCACACAAAGCAGCAGAGGCCAAGGCTATCCTGGAGGTTCTGGCAACAGAGGACGGACAGAGAGCACTGTGGCTTGACAGACCGGGTAGCCAGACTTATTTGAAGTCGATTTCCTTTGAAAACAGTGAGGTTTACGACGGAATAGAACATTGCCTTGAAAAGGGACTGGCATTTACCCCCTGGATGGACTGGGGACAGGAGATTAACAAAGCGGCACATTATCAGCTGGGAAGGGAGCTTCAGAAGGTTCTGCTAAAGAGGTTGCGCGTTGAAGATGCTCTCAAGAATGTAGATAAAGTGGTTTACGATATCTTACAGGAAGGTTAGGCAAAAGAGAATGGCTAGGATCTTAAAAAAGAGATATACAACAGGAATACGGCAGACTCTTATAAGAGTATTTGCTGCTCTTATTGTGGTACCGATCATAATTCTGGGTACCTATGCTTATACTGTGGCCAAAGATAACCTGATTCAACAGACTGAAGCCACCATGAAGGGCAATGCGAATATAATCGCCCATGGTATTGAAAACAATGTTAAAAAAGAAAACGACGTAGTAAAGTTTTTTTCCTATGAAAATGACTTCAGAAAAGCCCTGGGAAAGGGAAAGCAGGATCCATATACACTTACAGAGCAGCTAAATGACGAGATTGAGCCACTGATCTGGTATTACCTCAGCAGTGACAACACCATTGATACCCTGACCATTTATACGGAGGAGATAGAGGGTGAGCACCTGGGAGATTTCCTGAAAAAACCCTCTACCAAGAATGAGAAAGAATGGTACAGGATTACGGAAAAGGAATACGAGACCCTTTGGACAGTGGATGAAGAAGGCAATGTATATCTGATAAAGGCGTTCCTTGATTCCGCCACTTCATCAAAGCGCATAGGAATGGTGGTACTTAAGGTAAAAGAGGAAGTGTTCTTCTCTCTTGTACAGCAGACCAACTACCTTAATAACGGTGTGCTGGTGCTTGATGAGAACGGGGATATAATAACCCACAGACATATTGAAAATACAAAGCTGGAGCGGAAGATTGTAAGCAGCATCTATGACGGTGAAGTAGAGGAGTTTGAGGACAGAGGAAGCTATTTCCTGTCGGCCTCAGAGCCTATGAGCAACGGATGGAGGCTGTATTACTACGTTGACAGAAATGAGATCACGACCGATGTTTTCAAGCTGTTACTGTCGGTTATAGCCATAGCTATCGTACTGTTCGGCGTTGCGCTGGTTGTGGGAACGGGATTTGCCAACAGATTAAGTGGCAGAATTGAAACTATAAATGGTATGGCCAAGAAGATTACCGCAGGAAACTTCTCGGTACATAATCAGGATACACACAGAGACGAAATCGGACAGCTCTCATCCTCCATGAAAATCATGGCAGATACCCTGTCGGAGATGGTTTCAGAGCTTGACAGGATGAACAAAGAGCAGCTGATGCTAAAGGACAGTGATATTCACTACAGAGAGTGGCTCTTTGATTTCGTGGTTGAAAAGAATAACGATATTCTTGCAGTAATAAATGAGGGGAGCTTTGAACCAAGCTTTATCACGGCCAATGCTGAGGCAGTGCTGGGAATACCGCTTGTAGACTTAAAGGCGGACATAAGGTCCATAGCAAGAGCTCAAAGAGAAGGAGAAGAGCGAAGGCTTGACGAGGCCATAGCTAAGGCCATGGAGACAGGCGGAGAACAGATCCTTGAAGAGGTGCGGTTTGAGAACCAGAAGACCAATGAGCATCTCTATTACAGAGGCATCATCATCTGCACCATCGACGATGGCGGCAAGAGGCTTGCTCTGGCGCTCTATGACAGGACTCACGAGATCAGGAGAAATCATACACTTCAGGAAGCACTCAACGCGGCAGAAACTGCCAACAAGGCCAAGACCAGCTTTTTGGCCAATATGTCCCATGACTTCCGCACACCTATGAACGCAATAACAGGCTTTAACCTGCTGATAGACAAGCACTCCGAGGAGCCTGAAAAAGTCAGGGAGTACACACACAAGATATCTCTGGCATCCCAGAACCTGCTGGCGCTGCTTAACGACGTTCTTGATATGAGTAAGATTGAGAGCGGAAAGACTACTCTGGATATCAAGGAAATGGCCATGGGTCTTCTCCTTGAGGAGATCAATTCCGTCATCAGTTTCCAGGCCAAGGCCAAGAACCAGGAATATATAGTGCGTGTCGAGGAAATGGAGCACGATATGTTCATGGGCGATAAGCAGAGGATCAATGAGATTCTGGTGAACATATTGGGAAATGCTGTAAAATATACTCCTGAGGGAGGGAAGATCGTGTTCTCGATCAAAGAATCCGCATCATCCTCAGAGGGCTTCCAAAATGTCAGATTCTCCATTAAGGATAACGGTATCGGCATGAAGCCTGAGTATAAGGATAAGATTTTTGAAGCCTTTTCAAGAGAGGAAAAAGGCGCCACCAAGGGTATTCAGGGTACCGGCCTTGGAATGGCGATCACCAAGAGCCTTGTGGAGCTTATGGGCGGAACCATCCGCGTTGAAAGTGAAGAAGGCAAGGGAAGTGAGTTTATTGTCAACTTGAGGCTTCAGGTTGCAGAGACCAACAATATTGACTTCTGGAAGGCTCATGGCATTAACAGAGCCCTGTTTGTGGATGCAGACCACGCAGAATGCGAGAATATTGCCAACGTTCTTGAAAATGACAGTATAGAGGTAATGGAGGCACCTACCGGTTTTGGAGCCTTAAGGCTCATCGATGCCAGCGAGGAAGAGAAGAAGCCTTTCGATGTAATTGTTGTGGATCAGGTGGTTGGTGATATGACCGCTCCTGAGATTGTTAAGATCATCAGGTCCAAGGACAAAAGAAATAATTCCATTATCATCGTAATGGCAGATGATTTCGGAGAAATAGAAGATGAGGCAAGGGCAGCAGGAGCCAACGATCTTATCCAGAAGCCGTTCTTTGTTTCTACTTTTAAGCAGCTCATTGAAGACATGGCAGAGAGGGCTAATGCCGGCAAGGAAGAAGAGGTAAAGAATCCTCTTGAGGGAATGAAGTTCCTTGCGGCAGAGGATAATGACATCAACGCTGATATTCTTATAGAGCTGATGGGCATGGAAGGCGCAACTGTGACCCGCGGAATCAACGGCCAGGAAGTTGTTGAGATGTTCAAGCAGGCCAATGAAGGCGACTATGACATGATCCTTATGGATATTCAGATGCCTGTCATGAACGGATATGAGGCAGCAGCTGCCATAAGAGCACTTGATAGCGAATGGGCTCAGAGGATCCCTATCATCGCCATGACAGCCAATGCCTATGCGGATGATGTGCAGCAGGCATTTGATGCGGGCATGAACGCGCATGTGACAAAGCCCATCGATATAAAGATTGTTGAAAAGACTATTCTGGAATTTAAGAAATAAAATACATAAGAGAGGAGAAGGCATAAATAATGAGAGGCATTAAGAAAGTAACAGAGGGAATTTTTTGGATAGGAGGTAGCGACAGAAGGCTGGAGAGATTTGAAAACATCTTCCCGATTCCCGAAGGGGTCTCTTATAACAGCTATTTTATCGATGATGAGAAAACTGCAGTGTTTGACACGGCAGATGTCAGCGTTTCCGATCAGTACCTTGAAAACTTAAAAGAAGCCCTTGGAGACAGATCGCTGGATTATCTGGTGGTTCTTCATATGGAACCGGATCACTGCTCACAGATAGCTAATGTGGTAGCTCTTTTCCCTGAGGTTACTGTTGTGGGAGGTATGCAGACCTTTAAGTTCATGGAGCAGTTCTTCCCGGAGTCCGCAGGCTACAAGAAGCTTGAGGTTAAGGAGGGCGATAACCTTTCAACGGGAAAACACAGCTTCAGGTTTGTGGCTGCGCCTATGGTACATTGGCCGGAGGTGCTGTTTGCCTATGATGATGCCTCAAAGGCTCTTTTGAGCGCTGATGCATTCGGAACCTTTGGAGCGCTTGATGGCGGGCTGTTTGCGGATGAGTATGATTTTAAAAAGGACTTCCTTGACTCAGCCAGAAGGTACTATGCCAACATCGTAGGAAAATACGGGCCTCAGGTGCAGGCTGTTCTTAAGAAGGCAGAAGGGCTCGATATTCAGATGCTGCTGCCTCTGCACGGGCCTGTGTGGAGAAAGGATCTCGGTTTCTTCATAGATAAATATAATAAATGGAGTAGCTATGAATTTGAAACAGATAATGCTATAGTAATATACGGTAGCCTATACGGACATACTGCAAGTGCAGCGGAGGCAGTGGCTTCCTCCATCAGGGAGAAGACCGGAACCGATGTTAAAGTATACGATGTTTCGGGCACGGATGTTTCTTACCTTATAAGTGAGGTTTGGCGTTGCCGCAAGATTGTATTGATGTGTCCTACATATAATAATGGAATCTACACACCCATGGAGAACTTCCTCAGTGATATGATCGCGCTGGGAGTCAGGAACAGGGTGTTTGCACTTGCCCAGAACGGAACATGGGCACCGGTTACTGTCAAGCTTATGACTGAGAAGCTCTCTCAGCTCAAGGATGTGACAGTTGTTGAAGAGGCTTTGACAATAAAAAGCGCGCTTCACGCATCTGATGCAGATGCGCTGAATAGCTTCACTGATGCAATAATACGTGCATAAGTGGATCAATACGGAGGTTGTTGTGACATGAAAAGTATGATGAAAAAGCTTCTCGCAGGAGCGCTGGCGGTTGTGACAATCGTAGCGGCTGCGAAGGGGGCTGCTGTTGTCTCCGAGAACGAGGGACAGGTAGCAGAGGCAGCAGGAAGGGTTGTTACCATCAATTCCTGCACAATTCAGGGGGGAAATGTTGTAGTTAACGTATCATGCAGTTCTCTTCCTTCTTCAGATGACGGACTTTATTATCTTTATGCCGATGAGGTATATCAGGACGGAACAGTGGGAACAGTGGTTGCGACCACCGAGAGAGCAGCCAATGCCACTTTCTCTTTTCCGCTTAATCACTATGCAGAGGGCTCTAACTTAAGTAAGAAGTTCCTCGTAGCAGTTAAGAGCGGCGGATCCATGAGCCAGGTCAGTGATGAGCATTACATCACCAACCCCGAGGCCATCGCAACCAAGACCGTTGCAAGAAACGATCACGGAATGAAGGGCATCCTTCCCAATACAGCAGATGCTGCTACTTTCCAGGATCTTGGCGTAGCTCAGATGGTTTACAACCTTTACATGGGCGATATCGTCGGACCTGCTGCAGATCCTGCACAGACCATCGCTTTTGATTACTGCGGAAAGTCATACCAGTTCAACGGTACGGCTCTTGCTCAGTATGACGGATTTGTTCGCTGGTGCGCAGCCAATAATTTCCAGCTTACAATGACAATCCTTAACAATAAGACAGCTGCAGGCGCAGACCTTATACATCCTCTTTCAAGAGATTCTCATGTTTGCCCGGGTTATGCCATGAATACCAAGGAAGACGGCGGTACTCAGCACATCAAGGCTATCGCAGCATTCCTTGCACAGAGATACTCAGGCGGCGCTTACGGAACAGTAGATAACTGGGTTATCGGAAACGAAGTAAATGCCAGAACCGAGTGGTACTACATGAACTCAACCAACATTGAGCTCAATGTCAGCGAGTACGTTAAGGCTTTCAGAATCTTCTACAACGAGATCAAGGCTGTAAACGGCAACGCAAGGGTTTACACCTCCTTTGACCAGGAGTGGAACAGAAAGTCCAATCCCGGATGCTTCCTTTCCAAGGAGTACCTGGACAGATTCAACTACTATATCAATCGTGAGGGCAATATTGACTGGTCACTTTCAGTGCATCCTTACAATGCGCCCCTCTTTGATCCTTATGCGTGGAAGCAGCAGGCTCAGTATGTAAACACAACACTGGCAACTCCTTATATCACAATGGAGAACATTTACATCCTTACGGATTACATGTGCCAGGCTTCATTCCTTGCTCCGGGCGGAAAGGTTAGAAACATCTCACTTTCAGAGATCGGATACACCTCAAGCTTTGGTGAGGACGCTCAGGCAGATTCAATCACATACGCATACACAATGACTGAGAACAATCCATACATCCCATCATTCATCCTCTTTAGAGAGACCGATGATGCCCACGAGATGGAGAGCCATATTGCCCAGGGGCTTAAGAACCTGGATGGCAGCAAGAAGATGGCCTATGACTTCTACAAGTACCTTGGCACAGCTCAGGCTGCTACCTACAAGGATAAGGCATCACAGATCATCGGACAGAATGTGGATGCACTTGTTACAAACAGGACCTTCCTTTCCAGAAACGGCTGGTTCCTGAACGATTAATGAATAGAGATTTGTAATGGATAGAAATAAAGAACTAGAAACACTAAATAAGATAACCAGTATGCAGAGAGACCTGTTGGGAGGCCTCTACGGAGATTTCTTCGGACCCTCCGGTTCAGGGGCGTCAAGAGGCAGCTCATCAGACAGTTCCGACAATAAGAGCGAAGAGAGTTCAAGTGCTAAAGGCGCTACAGAAGAGACCAAGGACCAAAGAGATCCCGACGCAATCAAGAATGCCAACGAAGCGTTAGAAGAGGCCAAGGCCCTTTTTGCAAAAGGCGCTCCTGCTGCTCCCAAGGAAGAGGAGAAGCCTCAGGAGCCTTTAGAGGATCCCATGGAGACCCTGGACAAGCTCATTGGCCTTACAACTATTAAGGAAGATGTAAAAGAGCTGACGGCCTTCGTCAAGGTACAGAAGGCAAGGCAGGAGCAGGGACTTAAGTCGGTTCCCGTATCTCTTCATCTTGTATTTACAGGTAATCCCGGAACAGGTAAGACAACAGTTGCCAGGATCATAGCTCAGATTTATAAGCAGATCGGTGTTCTCTCCAAGGGACAGCTGGTGGAGGTTGACCGTTCGGGGCTTGTAGCCGGATATGTTGGTCAGACAGCCATCAAGACCCAGGAGCAGATTGCCAAGGCTAAGGGCGGAGTACTCTTTATCGATGAGGCTTACTCCCTGGCTCAGAAGGATGATGCTTTCGGACAGGAGGCTATAGATACCATCCTCAAGGCTATGGAGGATAACCGAGACGACTTCGTGGTCATTGTGGCAGGTTATACACAGCCCATGAAGAAGTTCATTGAAAGTAACCCCGGCCTTAAGTCAAGATTCAATAAGTATATTGAGTTCCCGGATTATAGCATCGATGAGCTTGAGCAGATCTTTGAGATGAACTGCAAGAAGTATGATTATAAGGTGGAAGAGAGCGTTCAGCACCAGATCAGAGCGCTCATAACCTCCAAGAAGATCGAGAATATCGACAACTTCGCCAATGCAAGAGAAGTGAGAAATCTCTTTGAGGAGATCATCACCAATCAGGCAAGGCGCATAGCGGCTCTTGAGAACCCCACCGGTGAGGATATGATGACTATCACGCTGGATGATCTTTATGATGCTGTGGATAAGCCCAAGGAAAAAGAGGCTGATACAGATGACAAGACTCAAGAAGCTCCGGCCAAAGAGACAGAGTCCCCGGAAGCCGCAGAATAACTGAAGTTTACGCAAAAGGAAGTCCATTTTGGGCTTCCTTTTTTAGTTACACAAGACCGGCAAGCGATTGCAATTCTAAAGGGAATCTAAACAGGTTATAAACAGAATTCCCTCGGGAATTTATAAAGTTGAGGCAACGATAAACTAATCATAAATACATAATTAAACGACAAAATTATTGTCTTTTATGATGATTCGTATGATTTGCTCTTTGATAACATGTGCATACAAAGTTCACAGAGTGAAAAACAAATTGAAGTTTATGGTGTTTGATTTAAGAAAAGTGAGGTATGAGTTATGAAGAGTAGAGTGATGAAAGCAATAGCAGTTTGTATCAGCGCTACAATGTTACTTCAGCCTATATCGGTTTTTGCTGAGGACACAGAAGTTGAATACAATCAGGAAGTAGTACAGGCTATCGATGAAGCACAGACACAGATTCAGGAAGCATTACCAGCACCTGCAGAGCCTCAGAACGAGACACCTGCAGAGCCTCAGGTTCAGGACGAGACACCTGCAGAGCCTGCAATAATTCCGCAGGAGCCTACAGATCAGCATCTGAAGGATTCAGAAAAAGCACTTGAAAAGATCGATGAGACCATCGGTGATTATAATGAGACACTTGAAGCTGCAGCAGACGCTAAGGATGATTATATGGATGCAGTCGATGCAGCACAGGATAGTGAAGATGCATTTGAGCAGGCAGTTAGTGATGCAGGATCAGCAGTAATTCCGGCAGTCATCTCCACAACAGTAGATGCCGCCATCGCAGGAAACGATGCAGATCAGGTCGAGCAGATGGCCAATGAAGTATATGCCACACAGGCAGATGCAGAAGCAGCTAAGGCACAGGCCAACGGCATCGCAGCAGAAGCACAGCAGGTAGCCAATGCAGCCGCAGCAACAGTAGAAGAGTTTGGTAATAAGCTCATAGCAGCTGAGGAAGCCAAGGCACAAGCTGATAGAGATTACAATTCAGCTAAAGATGCATATTGGGATGCAGTATCAGCCAGAGCTGAGGCAGAAAATGAGTATGTAGCAATCATGAAGAAGTACGGATTATATAATCCTAACTTTGACCCCGCCGCAGAAGATGAGAAATGGGGAAATTACGGAAAAGGTGACGTGGCACAGGCCGTTAGAGAAGCTAGAGCAGCTTATGACAGCGCACTGGCAGCAGAGTCTGCAGCACAGTCCGATTTTGAAGGCAAAAAGGGTGAGTACCAGGAAGCTCAGGACCTTTATGATAAGGCAGTTATCGATGCAGCAAATGCACAGAATGAACTGGACGAAGCAAATGCCAATCTGGAAAAGGCACAGCGTATCGAGCAGATAAACGAAGTAAGAAAGACAGAGATCAATACATATAATAGAAATAAGGACAGCCACCTTGATTCAGCGAAGGAGGCAATCAGAACCGCAGATATAGCTCTTGCTAAGTCTCTCCTTGGCTACAAGCTCAATGAAGATGGCATTACAGATTATGAGCTGGAAGACGCAGAGGATGGCAAGTTTGTAGTTAAATATACTGATGATAAGGGCGAAGAGATCACCAAGATTTTCGATTACAGCATCGATCCCAAGACCTACGAGATGGAAATGGGTTATATGACCTACGATTCAGGCCACTGGCTTATCATTGACGAGGTTGAGGTAAAGACAGTCGAAACTGAGGCAGAAAGATACATCTTTAAAGATGCTGAAACCGGTGAAGTTGTAGATATCAGCGAATACACCAAGTGGAACAAAGAGTGGTACTACAAAGATGTTGAGGAGTGGGTAGAAGGCCGTTATGAATGGAAGTACGGAAGGAGGGAATATATTCCCGGGCATTTCGAGACAACAAGAAAATGGGCCAAGAATACCAACAGAAAAGAAACTTATACCGTCTCCGAAACCAAGGAAGTAAGAAGTGAGTTTTACAAAGAGCGCAAATATTGGGAAGACACCAAGGATATCACAACAGCTGCAGCTCAGGAAACGATCAACGGAATAAATAACAGGATCAACAAGCCAACAAATATGAAGGGTGATGTTGATAATAAGAAGCAGGCACTTGATGATGCAGAAGATCTGAATAAAAAGGCAGCAACCAAGCTTACAGAAGTAGAAGAAGCCTACAGAGCAGTAGTAGCAGCCGCTGAGTCACTCAAGGAACTTGAGAGAGCAGAGCATGTTTCTTACACAGCACTTACACAAGTAAGAAAGCAGTATGAATGGTACGTAGCAGCACTTAGAACAGCAGAGGGAGCATATCTCTACGCAGCATTCCAGGCAGGAACAGCTCAGGAAGAGGCTAACAGAGCACTTAAAGCACTTGAAGGCGAATTCGCATATGAGACTCCTACACCTGCCCCTGTTCCCGGACCCGCACCTGTTAATGAGGATACAACTCCTTCAGAGCCCGCAGGACCTGCAGGAGAACCTACAGATACAACTCCGGATTACACACCGGCAGCACCTATAGCTGCAGCAACTGTAGCAGCACCCGTAGCAGAGCCTGAGGAAGCAGTTCTCGGAGCAACAAGAGGAAACGGCGCAGCAGCAGAGAACGTAGTAGCAGAGGGTGAAGGAGAAGAGATCCGGGAAGAAGTTCCTGCAATCGAGAAGAAGGAAGAGAAGAAGGAAGAGGTTAAGAAGCCTGCAACAACTATCGATGACGAAGAAACTGCAAAGGCAGCAGCTCCTATCGAGACCAAGAAGGGCTTCCCTTGGTGGATCCTTATCATCCTTGCTCTTATCGTAGCAGTAACAATTGAAGAGTATAACAGAAGAAAGAATAAAGAGAATCAGAACATTCAGGAGTAATAAAAAAAATCACTTGAAGCATCTATAGTCAAACACCTTTAAAAAGGAGGCGGGTCGAAAGACCCGTCTCTTTATATTTTTGACCGGCCTAAAACATTTTTCTTGGCTATAAATAGAAAAAAGATTTATACTGTTATCTTGGGTAAATAATCCGTCTATGGGAGGACGTGATGAAAAAGTTTATTTATCGCATAATAAGAAAAGTGGTGTCCTGGGTGATGCCTGTATATAAAGCGGAGGGGGTAGACAATCTGCCTGAGGGTCCTGCTGTTGTAGTGGGCAATCATTCTCAGGCCTTTGGCCCATTGGCTGCCGAACTTTTTTTCCCCGGTAAGCACTATACCTGGTGCATTTGAGAAATGATGGAAAAAGACAAAGTTGCAGACTACGCCTATGGAGATTTCTGGTCCAAGAAGCCGGTTCTGATACGACCTTTCTTTAGATTGTTCTCGTACATTATTCCGCCAATTGCAGAAATTGTATTTACCAACGCTTATACCATACCGGTCTATCGCGACAAGCGTGTTATGAAGACCTTTCAGATTTCCTGCGACAAGCTTGAGGATAATGCCAAGGTAGTTATTTTCCCTGAGGATTACACTGAACACAACAATATTGTTCATGAGTTCCAGAGAGGATTTGTTCACTTGGCCAAGTATTATTACAGAAAGACCAATGAGCCTGTCCCCTTTGTTCCGATGTATGTCTGTCCGGAGCTTAGAAAGCTTGTTTTCGGAAAGCCGATCCTGTATTCGCCTGATCTGCCTGCGGCGCAGGAAGCTGACAGAATATGCACATACCTTCAGGATGCCATCACTGAGCTTGCTTACAATATGCAAAGACATCGGGTGGTGCCCTATCTGAATGTA
>JAEEGK010022322.1_pt1 | contig 13305 bp, 9 predicted proteins | sample 8958771 | NCBI WGS metagenome assembly JAEEGK01 (sample SAMN16246547, study PRJNA631951) | gut metagenome | biome: gut microbiome; feature: rumen; material: SC-attached | host: Bos | place: Iran: Karaj | collected 2018-10 | reverse complement strand
ACATCATCCTCGGTTCAGGAGCTCAAGGCCTTCTTTGAGAAGCTCAAGCTTACCGACACCGAGAAGCAGATATCAGGCCAGATCATGAAGGAGATCAAGGCAAGGCTCCAGTTTCTTGATTCTGTGGGACTTGGTTATCTTACCCTGAACCGGAAGGCGGCAACCCTCTCCGGCGGCGAGGCCCAGCGCATAAGGCTGGCCACCCAGATAGGAAGCTCCCTGGTGGGAGTCCTCTATATCCTGGACGAACCTACCATCGGCCTCCACCAGCGGGATAACGAGAAGCTTATAGATACTCTCAAGCACCTGCGGGACATAGGCAACACCCTTATTGTGGTGGAGCACGATGAGCAGACTATCCGCGCCGCCGACTATGTGGTGGAGCTTGGTCCTGGCGCCGGTGTCCACGGAGGCAGCATAGTTGCCCAGGGAACTGTGAAGGAGCTGCTCAAGAACAAAAAGAGCATCACTGCCAGGTTCCTGAACGGGGACGAGAAGGTGGAGGTCAAGGAAAAGAAAAGAGTTCCGAATCCCCACTGTATCACCATAAAAGGGGCTAAGGAACACAACCTTAAGAATATCGACGTGAAGTTCCCCCTGGGCAAGCTGGTGGTGGTCACCGGCGTCTCCGGCTCGGGAAAATCCAGCCTGGTGAACGACATCCTGTTCCCTGCGGCATACAACAGGCTCAACCACGCCTCCGAGCCGGAGGGCTCCTACAAGAGCATCTCGGGCCTTGAGCATATCGACAAGATAATAAACATAGACCAGTCAGCCATCGGCCGTACACCGCGGTCCAACCCGGCCACCTATGTGGAGGTCTTCGGAGCCCTGCGGAACCTGTTTGCAGAGGTGCCGGAAGCAAAGGCCAAGGGCTACAGCCCGGGCCGGTTCTCCTTCAACGTGAAGGGTGGCCGGTGCGAGAACTGCGAGGGAGGCGGCACCATCAAGATAGAGATGCACTTTCTCCCCGATGTCTACATAACCTGCGATGTGTGCGGCGGAAAGAGGTTCAACAGGGACACCCTGGAGATCCGCTACAAGGGAAAGAATATCTACGAGGTGCTGGAGATGACAGTGGAGGAGGCCTGCACCTTCTTCAAGAACAATCCCCTCATAAGCCGCAAGCTCAACGCCCTTAATGATGTGGGACTGGGCTATATCAAGCTGGGACAGTCGGCCCTGACCCTGTCCGGCGGCGAGGCCCAGCGTGTGAAGCTGGCATACGAGCTTTCCAAGGTGAGCACAGGGAAAACCCTGTATATCCTGGACGAGCCCACCACAGGACTCCACTTCGCCGACGTGAAGCAGCTTATGGAAGTTATAGAGAAGATAGTTGCCAAGGGCAACTCTGTGGTTATAATCGAGCACAACATGGATGTCATAAGAATGGCAGACTACATAATAGACTTAGGCCCCGAGGGGGGTACAGGGGGCGGCACAGTGGTGGCCACAGGCACTCCGGAGGAGATTGCCTCCTGTAAATCATCATACACAGGCCGGTTCCTGAAGGAGATGTTCCGCCTCTGATGAAGAAATTCCTGCTCCTTACAGTTCTGCTCCTCTTCTCTGTGTTCCTGGCGACAGCCCAGGAACAGCAGGAGAGTACAGCCCAGCAGGCGGGGGACAAGGACACCCTTTTCTACCGCACCCTGGTCCGGGACATCGAGACAGCCAGCTACACCGAGCTGGTGGAGTGGTGCCGGACTGTGGGAGTGCCGGAGAATGGCGATTCCGACGTGCTTAAGAAACGGCTTTTAGACTATTTCGAGGTGTCGAGCCAGCCTCCTGAGAAAAAGAAAGGGGATACCTTCATCATCAGAGGCTCTGACAAGACCCGCTACTTCAATGTGGAGCAGGCGGATGAGAACTATGTCACCATAAGCGGCGGTGTCACCCTGGAGGTGAATGAGGAGGAGAAGAATATTCTCCATCAGATCCAGGCCGACAAGCTTATCTACAACCAGAAGAAGCAGCTTATGACTGCAGAGGGCAATGTAATATACACCCGCAAGGTCAAGGACAAGGACGAGAAATATTTCGGCGACAAGCTTTCCTTCGATCTGGACGACTGGAGCGGTGTCTTCTTCCAGGGTATCTCTGAGAAGACTGTGGATATGAAGGGAAACGACACCAAGTTCTTCTATTCCGGCGACAAGATCTTCAAGTCGGGCAAGAATGTCTCTGTCATGGAGAATGCCACCATCACCTCCAACGGCGACCCGTCAACCTCCTACTACAGGCTCAAGGCCAAGAAGATTTGGCTTCTGGCACCGGGCGAGTGGGGCGTTCGGAACGCTGTCCTCTATGTGGGTAACATCCCTATGTTCTACTTCCCGTTCTTCTTCAAGCCGGGAGACCGCTTTGTATTCCGCCCGTCCGTGGGTTATCATGATGTGAAGGGCCACTTCATCCAGACCACCACATATTTCAAGGGAGAGCCCACATCCAGCGGCGAGAACCTCTCTTTCCTGGCCGCCTCCGATGCCGAGGACAGGCTTTACGAGAAGGAGCTCAACGGCCTTTACCTGCGCCGCACCGAGACCCTTAAGGAGAACCCGGACGACGAGTCCTACATCAAACTCATGGTGGATGCCTACTACAACCTGGGCCTTTACGGCGCCCTGGAGGGAGACCTTAACAAGACCGACCACATAGACGAGACCAAGTTCTACCTGGGCTTTGCCAAGACCCGCAACATATACGATTACTCAGGCTACAGCACCCCATACTATCAGTATGATGACGGTAGCCTGGATGATTACTGGAACAAAGGCTACTTCGGCAGCACCGAGTTCCCGTTCCGTTTCGGAGCCGAGCTGAACACAGGAATAGGCTTCAAATACTTCAAGTCCACGCTCTCCTTCGACATCTATTCAGACCCATACCTCCTGCGCGACTTCGAGAACCGCAGCGAGAACATGAACTGGGGTAAGATACTGGGCATGGAGGATGATATAGAGGATGTGGAGGACGAATATACCGGTGTCCGGGATCGTCTGTACTGGCTGTTCCACACCGAGTTCGACCCCACCTTCAAGATATTCGGCAACTACTTTGACCTGCAGGTGACCAAGCTGGACTTCTATATGAACTGGAAGAACAAGCTGCGTGATATCGATGGCTTCGAGGGGCTTGACCCCAATGCTGACAGGTATGTGGACCCAGGCAACAAGACCGATTACTGCTTCCCAGAGTCCACCTTCTACTATCCTGAGAACTACGTGCTCCCAGACCTTGCTGTGAAGATAGAAGGCACAATCTTTGACCGCACCTACAACAGCGACACAGCCCGTGAATCCAAAAAGCAGAGGCGGGAGAAGGAACTGGAGGAAAAGCGTGCGGCCAAGGAGGCGGAGGAGTCTGATCTCAGCGAGGAGGAACTGGCCAAACGTGAGCGGTTGGCAGAGCAGCTGAAGGCCAAGGTACAGTCTCCGTTTGAGGAGGATAAGGAAGAGAAGGTAGAGATCTGGGGACTCCGGGCTCCTGATGATGTGGATGATATCCCTATAACTCTCTATTCGGACAGGAACTTCTTCGATCACAACTTGGGTTATCTGATAACTCCTAACTTCATCATAGATAACCGAATGAAGGATGCCGATGTGCTGGTGCCAAGCGACGTGGACTTTGACCGCACATACTCTGTAATGCGTACCTACGGTGACGGAAAGCTCATGTACAGGGCTGGTGTCCTGAACACTCTGTTCACCATCAGTGAGGACTTGGTGTTCAGCGGAGAGTACAGAAAACACACTGACCGGGACGATTCCATCACCGACGAGGAGTGGGAAAGCCTTGAGTTCCAGGACTACGTCGCATCCAACTATCAGATAGAGAACGACCTGCTGTTGAAGACCATGCCGCTGTTCATGTTCGACCGCATCTCAGAAAGCTATCTTTCCTACAATGTGGAGACCATCCTGTTCAAGAAGACCTTTGACTACATCGATGAAAAGGATGATCCGGTCTATACAGAGGATACCTTCGAGTGGGATAAGGAGTACTTCAAGAAGCACGAGAGCGAGCTTTTCCTCAGCTATCTTGCCGGCTGGCGCCAGTTCCAGACAGCCCGCTTCAAGACTGTTATGGAGCCGCTGAACCGGGAGTTCGAGAATGAGGATATAGTCCGCACCGGTCCTCTCACATCATCAATGTTCTTCAAGATGAAGGAGAATGATGACGGCGATATCCTCTACGATCCGCTGCGCTTCACCGAGCGCCTTGAGTATGGCGACAGCTATCTTCAGGGAATATACAGACAGAATCTGCAGTACAACTATGCCCAGGATTACGAGCTTGAGGGCAAGATAAGCTTCTTTGACGACAACCTCTACTTCAAGCAGAGCTATATGTACAACATTGAAGAGGGACATCATCAGGAGGCCATCTCCACACTCAACATTTGGTACCTGAACCTTATGTACAAGGCCGAGTGGATGCGCCCTTACTACTATGAGGAAGGGGTAGGCTGGATGCAGGAGGATGACGAGGATTTCGTGCCGTCCAAGTTTGTGGCTACATTTAAGTTCTCCAAGTACGGAAAGCCTTTCTGGCGCAACAGGATACGCTATAAGACCGAGGTTGACATCGGGTACAACATGGACCTCCAGCGGTTCACCGACAACGCCCTTACAGCAAGCTTCGGCTTCCATGCCAATGTCTACAGACTCTTCGATATATCGTTCAAGACCACATCGGAGAACAACAGCACCTACCGCTATTCAAGAGACAAGGCCGCCAAGGTGGGCGAGGAGTACATAAATCCGTTCACCGACCTGTGGAAATCCTTCTCTTTCTGGGACAAGGACAAGCGGTACGAGTCGGGATTCAAGCTCAAGAGCCTGGAGACCAAACTGGTGCACCATCTGTGCGACTGGGACCTTTCCTATACCTACAAGGGCTATCCTGAACTGGACACCGACGGGCAGACACCTAAGTGGGACTGGAAGTCTGAGTTCTGCATCCTGGTGCAGTGGAACCCTATACCGGAGCTCAAGACCCAGGTCAAGAAGAACAAGGAAGACAGGTATTCGATGTGATGTATCTTACTATTCCTTTTGCAGGTGGTAAAGCGGTGGTCTATGTATCTCTGGCCGCTGCTGGGGATATGGGGGCCAACACTGCACCGGAGATGGCAGCGCGGGAGGCTTTTTTCCGTGCCACCGGCCTTTTGGAGGAGTCCCGTTACCCGCTTGTGCTTGAGCAGATCCATTCCCGGGTCATCTACGACGCCGCAGAGCTGGCCGGCCACCGGAGCGTGGAGCAGGGGCTTCTGCCGGGGGACGGGATTATTTCGAGGGAGCCTCGGGCAATGGCGGTCTCGGTGGCCGACTGTGTACCTATTTTCATCTACGATACCCGTACCGGGGCAGCAGGTGCCTTCCACTCAGGGTGGAAGGGGACAGGCATCGCCTCCGACGGGGCGAAGCGCATGGTGCGGGACTACGGATGTAGCCTGTCGGATATGGAGGCTGTTATAGGGCCTGCTATAGGGGGGTGCTGCTACCAGGTAGAGCAGGACCGGTATGAATACTTCCTCAAAAACTTCGGCCCCGTCGGAGTTGAAAAGCGTGATAATTCTTATAGTTTAGATTTAAAACTGATAAATTACAATATTTTATCAAAGTTGGATTTGAAAAATATAGTAGTTTCCGATGCCTGCACCTGCTGCGACAGGCGGTTCTTCTCTTTCCGCAGAGCTATAGCTGAGGGGGCTCATTTCTCCCGTATGCTTGCATATATAAAAATTTTAGAATAAGGTTAGGACTATGAATGATACAGGAAAACAGCTTGTAAATATAGTGTTTGATGCCCTTACGGTAGTATTTAAGGAAGCAGGGGCAGAGGTGGACTTTACCCCCGATTCCATCATCCCGGGAATCCCGCCCAAGCCGGAGCTTGGTGATGTGGCTTTCCCAATGTTTGTCTATGCCAAGAAGCTCCGCCAGGCTCCGCCTAAGATTGCAGCCGATGTGGCAGCCCATATCCAGGGCGCACCTGGCCTCCAGGTGCTTACAGCCGGGCCATACGTCAACTTCAAGGTGGACCGGAAGGCTGTGGCCCAGCAGACCCTCAGCACAGTGCTGGAACAGGGCGCTGACTACGGCCGCACCGACTCACTCAAGGGCAAGCGCATAATGGTCGAGTTCTCGTGCCCCAACACCAACAAGCCGCTCCACCTGGGGCACCTCCGCAACGATTCCTACGGCGAGAGCGTATCCCGTATCTTTGCGGCCAACGGCGCCGAAGTCAAGAAGGTGAACCTGATCAACGACCGGGGCATACATATCTGCAAATCCATGGCTGCCTACCAGAAGTTCGGCGCCGGTACAACCCCGGAGTCGGAGCATATCAAGGGCGACCACTTTGTGGGCGACTACTACGTCAAGTACAATACATGGGCCCAGACCGACGAGCAGGCAGAGCCCATCGCCAGGGATATGCTGGTCAAATGGGAGGCCGGTGACAGCGCCACAGTTGAGCTGTGGAAGCTGATGAACAAGTGGACCATAGACGGTATCTTTGAAACCTACAAGAAGACAGGCATCTCCTTCGACAAGATTTACTACGAGAGCCAGACCTACAAGCTGGGCAAGGATATCATTCTGGAGGGGCTTGCGAAGGGGCTTTTCTACAAGAACGAGAAGGGTGCCATCTGCGTGGACCTCTCCGAGATAAACCTGGACACCAAGGTGCTGCTCCGGGGTGACGGCACATCTGTCTACATAACTCAGGATATTGGAACCGCCATATCGCGGCACGAGGACTGGCCGTTTGACGCCCTGTTCTACGTGGTGGGCTCGGAGCAGCAGTATCACTTCAAGGTGCTTTTCTACGTGCTCCAGAAGCTGGGCTTCCAGTGGGCCAAGGACCTGCATCATCTTTCCTACGGCATGGTAAACCTGCCTGAGGGCAAGATGAAGTCCCGGGAAGGGAAGGTTGTGGATGCCGACGACCTTATCGAGGAGCTTGAGAAGATGGCCAAGGAGGAGATCATCGCCAAGGGGCGGGAGGCCGAGATTGCCGATGTGGACAAGGCTGCCGAGTCCATTGCTCTGGGCGCTCTGAACTACTTCCTCCTCTCCACAATCCCTACCAAGGATATGGTGTTCAATCCAGCCGAATCCCTCTCCTTCAACGGCAACACAGGCCCATACCTGCAGTATACCGGCGCCCGCATCTGCACTATGCTGGGCAAGTATGAGGGTTCAACTGAAGGTGTGGATTACAGCCTGGTATTAAGCGACGACGAGTGGGAGATAATCAAACTGATCGGCGGCTTTGGCGAGACTGTCAAGCAGGCCGGTGCAGAGTACAATCCTATGCTCATCACAGCATATCTCTACAACCTGGCAAAACATTACAGCAAGTACTATCACGACTGCCCGATATTAAAGAGCGAGCCCGAGGTGGCAAAGGCCAGAGTAGTGCTGTCAAAGGCTGTGCTTCAGGTGCTCAAGAATGGCTTTGCCCTTATAGGCATCCCATTCCTTGAGGCTATGTGATTATTTTATAGGGGTCTTTTTCCCGTCTTCTCCCACTGCTGTGAATGTGATGGTGGTGGAGAAGACCGGAGCTTTGTTCTCTTCCTTGTCATCCACGATATAGACATCACAGCTGTAAGTGGCGCAGGTGCAGCCCACCTTGACCCGTGTGGTATGGAACCGCAGTATGGCGCCATTGGGTATGCCACGGCTGAATGAGGTGTCGCCCATGGCCCGGGTGACCAGTTTTTTCTCGGGGAAATCAATGGCTGCAGCAATCCAGCAGAATTCATCAATCCACAGCAGCATCTGGCCTCCGAAGAGATATCCGTGCTGGTTCAGGTGCTCAGTCCGAACAATGATATAGTTGTCCATATTCTCTTCCTTAAAGTGTTATTCTCAGGCCGTCATAGGCCGGCTCTATTCCAGGAGGAAGCTCCGAAAGCAGCTTTGCGTGGTCTATGTCGTGGCACATGTGGGTGAAATAGGTGCGCTCTGCCTTAAGCTTCTGTGCCAGTGCCAGGGCTTTCTCCACTGTGAAGTGGGTAGGGTGGTCCTTGTATTTCAGGGCATCGATCACTGCCACCTTGAGGCCGTTCAGAAGATGCAGTGAGGCCTTGGGGATGTAGCTGCAGTCGGTCAGATATGCGAAGTCACCTATTCGGTAGCCGAAGGTCTCAAGCTTCCCGTGGAGCATGGGGACAGGTATTATCTCCAGCTTACCTCCATCTTTGGTTGGAATGTAGAAGGGGCCTTCCACCGGATACAGCTGTATATGGGGCTTCCCGCCCCCAATCTGGGTCACGTTGAAGATGTAGTCGAACCGCTTTCTGATTATGCTTATCACCTTGGTACTGCCATAGACCGGCATAGGGCGCTTGAATGTCATGGGACGGATGTCGTCCAGCCCATGCAGATGGTCGGCGTGGGTGTGGGTTATCAGCACAGCGTCGGCAGTGGAGAGCTTTTCCCGCAGCATCTGGATGCGGAACTCAGGGGTCATGTCTATGATAATCTCTGTCCCCTTGGTGCGCACATAGACCGAGCAGCGTGTCCTGTTGTTCTTGGGGTCGGAGGATGTGCAGACAGGACAGTCGCAGCCTATTACCGGAATGCCGTGGGATGTTCCTGTGCCCAGAAAGATTACTTCCATCTATTGCCTTATTTTCCGCTGCAGTAGTAGTCGGCGATATTGGTGAAGATATCGGTTACTCCCAGCTTTTCCCGGGCCGCAAAGTCGTAGTGCTTGCATGGCTCCTTGCCAGGGTAGAAGATCTCCTCCTCGTTCCAGACGCGGATAGGCAGGTCTGTCTTCTCACGGATATTGGGCACGTCCAGCATCTCTACATATGGATGAAGAGCGTTCACCGGGTACTTCTGGGAGAATTCCAGGCAGAGTCTCTCGGAGTCGTAGAGGATTCCTGCGTTCACATACGGATATTTCTGCTTAATCAGCACTATTGATTCCGGATTGAAGGAGGAGTATACGATATATTTATCCAGACCCCATTCCTTAACCAGTGCCACAATCATGTCCTCTATACCCTCATAGCGGACCTCGCTGGTCTTTAGCTCTATGTTGATGAGGAGGCCCTTTGCAAGGCACACAGGCTTAAGGAGTGTGAACACTTCTTCGATGGTAGGCACCTGTGTATACTGAGGAACGCCATTCACAGGGTGAGTCTCTATCTTGAGAGCTTTGATTTCATCCAGTGTGAAGTCTTTTACCCAGCCTTTGCCGTTGGTGGTGCGGTCAACTTTCTCGTCGTGGATTACCACCATCTTCCGGTCTTTGGTGAGCTGGATATCAAGCTCTATGCCGGTTACAGGCAGTTTGCTGGCAGCCTCGAAGGACTGCAGTGTATTCTCTGGCCAGGTGTAGCAGCACCCTCTGTGGGCCCAAATTTTCATATTATGCCTCCATATTTATGCGTTTTTATAATTATAGCACGGTTTTTGTCAGTTGTTAAGAGAAAAGATATATGTTGTCTGGCGATACCCAGAGCCTGCACACGGTGTCAGGAAGCTTGAAAGGGTAGCTGTCGTACATGATGATGTGGCCGAACCTGGTTTCTGCTGTGCAGAGATATCTGCTGCCGTAGAATGTCCTTTTCTTTATCTGTCCCATGAAGATGTTTTCTCCGGTCTTGCCCGAGAGCATGCAGCATTCGGGGCGGAAGAAGAGTTTTACCTCATCTCCTTTTGCAAAGTTATAGGACCTGTTTTGTACCATAAAGGTCTGGCTGCCCTCACAGCGTACTGATACCAGGTCTCCTATAGAGGTCACGGTGCCTTTGATGATGTTGGACTGGCCTACAAACTGGGCCGCATATAGGCTCTTTGGTTGGAAGTAGATCTCCTCCGGCTTACCTGTGCACTCTATGTTGCCCCGGCGGAACACCGAGATGCGGTCAGAGATTGTCATGGCCTCCTCCTGGTCGTGGGTGACGTAGATGGTGGTCAGGTTGTTCTTACGGTGGGTCTCCAGTATCTGGGCCTTGAGCGCTTCCTTGAGCTTCTCGTCGGCGGCGCTCAGGGGTTCGTCCAGGAGGAGTAGAGCAGGGTTCACTGCTATGGCCCTGGCCAAGGCCACCCGCTGCTTCTCGCCGCCCGAAAGGGTGTCTGGCTTTCTCTTTTCGTACCCGGGGAGGGCCACTGCCTCCAGCAGTTCCTGGGTGCGTGATGCTATCTTGTCCTTAGGCCAGTGCTGTGTCTCGGGGCCGTAGCCTATGTTCTTGGCCACATTCATGTTAGGGAAGAGAGCGTAGTCCTGGAATACAATGGAGATGCCCCTCTTTTCGGGCGGCACTGCAGTTATGTCCCGGCCATCCAGGATAATACGCCCCGAGTCGGGGGCAGTGAAGCCTGCGATTATACGGAGCAGGGTGGTTTTGCCACAGCCGGAGGGGCCTAAGAAGGTATGGAACTCGCCTTCATGCAGCTCTAGGTTGGCGTTAAGAGTAAAGACTCCGTAGCTCTTTTTTATGTTCTCAAGTATCAGTTTCATAGGCTAATCTCTCCAAGTCGGTCGATGGCATAGAAGGCTGCAATGCAGATTAAAAGAAGTACTGTCCCCATGGCACAGGCCTGGTAGAACCGGTATGCTCCAATAAGGCGGTATATTGCCACAGGCATTGTGGTAAAGCCCTCTGGTGCCAGCATCAGTGCGCCGTTGACCTCGCCGGCTGACACTGCGAAGGCGAAGATGCCTGCTGTGAATATTCCGTTTTTAATCATTGGCAGCTTGACGGTCCATAGTATGCGGAGCGGCTTTGCGCCAAGGCTCTGGGCACACTCTATGCACCTTCTGTTTATCCTGCTGTAGAACAGGGAAATTGCTTTTATGGTGAAGGGGAGCACTGCGGCAGTGTGCACTGCTATAAGGAGCAGCTTGCCATTGGGTCTGAAGCCCAGCCTTGATATGGTCAGCATATAGCCCAAAGACAGAAGTATAGAGGATATTCCCAAGGAGGCGAAGAAGAAAATCTGCACCAGGAAGGAGCCCTTGGGCCACCTGGAGATTACAGCAGAGATGACCAGCGACAGCACTATTGCGCATATCACAGTGGCCACTGCGATAAATACAGTGTTCAGCACCGGGTTGTACATGTTGGGCTGGGCGAAGGCCTTGTACCAGCCGAGGGTAAGCCCTTTCGCCTTGCCCCAGCCGCTCTTTCCGGTGAAGGAGTTGAGGGCTATGGTAACCATAGGAAGCGCCACATAGAGCACAAGGAAAACTATATAAAGGAGAGCTGGCAGGTGGCGCACAAAGGAAAGCTGCTTGGTCGGCACTGTGCCATGCTTGCCCACGGGGACAGCGTAGCTGCTCCTCTGGTGCCCGGCGGCGGTGTAGAGGGCGATGAAGAGCAGGGTTATGAGGGACTCAATACCCCCCAGTGCACAGGCTTTGGTTATGTTTGAGGTAGTGCGGGCCAGCTTGTATATCTCCACCTCCATGGTTGAATACTGGGGACCGCCGCCCAGCACCAGCACTATGGAGAAGCTCATGAAGCAGAGTACGAAGATGAGGGCGCAGGCTGCTGTGACAGCGCCCAGCAGCCAGGGACAGGTGACTGTCCCGAACAGACGCAGCCGGCCTGCTCCCAGGCTTCTGCCTGCCTCATACAGGTTTACAGGTATTTTCTCCCACACCGGGTATACAAACCGGATGAACAGAGGGATATTGTAGAAGGTGTGGGCTATGAGTATGGCCTTTAAACTGTAGAGCAGGGCCAGCGGAGGCTGTTCTGCGCCCGACAGGGCCATCAGGGCCCTGTTTATGATACCGTTGTTGCCGATCAGCAGCACTATGCCCAGCACCGCCGCGATAGGGGGCAGAACATAGGGCACTGTAATTAAGGCTTTAAGAAAGTTCTTGCCCCGGAAGGTGTACCGGGCCAGGATATATGCCCCCGGGAATCCTATTGCGGCGCTGAGCAGGGTGCTGAGCGCCCCCTGTTTAAGGGAGAAAAGGCATATCCTCCTGCAATAGCTGTCGCCCAGCACCTGGCTCAAGCCTTCCTTAGAGAAACCGGTGGCAAAGACAGTTATCACCGGCACATAGAAGAAGACCAGCAGAAGCAGAAATGGGACAATAAATAGAAGCAGAAGAAGCCTGTTCTTGTTCATTTGGCCAGTGTGCTCTCAAGCCAGCCTGAAAGCCAGCTGTCCAAATTCTTGTCTATTTCCTCTGCATCCAGAAGGAGAGGCTTATCAGAGATAGGGGCGCTTTCGTAAGATGCAGGAAGCTGAGTCTTCATCACCGGGTACATCCAGTTGGTAAGTGGCAGCACCTTCTGGAAGTCCTTGGTCATGACAAAGTCCATGAACTTCATGGCAGCATCCACATGGGGTGCATCCTTGAGGATTCCCATCCCCTCGGTCTGCATATAGTTGCCCTCCTTGAAGAGGACAGCCTTGATATGGTCAACCATCTCATACTCCACATGGTAGGCCGGGCTTGTGGTGTAGCTTATGACCATAGGAGCCTCGCCGCTGGTGAAAAGGCCGTAGCCGGAACTCCAGCTCTCAGATACAGTGAGCACGTTGGGCATCAGCTTCTTCCAGTAATCCTTGTAGCCTTCTCCCTTGCACTTCACAGTCCACAGCAGGAAGCCAAGTCCGGGGCTTGATGTGCGGGGATCCATCACTATAAGCGATTTCTTGTATTTTGGGTCCAGAAGATCATCCAGACTCTTGGGCGGATTCTTTATCTTATTGCTGTCATACACCAGAGAGAAGAAGCTGTAGTCGTAGGGAATGACATGGAAGCTCTTGTCGAAGATCAGGTCCTCGCTGATATCCTCTATTCCTTTAGGCATGTAGGAGAGGAACAGATCGTTCTTGAGCACGGTGGATAGTTGGTTGTTGTCCACTCCGATTATGATGTCGGCTCCAGGCCTTCCTTTCTCCATTATGGCCATATTGATGATCTCGCCTGCGCTGCCACCCTGTCTTGTCTCGATCTTGATTCCATATTTCTCCTCAAAATCAGGGAACACCAAAGGGGCAGGGCCCCATTCCGAAAGGAAGGAGTCGGTGGCATAGACCACCAGGACATTGGAGTCGGCCGAAGACTGCTCCTTGGAGCCTCCTGCAAACGCATACACAGCCATGCAGAGACAGAGAACAACTAGAAGTGATTTTTTCATGATACCTCCCGCATGGGGTGGTGAGAAGAGCATTTTTCCTACGCCAGCATTATCTGGATCAGGTTCGGTCGGTTCCAAGAAGAACCCTCTCAGCCCACTTACAGGTGAGCTCCCGCCAATATAATAGACCTTTAATCTTGTTTTGTCCAATTAATTTCTTGAAGATA
>JAEEGK010022321.1_pt1 | contig 13305 bp, 8 predicted proteins | sample 8958771 | NCBI WGS metagenome assembly JAEEGK01 (sample SAMN16246547, study PRJNA631951) | gut metagenome | biome: gut microbiome; feature: rumen; material: SC-attached | host: Bos | place: Iran: Karaj | collected 2018-10 | reverse complement strand
AGTTCATGCATTTACCAACTAGATAGTCATCATTTCCGCCTGCAGCGCCCATTAGCCAAGTTCCGCCCCAGTAGTAGTAAGCTGGACCTTCACAAACTGCCCAGTCACCTTTACAACCTTTTTCTGGATCTTGAGCATTACCCATACAGAAGTTGTAGTACCAAGCTGGACCAAACCAACAGAATGTCTTACCAGTTGCGAACATTTCGTTTGTACATTCATCATCCCAAATACCAGCTGTTAATGTATAACCGTTCTTAATGAAGTTTTCAGCTTGAGCCATCCAAGCTTCGATTTGTGGATCGAATTGTAACTTGAGATCATCATTAACCCAAGGTTGAGTAACATTGTTAGAGAATGCACGGTAAGTTTCAGCGAATGAAGAAGTCATATAATAACCTTTAGCCTTCATATCAGCAGCTACAGCATTGAATTTATCCCAGTTAGAGATCTTTTCTTGAACTTTAGCTGGATCGTCAGTTCCGAATACAGCCTTAGCAATTGATCTTCTATAGATAACGCCAGCTGGGCAGCATTGGAATGATACACCCTTAACAACACCTTTAGAATCAGAAGCAACTTGGCTAGTGTATTTATAAGTGTTACTTAAGTTGAAAACACCAAGATCTTTAATAGGAGTAGTGTATTTACTGTTAGAGTACTTTAAGATGTAGTCAGCTTCAGCTAAGAACATATCAACTTTTTCATCATCACTAGCTGTTTCATTAGCTTTAAGATGTGTGTCTAATGCCTTTTGATATTGTCCACCTTCAGATGGTACGATAGTCCATTTAACTAATTTGCCATCATAATGATACTCTTTTGGTTTTAAAGAATCATCTTTCTTTTCAGCAGCTTCAACGAATTTTGCTCTTTCATCACAAACGTATTTTTCAAAGAAGCCTTTGAATTCTTCGTTCCATGCCATGATATGGAAAACTTTAGAATCTGATTTAGCAGGAGCTTTTCTACAACCTACTAATGTTAGTGCTGCGATTGCAGCAAACAAACCTAAAAATAATTTTTTCATTTTTCCTCCGTTTATTATATTAAAAAAATTATATTTTGTTTACAATCTTATTTGGTTTTGTTCACTTAAACGTTTAAGTAAACTCAAAAAATTATAAGCCAACAGTTCAAATTTCTGATACCAAAATGGTTAAAATTGTGTATGTTTTGGTATAAATTATCAAACCACTAGCTTTCTAGACACCATTATTCTATCAAATGTTAAATAAAATGTAAACGTTTTTTTTCAACTTCTTAAACGTTTTAGTGTTTTACGTAAAAAATTAACAATTTAATGCAATTTCTTTTATAATTTTTATTATAAATCGTACTTTTTCATAAATTTATACACGATAAAAATTAACAAAAATATTTTTTAATTAATTCAAATTAAGCTTCTTCTTATGCTATTTAGGCAATAAAAAAGACAACGGCTAACCATTGTCTAATTTATATCTTTTACAGTTTGACCTTCTTGTAGCCATCCCTTAATAATCATTTGTTCTGGGATAGATGATTTAGGATTCTCTATGATCTCAATTAACTTTCTTGCTGATTGACGACCAATCTCTACTGAGTCTTGAACGTAAGTTGTTATTATAGGTCTTATTAATCTAGATAGTTTAATTCCATCATATCCAACAATTGAAATATCATCAGGAATTCTTAAACCATTCTTTTCTATAATAGTGATTCCACCAAGCAGTGAATAGTCATCAGGATAGATTATTACAGTAGGTCTATCTTTAAGTGCTAGTAATTCTCTTGTAGCTATTGCACTAACTTTTGGTAAGTGATAACGACCTTCTTTAACATATTCTTCTTTTACTTGAATACCATTTTCTTCACATGCACGATAGAAGCTTGATACACGCTTTTGAGTAACTGATGTTTCATCACCTTTAATAAAAGCAATCTTTTTGTGGCCCATTTTAGCCAAATAGTTAACAATATCCATCTCACCTTGAATATTATCAGACGATACACATGACTTTCCATCAAAGGAATAATCTATAGTTACAGTAGGTATTTCACTATCTACAAGATTAATTACTTCTGGATCTTTAAAATTTACAGAAGCAATGATTACACCATCAACATTTCTATATTTAGCATGTTCATAGAAAGTTAAATCATTTTGTTTTAAATGGTGAGATATAAATGTAATATCATATCCATATGCTTCTGCTTCATTCTTAATTGCATTTAACATAGAAGAGAAATATTCATGTTCTAGACCAGAACTTGTTTCGTCAACAAAAAGCACGCCAATGTTATAGCTTCTATTAGTCTTAAGAAGTTGAGCAGATGAATTAGGAATATATCCCATTTCTTTTGCTACTTTTCTTATATATTCAGCTGTCTTTTCATTTAAGTCTGAATTACCATGTAGTGCTTTACTTACTGATGCAATTGAAACACCACACTTTTCAGCAATGTCTTTAATTTTGATCATAAATATACTTCTTTTCCAATTTTAAACGTTTAAGTTTTAATTACCAAATATTATAAATATTAAGGTGATAATAGTCAACCACTTTTCAAAAAGTTAGTAAAAAAGTGTTGATTTTACAAAAAAACGTATTTATAATTAAAATATACGTAACTTAAACGTTTACGGAAACACTTTTGAGGTATGTTTATGAAGTACGGACATTTTGATGACCTAAATTATGAATATGTAATAACTGATTATAATACACCACTTCCATGGATTAACTATTACGGACAAGATGGATTCTTTTCTCTAATGAGTAACACATGCGGTGGATACATGTTCTATAAAGACGCTAAGCTTAGAAGAATTACGAGATTCAGATATAATAGTACTCCTCGTGATAATGGTGGTAGATATTACTATATTAATGATAATGGAACTATTTGGAATCCAGGATTCCTTCCAACTAAGACAAAACTTGATAGTTATAAATGCCGTCATGGTTTAGGTTATAGTATCTTTGAAAGTGAAAAGAATGGTCTTAAATGTGAACTATTATGTTTCGTTCCACTTAAAGACTTATGTGAAATCAATCAAATAACTCTAACTAATAATACTAATGAAGTTAAAAACATTACTTTACACGGTGTTATTGAATGGTGTTTATGGAATGCAGTAGATGATCAAACTAACTTCCAAAGAAATTATAGTATTGGTGAAGTTGAAGTTGATGATACTACAATCTACCATAAAACTGAATATAGAGAACGTCGTAACCACTTCTCCTTCTATCATGTTAGTGAGAAGCATGATGGTTTCGATACCGATTTAGATACATTTACTGGTTTATATAATAGCTATAGAGATGCAGATGCAGTTATGAATGCTAAATCATTTAATAGTATGGCATCTGGTTGGTCACCAATTGCGTCACATATGTTTAAGTTTGCACTTAAACCAAGAGAATCTAAGACTATCATCTTCCAAACTGGTTATATTGAAAATGATGAAGATAAGAAATTCACTTCATTAAACGTTATTAATAAAGAAAAAGCTTATGCTTTACAAAAGAAATATCAAACTAAAGAAGCCGTTTTAAAAGCCTTTAATGAACTTAAAGAAAACTGGTTAACTCTTCTTTCAAGATTACATATTGAATCAAACAATGAAAAGTTCGATAGAATGGTAAACATCTGGAACCAATATCAATGTATGGTTACATTCAATATGTCGCGTAGTGCTTCTTACTTTGAAAGTGGTACTGGACGTGGTATGGGATTTAGAGATAGTTGCCAAGACTTACTTGGATTCCTTCATTTAATTCCAGAAAGAACCAGAGAAAGAATTAAAGATATTGCCTCAATTCAATTTGAAGATGGTTCTACTTATCATCAATACCAACCTCTAACTAAACGTGGTAATGCAGATATCGGTGGTGGATTTAATGATGATCCACTCTGGCTAATTGCGGCTGTAAGTCAATATATTAAAGAAACTGGTGATTATACAATTCTAGATGAACCTACTCCATTTAATAATGTTGAAGGAAGTGAAAAGCCATTAATTGATCACTTAAGAGCTTCTATTAATTTCACTATTACACATAAAGGTCCGCATGGTCTTCCACTAATTGGTCGCGCTGACTGGAATGACTGTCTTAATTTAAACTGTTTCTCAAAAACACCAGGTGAATCTTTCCAAACTGTTTCTAATTTTGAATCAGGTAAAGCTGAATCAGTATTCATCGCTGGTATGTTTGTATTATACGGAAATGAGTTTAAACAAATTCTAAATCATATAGGTTTAACTGATGAAGCAACTAAGCTTGAAAAAGAAATTAAATCAGTTGAGGATGCAGTTATCAAATATGGTTGGGATGGCGAATGGTTCTTAAGAGCATATGATGCTTTCGAACATAAGATTGGTAGCCACGAATGTGAAGATGGTCAAATATATATTGAACCTCAAGGTTTCTGTACAATGGCTAAAATTGGTCAAAGTTTAGGTTATGGCAAGAAAGCCTTAGATTCAGTTGAAAAATATCTAACTAATGATTATGGTGTAGAAATCTTACATCCATCATATAAAGAATATCACCTTGAACTTGGCGAGGTATCAAGTTATCCAATGGGATATAAAGAGAATGGTTCTGTCTTCTGTCATAATAACCCATGGATAGTTATCGCAAATACTGTAATCGGTAATAATGAAAGAGCGTTTGATGTATATAGAAGAAACTGCCCTGCTTATTTAGAGGACGTTTCTGAAATACATAAAACTGAACCTTATATCTATTCTCAAACTATCGCAGGTAGAGATGCTAAAAACTATGGCGAAGCTAAGAATAGCTGGCTTACTGGTACTGCTTCTTGGACTATGTATGCTGCAAGTCAAGCCATCCTCGGTATTAAACCTGATTATGATGGATTAATTGTTGATCCGCATCTACCTAAGAGTATTAACAAGATCCATGCAACAAGAATCTTTAGAAATGTTAAATACAATATCACTATCTTAAATAGTTGTAGTGGTAAATATGAAATGATTGTTGATGGTAAGAAACTTGAAGGAAACATCATTCCATACGAAGAAACTAATAAAGTTATAAATGTCGAAATAAGAATATAGATTTTATTCTTCATTCATCTCCTTAAAAAAGAAGCTAGTGTTACAGCTCACTAGCTTCTTTTGTTTTTTGTCTTTATTCTTGTGGTTGAGTTTCAAGTCTTTCTTCTTTTCTTCTTTTAGTTATAAGACCAACAAGTGCCTTTATACCTAAGATTATTCCTACCATTAAAAGTGATAGAGGAATATAGAATAAAAGCATAATAGCTGTATATATGCCTCTTAGGCCATGTGATGCTAATGCGTTTGCGATAGTTGGCATGAGTGGTGCACCATCTCCAGCATATAAAAGCATATAGTCAGTCTTTAAAATATAATCTACTGGGATAACTATAATAGACATAATTACTATAGGAATGAATGATAAAAGCACTGTCTTTAAAGTAATCTTATAGTAATTCGATACGATAATAGCTAAAGCTACAAAGAACATAAAGTAATGGAAGAAATAAGAATATAAAGCTCCATATGTGAATATCGGGTAGAACTTAAATCCATTTACAGTAAATACTCCTGTAGCACCAGCTAGAAGCCCAATAGTTACAAGGAAAGCTAAAGATATTTCTTTCGCTTTTCCTTTTGCCCATCCAGCAATCAATAAGCAATAAATATAAATTGAACAAGTATAAAGAGGTAGTCCGCCAGTAAAATTGAATGGGTGACCATGTTTAGTGCATTCTACTCCTTCCCAAATCTCATATACAATTTCTCCTACAAGCACCAATATAGACATAACTTTTAAGAAGTTAGTCATCCATGCTTCACTTCTTTTTCTAATCACGAAAAGCATAGTGATTAAAAGAGAGAATGTGACAATAAGTAAAATTATATGAGCTAATCCATATGTATCAGGAGTAAACCCAATAAAGTCATCTTTATATTTAAAAAAGTTCATAACAATACCTCAAATTATATTTCTTTGAGTATTATAGCATTAATATATAAAATACAAGCAATAAAAAAACCGCGAGATTACTCTCGCAGTTTTAGAATTGATTAAAAACCTACTGATATAGTTATAACTACATTTCGAAGAGTTACTGTCATAGTACTTCTAATTAGAGGGATTCTATCGTCTACTAATTTAACATATATTGTATATGCACCTTCAGAATCAGAATCCTCCTCTGTTAGATATTCATCAGCAGCATATACTCTTTCACCTTTCATTAAAGTAAGCGTATATTGAGCAGGATCTAATGTAGCATCATAGATAAATCCAGTTCCAGGTTGTTTAAGTCTTAATGAAACATCAAATACAGTTGTAAGAACTTCCGAAACTAATACACCTGGTTCAGAATCAGAATAATCACCATAGTATGATCCACCGAGTGATACACTTAATCCAACACATCTACCTTGAACTTCAGTTGATGGCCATAATTCTCTTCCGTATAAACTACTAAGTTGTAGTACGAAACCATTAGTAGCAGTGAATGTAATAGGATGATTACCATCAGCGTTATATGGATCATCAACTTGTATTCTTGTTTCTCTTTCACCTGTATAAGAAACAATAGTGTTTACAGTTCGAGTTTGTTCTACATAATTTCCTGAACCATCATTCTTATAATACTTACAAGTGATTGTAGTTGCAGCTTCTTCTTCAGGAGTTAATGCTTTAAATATAAATGTAACAAATTGACATTCATGTGTTGTATCTAAATTGAATTCAAATGTTTCCCCTGCTGGGATTTTAATAACTTTGTTTTCTACATCAAGAACACCACCTGACATTCCATTTAAAATATCAAACATTGATGAACCAAAATTAGTAATCTCTGAAACATTTGTGTTCTCAGTATAATTCTTAGCTAAATCACTTGGATTTAAGTTAAAGCTCATATTCTTTTCATAGATAGTAAATAGTGGATCATTTTCAAGATCTTTATCATAGATTAATTGTGCTTTATCATTGAATTCAGGAACTAATAAATTAAGTTCAGCTTCTGTAGCTACATTTTGAATCTTATTTTCATATTCAGCTTTTAGTAAAGCTAGTTCTTCTTTAGACTCATCATATACTAAACTTTTATTTCGACCATTATATCTAGTTTGAAGTAAAGCAAGTGCTGCAGTAATCTTATCAGCAATGCCTTCTTCTCTAGCAGTTTCTGTATAAACTGCTTTATAAGTCTTATTAGAATTTACAACTTCAAGTGCAGGAGTCCATCCAGAGAATTGATATGCATATTCACTGTCAGCTGCTCTATGTGGTTCTTCTGGTAATTCAATATCAGCAACTGCTGTACCTTTAGCGTATTCTTTACCAGCAAGTAATACTGTATCGTCATAATCAACGAACTCAATAGTAAACTTTTGTACTTGGGTTGGTTGAACAGTTGGAGTTTGAGTTGTAGGTGTTTGAGTTACATTAACTTGAGTAGTATTTGTCGCACTATGATGTTGTCCTCCACCTTCTCCTCCACCATGAATAAATGTTTGAGGTTGAGTTGTATTACTATTTTGTGGTTTTCTACAATGTTTTAAGCATAACAAAGCTACTACAATTAAAATAATTACTACCACAAGAATAAAAAGTAAAATAATACCTTTCTTTCTTCTTTCATCGTCGTCATCTTCATCTTTCTTTTTCTTAGGTTCTTCAACCTCTTCCTTTTGAGGTTCTAAAGCTTGAGGTGTTTCCTCTTCTTTAACTTCTTCTGAAATCACTTCTTGTTGTTCTTCTTCTTGGATTTCATTTTCCATTAATTCTTTTTCTTCAGACATTTTTGACCTCCACTTATTAATTAAACAATTAATATAATCTATCCTCATTATATTAAGTATTTATTTCAAAAACAATAAAATGGAGGCAAATTTCTTACTCTATAGTGCTATTTACTCACATCTTTTACACATACAAAGAAATCTTCACAACTTATTCATATTTGACACATTTTAATAATAATTTAAACAAACAAAAGCTCCTATTTGGTTAGGAGCATTTTATTTAATTAAATCTAATTAAGGACAATCTCTTTTTTGAATATGGTGTAAATAAATACCAGTTCAAAAAGTCATAACGGTAAGTAAGCATTAAAAAAGAACCAAACTCAAATGAGTTTAGTTCTTAATTATTACTTAAGATATATCTTTATCGTTATTTTGAGATGAGCTATTTTCTTCTTTAGGTTTTCTAATATTAACAATAGCATTAACTAGAATACCTAAGAGTAATGCACAAGCAACTTCTGTTACTTTAATTAATAAATCACCAGTACCATTATAAATATTAAGTGTAAGTCCTCCAACACCAGCAATTAAGATTACTGAAACAACGAATAAGTTTCTGTTGTCACTTAAATCAACACCTTGTAACATCTTTAATCCAGATACTGCAATAAATCCATAAAGTGCGATACATACACCACCCATTACACAATTTGGAATTGTAGCTAAGAATGTAATAAACGGTGCAAAGAATGAAATTAAAATCGCTAAAACTGCTGTTGTAAGAATTGTATATACTGATGCGTTTCTTGAGATAGCAACACAACCAATAGATTCACCATATGTTGTATTAGGGCATCCACCGAATAATGCACCTGCAAATGAACCAACACCATCACCAAGAAGTGTATTATCAAGTCCTGGTTCTGTTAATAAATCTTTCCCAATAATTGTTGATAAATTCTTGTGGTCTGCGATATGTTCTGCAAATACTACAAATGCTACTGGAATATAGGCAACAGCAATTGTTCCAACATAACTAAAGAATTTTCCTACTGATTCAAAATCATCAAATGACTTAAATGCTTTAATGAATGTGAAATCAGGTAACCATTTCATATCATTAAATAATTCAAAGTTGATAATCTTCATTTGATCAATGTTTGCTGCATAACCAATACCTGTAAAGATTGCTGCAAGTATATATCCTGCTAGAATTCCAATAATAAATGGAATCATCTTCATCATCTTCTTTCCATAAACAGATGATACTATTGTTACTATTAATGTTACTAGACCACAAAGAAGTGCAAGCCAAGGTGATGCAAGTCTTTCTCCTGCTGCGTTTAATACACTACCAGCAGTTAAATCACCAACTGCATTACCAGCAAGTGATAATCCAATAATTGCTACTGTTGGACCAATGATTACTGCAGGCATTATTTTTTCAACCCATTTAGTTCCAGTAAATCTAACTAATAATGCAAGGATTACATAAATTAAACCTGCAAAGAATGCGCCAAGTATTAATCCAAAGAAACCAGCATTAACACTAACAGCTCCAGCAAATGCAGCACTCATTGAACCTAAGAACGCAAATGATGATCCTAAGAAAACTGGACTCTTAAATTTAGTAAACACTAGATAAACAAGTGTACCAATACCTGCGCCAAATAAAGCAGCAGATTGACTCATGCCATTACCAACAATAGCTGGCACAGCAATAGTTGCAGCTAAAATAGCTAACAATTGTTGTAAGGCAAAAATAACATTTTTGCCAAATGAAGGCTTATCGCCCACATTAAAAAATAGTTCTTCTCTCATAACAAAACCCTTCCTTTTTTATATTTTTATATATATTTGAAATATATATTCTATTCTCTTTTATTCCCACTCGATTGTTGCAGGAGGTTTAGGTGATATATCAACTAAGACTCTATTGATTCCATTAACTTCTTTAAGCATTCTATCTCTAATCTTAGTCAATATAGCGTGTGGTATTTCAGGAGTTGAAGCACTTGTTGCATCAACCGAATCAATAGCTCTAATTACCACAAAATATTCTTCTGTTCGTTTATTATCTTTAATACCTACGCTCTTATAATCAGGAACGATTGTAAAGTATTGCCAAAATACTTTATCTAGTCCATTCTTTTCAAATTCATCACGTAAAATTGCGTCTGTTTCTCTTACTATTTCAAGTCTTTCTTTAGTAATTGCGCCAACACATCTTACTCCTAGGCCTGGGCCTGGGAATGGTTGACGATAAACCATTTTATAAGGTAATCCTAAGGCAAGACCAATTTGTCTAACTTCATCCTTATATAAATATTTAATTGGTTCAATCAAACTAAAATTTAAATCTTCAGGTAGACCACCAACATTATGGTGTGCCTTTATTCCTTTACTCTCTAAAATATCAGGATATATAGTTCCTTGGCCTAAGTATTTAATACCGTCAAGTTTTCTTGCCTCTTCAGCAAAAACATCAATAAACTCTTTTCCGATTATCTTACGTTTCGTCTCTGGTTCTTTAACACCTTTTAATTTATCTAAGAATCTATCTTGAGCATCAATATAGATTAAATTAGCGTTTAATTCATTTTTAAATGTATCAATAACTTGCTTTGATTCATCCTTACGAAGAAGTCCATGATTAACATGTACACAGATAAGGTTTTTACCTATAGCTTTAATAAGCAGTGCTGCACAAACCGATGAATCAACTCCACCAGATAGAGCTAATAAAACCTTATTGTTTCCTACTTCATCTTGAATCTCTTTTACTGCTTTTTCAATAAATTCAAGAGCCTTATCCTTATTATCAATTCTTTCTAATGATACTGGTCTAACATCATTCATTTACCTTTCCTCCCTATCATAATTTAGTCCGAGACTCCTCGGTGCTTGTGAACCTCTTTTATCAACAATTGAGTTTATAATTAATACTACAATTGTTACTAAATAAGGTATTATTTCAAATAGTGCTTCATGACTACCAGGTATAAAACTTCCAAGTACCGATAGTAGTCCAAATAAAATTGATCCAGCTATACCAAATAATGGTTTCCACATAGAGAATATTACAAGGGCAACTGCCACCCAGCCGAAGGCTTGAATATCAACATCTAAGAATGATGAACCTCTAGTTCTATCCATCACATAATATAGTCCGCCAAGACCAGCTATAGCTGATCCTAAAATAACAAATATATATTTATATCTATTAACGTTTATTCCTTGAGCATCAGCGGTTTGAGGTGATTCACCAATAGCTCTTGCATATAAACCAAACTTAGTCTTTTTAAATATAATATGTATTACTACAGCAAGGATAATTGCCAAGTAAACTAATAATCCGTATGAAAGGAATATCTCTCCAAACCAACCTAGGTTTTGATATCCTACAAATAAAGTCTTTATGGCATTACTTGCGTTTGTAAAATTAGATATATTAGTCGGATCTGATGAATATACCATCTTACCAATTCCTTTCATAACACCTAAACCAAATGTTGTAAGAATTAAACCTGTAACATTTTGATTTGATTTAAGTGTTATTGTGAAGAATGCATATATAAGACCACCTAATGCTGCAAATAACATTGAAAAGATTATTGTTATTATAAGTATTAGTGGTGTGATTATATTTGTAGTTCCAAATATAATAAAATATACATTTACGCCAATTACGCCACCTAAGGCACCCATTGACATAATTCCAGGGATACCAAGATTAAGGTGTCCTACTTTTTCATTAGTTATTTCTCCGATGCAGCCATATAAGTAAACTATGCCTACAGCTATGGCATTTTGAAGTAATGCTATCATTTGGCTACACCCTCCTTCTTTTTATTTACTTTTTCTCTTCTATACTTCCATTTCATCTCAATTTTTCTATAGTCAATTTTATATCTGATTACAAACTCAGCAATTAAAATTGAGAAGAAAATTAGTCCAAATACGAAGTATACTAAATCACTAGAACCTAGTCCTCCAGCAGATGTAACTTTAGACATTCCATTGTTTAAGAATGAGAATAACAATGAAATTCCACCCATATAAACCGGATTAAAGTTAGCAAGCCAAGAAACTAAAATACCGTTGAATGATGTTTGAGCATAAACATTATTAGCACTATGATTTATAGCTGTGACTAATAAAAACGCCATAACTCCAGTTACTAGTCCTGATAAAGCTGTAGTTCTAATAATTATTCTTTTTGTATCCATTGCAACATATTTAGCAGTTTTTAAACTATCACCTCCAACTGATATCTCATATCCATGCTTAGTAAGTTGCATATATCCCATAACTAATACAGACATTATTATTACGATTAGTATGGTAACCATATATCCTAAATTTGTATTAGATCCAACTAGCCATCCAGCTTGTGTAATAAAGTTGATTTGACCAGTTGACGAGTTTCCATTTGATAAAACAATGTTCACATAATTTAAAATACCAACTGCTACATAATTCATCATAAGAGTGAATAGTGTTTCATTTGTATTAAAGTATGCTTTAAATATGCCAGGTATTACCGCCCAAATTATTGAAGCAATTATTGAAACTAAGAACATCAATAATATTAATAAGAAATTATTAAGGCCACTTTGTGATGCCCAGGTACCAAGATTCTTCATTAGGATTATGATAAATGCTGATGCAATTACTACTTGACCATTAGCACCCATATTCCAATATTTCATCTTAAAGCATGGTATTATAGCAATGCCAAAACCTAATAATATAGCAGCATCAAATAAGAATTTATTTGGCCTTGAAAATGCTCCATCAAATAGATAGACAATTACTTTAATTGGACTATCTTTTATAATTACAGCTGAAATTAGAATAGAAATCACTAATGATAATAAAACCATTAGTATTCTAATTTGAATAGCAGCTCTTTTTGATACTGTGTTTCTTTTAGATATGTAGTTTTTGATGCTTAAGATAGATTGTTTGAATTTATTTCCTGTTTCCATGAATCTTAGCCCACTCTTTTTCTGTTAAACTGCTATCTTTGGCATAACCATAATTTTTAACACCATTAGTTAAATCTAGAGATCCCATCATCATTAAACCAATTTCTTCTTTACTAGCATCTTTAGTATGGATAATACCCATATTTTTACCTTGGTGTAAAACCATGATTTTGTCACAAAAAGTAAGTAATACATCTAAATCTTCTCCGATAAAAAGAATAGCTGTATTCTTTTCTTTTTCTTGATTTAATATGTCATAAATCATATATGAAGAATTCACATCAAGTCCTCTTACTGGATATTCAGTAATAAGGACTGATGGATTAGTTCCTATTTCTCTTCCAACAAGAATCTTTTGAACATTACCACCACTTAGATCTTTAACTTTTGTTTCAGTTGAAGGTGTAACAATACCATATCTTTCAATTAGGTATTCAGCTTGCTTTCTTGCTTTAGCTCTATCAACAAATATTCCCTTTGATTCTTTATAATTCTTTAATAGTAAATTATCAGTGACAGATAAATTAGGCGCTATACCAAGTCCATCTTCAGGAATAAAACTTAAGT
>JAEEGK010022320.1_pt1 | contig 13305 bp, 9 predicted proteins | sample 8958771 | NCBI WGS metagenome assembly JAEEGK01 (sample SAMN16246547, study PRJNA631951) | gut metagenome | biome: gut microbiome; feature: rumen; material: SC-attached | host: Bos | place: Iran: Karaj | collected 2018-10 | reverse complement strand
TACATCTAGTAATATATACAATTTTTTATCTAAGTTAATAAAATACAATACAATAAAAACATAAAACGTGTCATTTATATTTTTGAAAGCTTATCTTATAGAAGAATTGCTTTATTGTAATATCAAAATATTTATACAAATAGTAAAATAATAACCTTATATTATTATGTCAATATAGATCAAAAAACATTTACATAAACTCTGTATAAGACTTTACTTAGTATTTCTCAATAATTAATAAACATCGCAAAAAAATCTTAATTGATTCTCTTTTTGACAGTAGTAAATGAACATATTTGATACTATATTTAAAATTATAGATAAATTTACTTACATATAAATCTATTTAATTCAAACGGATATTTATCCATATAATAATTATAAATCATATCTAATTTTCTATTTATTTTTTTTCTGAGGTTTTCATCATCATAATTATCTAAAATTTCTAATTTATATTTTGCTTTTTTTCCTTTTTTTGATGCCTTTAATATTAAATTTATTTTATCCATTGTATCTAATTTTGTTTTTTTATTTATATCATTATTTTTTATATTTATATTTATATTGTTATTAATATTTGATATATTTATGTCTTTTTTGACTTGAAATTTATTTGTTTTATTCATTTCATTTATTTGGCTCTGATTGTTATTATTAAATATATTTTGCCTATTATTTAATTCAAATATATTTTTATTATTATTAGGAAGAGATTTGAATATATCTATTTTGTAATTATCATTATTAATATTATTAATATTATTAATATTAATTTGATTATTATTGTTAGAAAAAATTTGTTTGGTGTGATAAATTTTATTAATATCATTTATATAATTTATATTTTGAATTTTATTTATATTATTAATATTAATAATATTATTAATTATTTTTTGATTATTATTCCTGGAATTATTTTGTTGATACTGATTAATATAATTGTTAATATTATTATTATTCTGCCCTGTATTATAATTAATATTTAAACTATTTCTATTATTATAAATTTTTGATTCTATATTAATATTCTTTTTAAACAAATTATTAGTATCATTTATATTACAATAATTAAATAAAGAATTATTATTATTAATATCATTAAAATTTTGATTCCGATTTGGACCAAGATAATTAATATTAAAATTACTATTTTCACCAAAATTTTTTTGATTAGAATTAAATATAATATTATCATAATTATACTCCCTATCATTTTCATTAAAATTACTATTAATATTATTCCCATTATTTTTACTTTTATCCTCCTTTTTTTTTTGTTCATTTACTTTAATAACATTTCCATGAAATGTTATTCCATTCATTTCTTTCAAACATCTTTCATAATCTTCTTCTCCTTTAATTAAAATAAAGCCGAAGCCTTTTGACGTCCCTTTATCAGTAATAACAGAAGCATGTAAAACGGAGGGATATCGATCTTTAAATAATTTATATAAACTTAGGTCATCAACATCGGGACTTAAATTACCTACGTACACACTTTTATTAAAGGAAGAAAAATAATTGGCCCAATTTAATTTAAAATTTATTGTTGTATTGGGAATATTTTTACCATTAAGTGATAAAAGACATTTATTGGCCTCTTCTATTGTTTCGAAATTTATAAAACAAAAATTTTTTTGTTCTTTTGTTATTTTATCATGGATAAGCTTGACACCTTTTGGGTAAAAATCATAATAATTAAATGCCTTTATTACAAAAGCTTCATCCATCCATGGTTGCATGTCGCCCATCCATAAATTTTTATCTGTGCTCATGTTTTATTTTTTATTTTATTAAAATTTCATTTATATTTATTGAAAATAATAAAAATAGCATAATTATAATTTTTTTAATTATTTTGTAATATTTATTTTATTTATATTTTTATTTTTATTTTTATAAATTGTATTTTATCATTAAATTTTTCAATAAATAGGATAATATAAACCTAATATTTTTTGTTTTAGAAAAAAATAATAAATTATTTTCTAATTCTTTTCTTTGAACACTTCTTTTTTTATTTACATTTCTTGTTTTCTTTCTTATATAAAACAAAAATGTTAAAAGATATGAACTATTATTGGAAAAAAATAACATTAATAATAGTCTATATTTTTAAGCTCCACAATAATCACTGTTTTCCATGTTTTATTTTTCTTATTTTTGTTTATATTTGATCAATTAATCTAATTATTTAATTTCGAAATTTACGAGTTGAAATAAAATAAACATTAAATTATATTATTATCCTTTAATAATATTTTTAGTATTTGTTATAACAAAGAATAATAATTTGAAGTATATACTAACAATAAAGCAATATTTTTAAAAATCCAAAAAAAAAGTTTAAACAAAAAATAAAAAAAAAAAATGGATGATGATAATGACTATGAAAACAACCAGAATGAGATAGAAGAAGATCAAAACAACGAAATAAATGCAGATCAAGATCAAAACTTTGATGAAAACGACACAGGAAGTGATAATAGATTTCCAGAAATAAACGAAGGAGGATGGATTCAATGGTTTTGTCAATTAGATGGAAATGAATATTTTGTAGAAATCGATGAAGAATTTATAAAAAATAAAATAAATTTAATAGGAATAAAATGTAAGCCATATTTAGAAACAATATTATCACAAGAATATCCTTCAGACCAAATATCTGAAGAAAATATAGAAAATTTACAGCAAATAAAGGAAATATATGGTTTAATTCATAAAAGATTTATTTCAACTCCAAAAGGATTAGCATTAATGAGGGAAAAATATTTAAATGGTATTTTTGGTCATTGTCCAAGAATATTATGTGATAAACAAGTTTTAATTCCTGTTGGTTTAAGTGAAGATACTAAATTTAGTAGAGTTAAGGTTTATTGTCCTATTTGCTGTGAAGTTTATAAACCTAGAGAAAGAGTTAGAGATATGGATGGTGCTTATTTTGGTACTAGTTTTCCACAAATATTTTTCATGGCTTATCCTGATTTAAATCCTAAAGTTAAAAAAGTTAAAAATTACATTCCTAAATTATATGGTTTTAGAATTTTCGGAAAAAAAGGTTCTAAATATTTTTCTAAGGATAAAGAGGAATTATATGAAAAAATGAAGAAATTAAATATAAATTTGGATTATGAATTATAATGTTTTTTTTAAGGTTTTTTAAAAAGTTATTTAATATTTTTTTTATTATAAAATAAAAAATTAAATGTCAGATATTTCTCCTATATTAAGTACTAATTTAAATACTTCTTCTTTGCCTCCTGTTTTTCAAATTCCTCAACAAAAAATAAAAAATAATGAAAATATAAATATTACTATTCTTCCTAGGACAAATTTAAAACCAATCAAAAATTATAAAAGTAATAATTTAATTCCTGTAAATAATATGAATAATTCTACTTATGATAATCCTATTTTTAAAATTAGAGGAAGACCATTATTAAAACCTATTAATATGTATGAGTCTAGAAAAAAAATAACTAAAATAAATAATATTAATGAAGTTCCTTATGAAAAAAATGAAAATTTAAGAAATAAATCTTTAGAAAAATTTGCTAAAACAAGTCAATATTATTATCAAATGATACAAAATATGCAAAATCAAATGGGAAAAACTCAAATATCCAAACTTGAAAAAAGTTTAAGAGATATAAAAATGAATAATATTTCTATTAATCAAAATAAAAACATGATTGGTAAAAATATTGTTATATTAAAAAATAAACAATCAATTAATAATATTAATTCTTATAAATCAAATAATGATATTTATGCGAATAAAACTTCATATTTATCACATAAGAAAAATTACTTAAATTCAATTCAGGAATTTATTCCCATTAATAAAAATAAAACTTTAATGTTACATGTTCCAAATTTAAAATTATATTATTGCTTTATTATATCTTATAATGATTTTGAAAAAGTTGAAGAATATATTATATCATGGAAAAAAATAGAACATATATCAGTTGAAATTTTATGTATTTTTGATAATGAAGAAGAACAAAATTATAGAATAATGGTTGAAAAAAATAAAAATGGAAATTTAGGAAATTTACTTGAGTCAATGGGAAATATTTCTGAATATATTTTAAAAAATATGACTAAACAACTTATTACTATTATTCAAATTTATAATAAAAAAATAAAAATAAGAAATAAACCTTACTATAATATTTTTGATATTTATAATATTTGTTTTGATTATAGATATAATATTAAAATTTTTCCAGGTGAATTAGATATTAAATCTCAAGATGATAATGTATTAAACGAATTTTTTGATAAATTGAATTTTAACAAAGAAGACCCAAATTTTCAATTAATTATAGATTTTTTTAATTTAGGGATGACTCTATTAAATTGTAATTTAAAAATATTAAATTGTACAGTTAAGGATTGTATAATTATGAATAATAATAATTCCCATAATCATAATGAAAATTGTTGTTGCTTATTCCATTGTATAACTAAAAATAATAATATATTTGAAAATTTATTTCAAAATATTCAATTTCTGAATAATTATTTTGACTTTCTTCATTGTTTAACTTTATTTAATAAAGATAATTTTAATATTGATAATATAATTAATCATTCTTGGTTAACTACAAATACAAATAATAATATCAATCCAAAAAATAACTTAGATGAATTAATAAAATTAGGAAAATTATATGATTTTGAGAATGAATATTATACAAGTAATTCAAATATTGAAAATTTTGATTTATTATGTTCATTAATTTCAAATAAATTAAGTTCATGTGAAGAATATTTTAACTATTTTTCAATTAAAAGTGCAAATATGATTTTTTCAACAGTGGATTCTGAAAATTTATCAAAAGAACTTAAAGTATATGAAGATGATATTGAAAACAAATTATATAACATTTATAATAAATACTTCATTAATCAATTCAATAATACTCTTAATTAAATAATTTTAAAATTTAACTAATTATGTAAATAAAACAAAATTTCAAATGTATAAAAAATAAAAAACCAAAAAATATAATTTTCATTATAAAAAAATACATAAAAAACCTGAAAAAAATATCAATATAAATTAAAAAAATATCTTAATAAAACAATTAATTAAAAAAAAAATGGGAAATTGCTGTGGAAAAGCTCAAGTAGTTGAAGTAGAAAGTTTAAAAACATCAGCAAGTAGTAAAAGAAGTTCATCAATTCTCTTAGAAAGTTATTCAAAACAAGCAGATTATAAAAAGCGTTATCAATATGTTCAAATGTTAGGAAGTGGTTCTTTTGGAAAAGTAAGATTATGTTTAGATCGTCAATGTAAATGTTTCAAATATGCAATAAAAACTTTAAAAAAGGATTATTTCAATAAACATAATTTAGAATCAATTGTAAGAGAAGTAGATATTCTTCGTTCATTAGATCATCCAAATATAGTAAAATATTTTGAAACATATGAAGAAGAACATTACATTCATATTGTAATGGAATATATTCCAGGAGATAATTTATTTAAAGTATTGACAAATAAAAAATATTTTAAATTTACCGAAAAAGAAATATGTCAAATAATAACATGTTTATTAAAAGCAGTTTCTTTTCTTCATCATAATCAAATAGTTCATAGAGATATTAAACCAGAAAATATATTATTTTCAGTACCAGGTGATTTTGATGCTTTAAAATTAATAGATTTTGGTTTATCTAAACAAAATAATAGTAAAAATGATAAAAGAAGAGTTGGAACTCCTTTTTATATGGCTCCAGAAATGATTAAAGGAAATGCTGTTTTTGAAAGTGATATTTGGTCTATTGGTATTATATTATATGTTATGGTAACTGGAAAACAACCTTTTAGAGCTAGAGATAAAGAAAATGTATTTAAAAAAATTAGTAGTGGAATTTATGATAGTAAAAGCTTAAATAATTGCAATTGTTCTGATGAATTAAAAGATTTAATTAAAAAATGTTTAGTTAAAAATTATAAAAAAAGAATTAATGTTGAAACTGCTTTAAAACATAATTGGTTTAAATTGTTTGATAATAATAAAAATGATTTTAGAGTTATTGATGAAAGTATAATTAATTCACTTAAAAATTTTCAATATACAAATTTATTACAAAAAGAAACTTTTTATTATTTAGCAAAGTTATCTAATGATAAAGAATTATTAAAATTAAAAAAAGCATTTGATGTTATCGATAAAGATAATTCTGGAGAAATTGAATATGAAGAAATTCCAAAAATTTTTGAAGAATTAAATATTAAAATGACTGAGGAAGAGTTAAAAGCTATTTTTAATAGTCTTGATTTTCATTGTGATGGAAAAATAAATTATTCTGAATTTTTAGCTGGAACTATTTCCTCTCTTAAAATATTTAAAGAAGATAAACTTTTATCTGCTTTTAAATATTTTGATGTTAATGATGTTGGATATCTTACTTCTGAAAGTATTATTTTAGCTTTAAAATCTAATAATGTTCCTATAGATGAAAATGGTTTAATTGGTTATTTTAAAAAATTTAATTTGAAAAAAATTAATTTTGAACAATTTAAAAATATTGTTTTGGAAAATCCTGAATTAGAAAGAATAAAAAGATATCAAAGTACTACGATTAATAATTCTGTTATTCCAACTGATTAATTTTATCATTATTTTAAATTTTAAGTAGCTATTATTTCCATATTGTTTAATTTAATATATGGAACTTATTTTATGTATCTTTAGACATATTCGGTAATAACTTATTTTATTTTATTTTATATATATTCTATATAATAAACAAATTAATGTAGTTCTTTCTTCTTAAATAGAAGCATAGATATTTTAAAATAAAATATTTTATAAGTTTTTAATTCTGATAAAATTTTATAAAAAAATAACATAAAAATAAATTAACAATTATATACAATCATTTTTTGATAATGAAATATTGTAATTTTAAATAAAATATTTCTATTTTTTTAGTTTTTTAAATATTGCTTTTTGAACTTTTATAATAGGAGTTTTCATACATGATTGTTTTGATGAATTTAAATTTTTGGTTGTTGTTTCATTTTTCATTTTATGAACTCTTGGAGAAATATTTGAAATTGGTGAAATATAACTTTTTGGTTTTCTTTCTGAATAAGGTAAATAATTAGTTTTAAATATATTATTCTCATTTTTTAAATTTTTAATTTTCTTTTTTGATTTTGAAGTTATAACTGATTTTGAATTGCTTTTGTTTATAAAATTTCTTGATTTTTCATTATTATTATTTCCTTTACAAACATTGTTATTTGTATTTATACAAATATTATTGTGTATATTAATATTTATATTATTTACTGTTGGAGAAGTATTAATATTATTTTTATTATTATTTCTTTCTGTGTTTGTATGAAATATATCAATTAATTCATTTAAATTTAATTTTTTTTTAAGATTCTTTGTTATTATTGTATTATAATTATTCTCATTTTGTGAAATTGAATGAAAATTCAAATTTAAAGATAATTTTTTCTTATTTGAATTTCTTGATTTATAATTTGGGAGATTTTTAACTGCATTTTTATTCAAATTATCTTTATTATTAGAATTACTTTCTTTTTTATTGTTAATAATTTTTTTTAATGAAAATTTATTATTAAAACTAGTATTTTTAGAATATGAATTACTAATAGATAAATCAGATAATATTTTAGAAGAAATTCTTTTATCATGAGGAATTGGTCTATAAGTTTGAGAAGTTTTTTTTTTATTTGTTAAATCAACTTTTTTAAGTTGAAATTGGGATTTTAATTTTTTTTTTTTATTTGGAGTTTTATAAAGATTAACATCTCTTTTTTCTACCTTAATAATTTTATTAAAATTTTTAATTGCTGGAACAATATTTTTAATATTTTTATTATTTTCATTATTATTATTATTTGTAAAACAATTTAAAAGTGACTTAACTGAATTTTCATTTGAATATTTATATGAATTTAAAGAAATATCAGGAATTGGTTGTTTATTAAAACTATCATCATTAAATGATTTATCAATATCTTTTTTAACTTCATCATTAAAAATTTTTTCTAAGTTTTTGTCTATCTTTTTTTCTTCATTATTTTTATCATTTTTTTCATAATGACAAGAATAAAAATATTTTGCTTGTCTTTCTCCATTTTCTTTTATTATTTTATTCGCAAAAGAAACTCTAAAAGTTGGTTTTAAGAAAAATAAAAAATAATTGTGATAGTAATTTGAGATTTTCGGAAGACGAGTTTTAAAATCTTTTATATTATAAAATCTTCTTAAATATTCAAATAAAAAATCATTTAAATTATTTTCTTTATAACATACTATTAAATGAGAATGATATTTGTTTGAACAAATAATATTATTTATCATTATTAAATCATATTGTGATTTTGTTATATTGTAATTTTTTAAATTTTTTTTTATTATTAAATTAAAGGATAATAAATTTTTATTTGGTTTTAAATTCTTTTGAGATGTTTTTGATTTTTTAGGAACTATATTTTTCATTGGTTGAAGGATTTTTGATATTTTATTTGCTTTCTGAAAAAAATTGTTTTTTTTTGATTTATCCTTATCATCTTTAAAAAGCATAATTTAAAAATCAAACACAAAATAAATTTAAAAAATGAAAAAAAATTATAGAAAAAATAAATAAGATTTTAATAGAATGAAAATAATAAATTTAAAAAAAAAATAAATTATTATTTATATATTTCTGATATTAATACAACTTTATTTGGACTAATTTTAATATAATATATAATTTATTTAAAATTAAAAGCAAATGTATAATTATCAATAATTTGAATTAAAATAATTTTTTAATATTTCAATTTTCAATATCTCAAAAATGTATTAATAAATTATACATAATAAATAATTAATTTTCAGAAATTGAATTAATTCTATTTTCAAGAAATCCTAAAATTGAATGTGTATGAAAAGGATTTTCCATAGTCATAAATCTATGTTCTTTTCTAAATTTATTATTTTTATCTATAATATTATTAATTTTATTAACTTTATTTTCAGTATTAATTTTAGGGATTAAATCGGAATATTCTTGTAGCATTTGTAAATCTTTAATTTGATTTTTAATATGATAATCATCATTATTTAATTTAGTAACAGTATTTGCTCTTTTTCTAATAACTTTAAAGCTTTTTCTCATTTTATTTAAAGTATCTTGATTAATTTCATTAACAACTTCATCTTCATTTTCTTCTTCATCAGAAATTGATTTTTCATCATCACATTCACTAAAAGCTAATTCTTCATTATAAGATTCTGAATTTTCTTCTTCAATATTATGAATATTAAAAACATGTAAAATTGTATTTTTTGGGATATCTTCTTCGAATCTTAAATTAAAATTTTCATTTCCTAATCTTATTGGACTTGGACATACATTATTTATTTGGGGTTTTAATTGAGGTACAAAATTTTTTGGAAGTTCTATTATTAATGATAAACTTCTATATCTTTTTGGAGTATCTGTTTCTTCATTTAATATTAAATTCTTTAAATTATTTTCTTCATTTAATTGAACAGAATATTCTTTTTTTAATTGTAAACTCATTCTTTTACTTATATTATTATCTTCGGTCATTTTATCTATTATATTAATTTCCAAAAAATATATATTTTAAATAATACCTTCAATTAAAAAAATAATACAAAAATGACACATTAAAAAATAAAAAATAAAAAAAATGCTTCATAAAAAAATAAAAGATGACTTAAAAATAGTAGTAGTAGGTCATTGTGATACAGGTAAAACTTCATTTTGTCATTTATGGGTAAAAAATGAATTTCCTGAAAAATATAAAGCAACAGTAATGACAGATTTCAATTATAAAATATATAAATATAACAATGAATATTATAAAGTTCAAATATGGGACATAGCAGGACAAGATAGAAGTATAGGTACAACAAAAGTATTAACAAAAGATGCTCATGCATGTTTAATATTTAGTGATATAACAAATAGAAAAACTTTAGATGATACTTTAAAATGGAAAAATGCAGTTGATGAAAAATCTAAATTTAAAGATGGAAGTCCTTTACCTTGTGTTTTAATTCAAAATAAAATTGATTTAGTTTCTAATGATGTTATTAATGATGATGCTTTCTTTAATTCTTTTTCTAATAAAAATAAATTCCTTAAATGCTTTAGAACTAGTGTTAAAAAAAATATTGGTGTTAATGATGTTATGGATTATATTATTGGACATGTTGTTGAAAAACTTAATATTATTAATGTTAAAGTTGATTTACCTAAAATTTCAGATACTCATCCTTCTATTTTTTTCAGATTGAGTAATATGAGTCAGAAAGAAAAGGAAGAACTTATGAAAAAAAATAATTGTTGTGTTGGAGATGATGAAAAGAAAAATATTTAAATTTCTTATTTTATTTTTTTGGTTTTTTTTTTTTGTTTATAAATTGAAAATTATTTAATTAATAAAAGAAAATTTTTCTTTCAATTGTTATCTATTTTTTATATAATAATTTTCTTCATAATTATCATTTGACATAATTATTTCTTTACAATCATTCCTACTAATCTTATCTAAATAATAAAATCAAGGAATTAAATCATTTTAAATCGATATATCAAAAAAAATTGAGGAGGGATAATTCTCTAATCATTTTTTTATTATTTTTCAAGAAAATTATCTAAAATTTGAAGTAATATTGTATAATTTGAAATGAATAATTACAATATAATTATTACATTCAATCACCTTTGATATTAAATAATATTGAAATTATTTTCCTTATTTTTTTCAAAGAGTCTAGATAAAAATAATTCATTAATTTAAATTTAAAAAAAATGAAAATAAATTTTAATATTATTTATTAAAATATAATAATTATTATACATTTATCTATATTATTAGTTATTTAATTTTTAATCTGTATTATTAAAAAAATATTTTAAATATTTTAGATAAAAAGGAAAAAAAATAAGATAAAAAATAACAACTATATATTACATAATTTATTTAAATTTTTTTTTTATTTTCGGAATTTGAGAAGTAGAAGTTCTTGTTTTAAAAGTTATATTATGAATTGGAGTAATAGAAATTCTTTTTGAACTACTTTGTCTTAAACCATTTCTATAACTAACATTTTTTTTTAAGAATAATTTATAATTTAAATTCTTTTTTAAATTTTCTAACAATAATTTTAAATTATCACCCCATTCATTTAAATTTTTACTAAAACTAATTGTTTTTAATAAAGAAATTTTAGCATCATATTTAATATAATTCAGTGATTTATTATCTTTTTCAACTAATACTCCATTATATAATGATTGAAGAGTAATTGAAGTTTTTGTTAAAAATACTTTTTTAATATTATTATTATTTTCTTCTTCATCTGAATTAGAAGATAATGAATCATCAATATTTTTATTTTGATATTTTAACATTGTTTTTAAATTTTCTTCTTTTACAGAATTAAAATTTTTATAATCAAATTTTATTTCTCCTGTTATTGAATTATATTTTATAAATTTATTTAACAATTCAAATGGTTCTATGAATTTAGATGATTCTATTATTGAAAGAAATTCACCTATTGTAAAATTAAATATTTTATTTCTTTCTGAATTTTCATTTACTAAAACTTCTAAATACATTGGATTAAGAGTTAATAAATAATTTTTATTTTCATGATTTGTGAAAAAAAATAAAGCATTTTTATCACTTAAATTATTTTCTCTAATTCTATTTTCACTCATTTGTATTTTTTTATTAATATAAAGGATTTGATTTTTAGTTTTTACTTTTGAAGTAATTGAATCAATAATTTTACGAAAAGATTTGAAAGAAAAAAGATAATTTGTTAAAAAAAAATCCCAATTTAACATATCTTGAGAAAATAAAAAAGAAAATAATTTTGCATCAATATATTTAGTTATAAATGTTTTTGTTTTAGAAACTATTAATTGAATTAAAGGCATTTTAACTTCAACTTCAAATATTTTTCCATTAGTAATCCATATAAATTTATAAGAATGATATATTTTATTAAATTTCTTTTCATATATTGTATAATTTTCATTATTAGGAATAAAATTATATAATTCATCATTTCTTTCAAAAAAAACTTCTGTAAAATCTTCATTAAATTTAAAAAGAGTAAGTAAAATTTTTGGAATATTAATTTCAGAATTATAAAAAAATAATGGTGCTAAAAAAAAAGGTAAATAAAATTTCTTTTTATATTTAGGTTCCTTTTGATCTTTAAATTTAATATAAATAGAAGATAAACTTAAATTAATTTCTCTTTCACTTCCTTGATGAAAAATTTTAGATAATTTAGTCAAAGAGTAAGGAGGATCATTTATTAAATTATTTTTATAATTATTTATATTTTTAATGATGAAAGAAATATTATTATTGATTCTTTTTATAAAATCTTTATCAGAATAAAATATATTTCTTTCATCATAATCATTTTCATTTTTATTTTCAGAAGTATCAAATAATATATCATTTACTAATCTATGTCTTCCAAAAATATTATTTGAAATTTTACTAATTGTTTTACTTGAGTAAGAAGATTTTGTGTTAATTTGTCTTTTTATAATTTGAATTTTTTTTTTTTTTTCATAGCTCAAAAAATCTATTGTCTTCGGAAAAGAATAAAAATTATTACAAGATGTACTTTTTGTTAATCTACAATTTTTTAAATCTTTTTTATGATATTTTCTTATATTTGGTAATAAGATTGGTAATTGTTCTTTTATTAAATCATTATTATCTTTAAACATATAACCTAAAAATTTTTTTTGTGTTTTAATTAAATTCTTAGTGATTTGTAATATTTTGCTAATTCCCTTTTCCTTATTATTCATAATATTTTATAAACAAAAAAAATTAAAATTTAAAAAAAATAAGAAAATAAAACATTAAATTTTAAAATAAAAAAAAAAAAAAATAATATTTGCAAATAATATAAAAAATAAAAATTTCAAAGATTTAATTAATTTGAATCATAAAATTTTCCAAAAAATGTATAATATTCTTCAATTTGTCTTGGAATTTCTTTTAAAACTTCTTCACTTAATTCTTCAGAATTATTATTAGAATAACCACCTTTTTTAAATTTTTCATATTCAACAAATTGAACTAAATCTCTTTTAGTAACATTTCCATCAAAATCAGTTAAAGGTTCTTCATCTCCATCTAAAGTAACCATATTAGAAAAATCTGCATCTCCAATTCCAATAATAATAACACTTAAAGGTAAAGATGCACATTCAACTAATAATTTAGTTGTTTCTTTCATA
>JAEEGK010022319.1_pt1 | contig 13306 bp, 7 predicted proteins | sample 8958771 | NCBI WGS metagenome assembly JAEEGK01 (sample SAMN16246547, study PRJNA631951) | gut metagenome | biome: gut microbiome; feature: rumen; material: SC-attached | host: Bos | place: Iran: Karaj | collected 2018-10 | reverse complement strand
CTTGATATTGTATTCAACGATTCTTGTTTTTTATTAATTATCATTGATATAAATTTATTTTGGATTTTTTTTATTTCTTTTTCATTGTTTAATAATGTTATTTTAGATATATATAATTGAGAAGGAATTAATTTATGTGTTATTGTTATTTGCTTATTTTTTATTTCCTTTTCTTTTTTTTGTTTTAATAAATATAATTTAATATTATTTTGTATCATTATTATTTTTCTTATTTCTTCTTTTAAATTATTTTTTCTTATTTTTGTTATATTTCCTATTGAAGAAATATTTAATTTAAATTGAAAATGTTCATTTGGATTGGTTAAATTTTTATTAAAAGAATTTATTTTCTTAAAATAATTTTGAATTCTTAGAATTAAAACACTATTATTATTATATCTAACTTTACTAATATAATTAATTGATTTATTTGATAAAGTTTTCTTTTCATTATCTAAATCTTCTTTATTAATATTGTTTTCATTATTAAAATTTGGTTTTTTTATTATTTTAATATTATAATTTATATTTTCAATATATTTATTCCTGATATCTTTATTAATTCTTATTTTTGAAATATAACAATTTGATATTGGATTTAATTTATTTTCTTTAAAAATTTTATTATTTTCAATATTTACTTTATCTTGAGAAGTAAAAGAAGAAAAACTTTTAAATATATTTTGAATTTTTTTAATTTGTTTATTACTATCTCGTAATCTAATTTTGGTAATATAACCATAATTATGATAATTAATTTTATTATTTTCAGAATCAAATTTATTATTTATTTTTTTTTCATTTCTTGATTTTTTACTTTTATTATTATTAAATATATAAAATTTATCTTCTTCATTATTATCATTTAATTCACTAAACATTAATTCATGTTTACTTGGTTTTTTAATAATATTTTCTATTCTTTTTTTATAATTTCTAAAATGAAATTGAATTTTTTTAATGAATTCAATGTTATTAATTAATCTATTTTTTCCTAATAAGCATAAGGATAAACAAGGAATTTGAGTAGGAATATTATAATCACTTAAATAAGTTTTTCCAGCAATAAGTTCAATTCTTTTTTTAGAAATATAATTATTATTAATATTTGGAACAGGTTTTTTATTTCTTTTTAAATTATCAAATAATGTTAAAATTTGATTTTCGTTTAATTTATTTGAAGTTTTATAATTATTTATTAATTCTTCATTATTTAATTTCATTTTTGAAGTATCATTTTTTGAATTATATTTTTTTATAGAATTATTATTTATTATTTTTTTTTTTTCTAAATATGTTGTTAAAGTTTCTTCAAAATTATTTGGTAAAATATTTTCATTGAAATAATTATATCTTTCTTTATAAAAATTTTGAATTAATTTTATTTTATTAATTGAATCTTCTAGTCTGAATATTATTTTTGTAAATAATTGATTTTCATTTAAATTTATTTTATTTATTAAAGGATATTTTGAAGAATTATTATATTCTTTTTTTAGTTTTTTAACTAAAATAAAAGAAGTTACTTTACTTTGAATTGATTTTAATTTATCTGAAACATTAGTAATATATTTTTTAGTTATAAAACAAACATTTGAACTTTCTTTATTTGATTCAAAATTATTAATATAATTTAATGGAGATGAAAAATATTTATTTAAATTTGTTTTATCTATTACATCTTTTTTCTTTTCTAAATTAGTTAAATAATTTTTAAATGAATTTTGAAGAAATTTAATTTCATCACAATTATTTATTGTTCTTATTTTATCAGAAAAATATCCTTTGTGTTTGTGAAATTTATATACTTTTTTAATATTTTTTCTTTGTGAATAATAATGATTTTTATAAAATTTTTGAATAGAAATAATTTTATTAATATCATCATTATTATAATTATTAATAGGTTTATATTTAATAATTTTTTTCATATTTTTAATAATCATACCATGTTTAATCAAATGAATAAAATTAATAATATTTTGATTTTTTTTAGAAAGATAAATTTTATAAGAATAAGAGCCAAAAACAGGAGAAATATTTCTATTATATTTAATAACATTGTTTTTTGTAAAATTTTGAATTTTTTCAATTTTATTTATTAAATCAATTCTCCTTAATTTACTTATATAACAATTAATAGAAGTAAAAGGATAAATAATTTTATTACTTCTTAATCCTTTTTCTTCTAACATTTCATTATAATTATCATAATTTTTTTTTCTTTGAATAAATAAATTATTTATTGAATTTTCATCTATTTTTGTTTTTGTATAAAATTCCCATTTATTTTCTTTTGGAAAAAATCCACTTTTATTTTTTTCATTACATAAAAATTCATAATTCCTTTTAAACCATTTTTGAATTCTTTTTGCTTCTGGATTTGGTCTTGATACAATTTTTTTATTTAATATATATGGTTCAATTTTTTTTTTGATTATTGGTTTTTTATATTTTAAATATTCTCTAATTTTTTTTTGAATTAATTCTATTTTTTTATCTAATAATATTTTATTATAACTTTTTTTTGACATGAAGAAATTTTTATTAAGAGGAATAAATTTAAATATTTTATTACTCATAAAATTTCTTTTTTTCTTTGATAAAAATTTTCTAAACAAACTTTGAATTAAAATAATATTATCAATAATATTTTTATTAATAATCAAATCATTTTTTTGAAAATAACCTTCTTGAATATTATAAATAGGTTTTTTTATAGAAACAAATTGAATAATTTTTAAAAAACTTTTTCTTCCTTTTAATTTTAATAAAAAATTTTCAAATTTATTCATTAAACAGAATAATTTTTTAACAGCTAAAATTTCTTTTCTCATAAAATAACCTCTAAAATATTTTTGTATTTTAATAACTTTAAAAATTTTTTTCCACCATTTTTGAATTTTAACAATATCATTAATATTCATTTTTTTAGGACTAAAATAATCTTTAATATTATTATTATTAACTTTTACTTTTTGATGATATTGAAATCTCCTTATCATAACAATAGATCTTTGTAAATCATATAATTTTTGATGATCTTCTTTATTTTTTATTTTTTTTTTTGGTTTTAAAGGAAGAGGAATTAAACCAAAATTTTTTTGATTTATTTTTTTTTTTTCATCTTTTACAAATAAACTTGGAGGTTTATTTGTATATCTTGAATTACCAAATAATTTAACATATTTTTCATTATTTATTATATAATCACTTAATCTTCTTTTATCTTTTTTTATCATTTTCTTTATATGATGACATATATTACATGATGAACATTTTTCATGATTTTTTTTCTGGAAATATTTTTCATTTTTTTTATTCTTTTCTCTCTTTTCATCCAGTTTTATTATTATTAATTTTGTGTCACTGTTTGAATGACTTAATGTTGGGTTTGTTGGAAGTTTTCTTTTTTCTATTGATTTTCTTTTTATGTATTCTCCAAATGTTTCATTCATTTTTTTATTTTATTTTTTTAATGTTTTTTCTTAGTTTTTTAAATGCTTATTTCATTTAAATTTTTTTTATTTGTTTCTTAGGACTAACATTTAAAAAATAAAATATATACAAAAATTTATTTTTGAAAAATTGATAAAAAATGGGCAATCAATTTTGTTGTAGATCTCAATGTGAGAATGATATATTATCATCAACAAAAATAATGTTACAATTATATGAAAGAAGTAAAAAGTGCTTATCATTATTATGTTATAACATAGATGAAGACAGAGCATCATCTTTATCAGTAAATTTAAGAGTATTAAATTCTTTAAAAGGAATATCTCAAGTAAATTCAGAAGAAGGATTTATATATTTATGTGGAAATAATGAAGATACAATAAAAACAAATTTAATTCATGGAGCATATTTAATAAAATTACATTTAATAGAAAAAAGAGTAGAAACAAATTTTTTAATTAATTCAAGATGTCCTCATTATAATCCTTCTTTAATAATTAATAATAAATTAATTTTAGTAATTGGAGGAAAAGGACAAATTAAATGTGAATTATATAATTTAGAATTAAATAAATGGAAAGAAGTAAGAAATCTTCCTGAAGAAAGATATAAATGCTCTTTATTAATTGATAAAAATGAAGAATATTTATATTTATTTGGAGGTATTTGTACTAAAGATAATAAAATTGAATCGAATAATTCTATTTTAAGATTAAATATTAATAAAATATTATATCAATGGGAAAGAATTATGATTAATGAAAATTTTAATTTGTTAAATAGATATTCTTCTGCTTGTTTTAAAACTAATAATAGTAATTTTATTTATATTTTAGGGGGAAAAAGTGTTGAAAAAGAACAAAAAGAATTAAGTGATGTTGTTATTTATGATTGTTTTTGTAGAATTGTTAAAAATTCTAATATTAAATTAAAAAATAAAAGTTGTTTTGTTAATAAAACTGGAATTAATATTAATAAAAATCAGTTTTTTTTCATTGATAAAAATTGCAATGTTCATTTAATTAATTCTGCAACAAAAAATTCTGAAATTAAAAATTTAAAAGAAAATTCATTTTTATGAACTCATTTAATAGATTATTTAAAAATTTATTAATCGTGTATATTTTTTATAGGAATTAGTTGTTAATTAATATTTTAATTTTTAAATTTAAAAAATAAATCATGAAAAAAAATCTTTTAAAAACAAAAATAATTATTATTCAATTAATTAAATAAATATTTTGAAATATCTCTAAATATTTTTTTCAGAATTGTTTTTAATTTTAAATAGATATTTTTTTGGAAATTAAGCTTTATAAATATATATAATTATTATAAGAAAAATATTTAATTTAATTAAACCCTTGTGAAAATTTCATTCCTAAAGATTTATATTTTCTATGAGGTTTAAAAACATCAAAAATTCCTTTACTAGGGTTTCTACTTTTTATTTGAGGAGCATTAGAACTAGCTTTATCATTATTATTTTTATTAACATCATTATTATTTTTAATTTCATTAATATTTTTATTGTTATTATTATTTTGATTTTTCCCATTTATACAATTTTCAATTTGATTATTTATATTATTCATTAAAATAGGATTACTATTATAATCTTTATAAAAATCAGAAATAGTTTTTTTCATAACTTTCTGATTAATTTTTTTAACTTTAATATCAGCACTTAAACCTCTTTTTAAATATTTATTATTTCCATTTCTCGAATGTATTTTTGCATAAATATTTTCTTCAAGATTACCAAAAGCAATTTGTTCTTTCATTTCAAGTTGATCATAAATAAGATGTGGATTATAATATTTTTTTTCTTCATCTTCTTTCTTCATACTATATCTATTAAAATAATAATAATTATCAAAAGCGCTTTTATAATTATCACTACAAACTATTTTCCTATATCTTTCTTTAGTAGCTAAACCACAAATTTCAGGTCCACAACAATATTTTTCATCATAGTTATCTTCATTTTGAGGAGGAATAAAAGGAGCATTTTCTTTTTGTAAATAAATATTTTTCCAATTATAATATTTAAACCAAGGATGATTTTTAATTTCATGAATACCATGAAAACCTAATCTATCTTTACTTTTTCTTTGAATTAACTTATTAATAAAATCAGCACCTTCAATACTCCATCCTTTAGGAATATCTTTTCCTTTTATTTGTATTTGACTTGCAAGAATTTTTTCTTTAATTTCTTTTCTATTTTTCCCAAAATAAGGTCTTTTACTTAACATTAATTCATATGCAATAACACCTAAAGCAAAATAATCAACACATTGATTATAAGAATGACCTAACATTACTTCAGGTGCCATATAACCGGGAGTTCCAGATGAATCTTTATCAGAAACTTCCTTTGTTATTTTTGCTATACCAAAATCTGTAATTCTTATGTAACCATTTGAATTAAAAACCAAATTTTCTGGCTTTAAATCTCTATGAATTATATTATTTGAATGAATATATTCTAAACCTAATATTAAACATGCTATTATAAATTTTGATTCTTGTTCATTAAATTTACGATGTTTACAATAATAATATCGTAAATCTCCTCCTGTTAATAAATCCATCACTAAATATAAGTAATCTTGATCTTGGAAAGAAAAATATATATTAACAATAAATGGATGATGCATTCTTGATAATAAATCTCTCTCATATATTACTCCTTTTTCACTTCTTTTATCTAATATTTTCTTTTTTAACATCTCTTTCATAGCAAATTCTTTATTATATTTCTTTACTTTTACTCTCCATACTTTACCAAATCCTCCTTTTCCTATTATGTTCTCTCTCTCAAAACAATCCTTGTTTACTATTTTTAAATTATGTTAGTTTTTTATTTTTATTTACCGTTGAAATTATCAGGAAAATCACCTTGAGAATTTTGATTTTTATTTCCCATAATTTTATATTTTTTTTTTTTATTTATTCTTTTTAAAAATTCATTCAAATGGAATTTATTATAGTTTATTATCAATTAAAATTAAAAAGAAAAAAAATAATTTAAAAAATAAGTGAATTTAAAACAAAAATTTCAAAAAAAAATTTTTTTTTTATTTTTCATCACTAATAACACCTTGTGCTTTTAAAAAAGCATAAGCTTTAGATATTTTTTTAGGTCTTCTAGTTTGAGGCATTAATTCAGTAGTTTTTCTTTTATTATATTGAGTTTCTAAAATATCATAAGAAGGACCAATATATTGCATTTTACTAACACTATCAATTTTCACATCACTCATTGATTTTAATTTTTCTTCTAAAGCTTGAATTCTTTCATCTTTTGTTTTTGGATTCTCTGTTATTGAATTATCTGCTAAAAAACCCCAATCTTTCTGCCAATTTTCTTGACATCTTAATTCGTTTTCTATTACTCCTCTCCAATCTTTATCTTGAGATACTACATCTATTACTTTCTCTTTTCCTACTTTTTCTGCCATTTTATATTTTCTTTATTTTTTTTTCTTTTTTTTTGGATTTTTCAGTTATTTTTTTTTTTTTAATTATTTTTTTTTTGGAGTTTTAAAATGCTTTTCTTTATATAGAATTAATTTTAGAAATTATTTATTTGAAATAAGTTGTAAAATTTTACTAATAGATTAAACAATAAAAAGCTATGATTATATTGATTCATTTATGAAATTAAAGTTTTTAATATCATACAAGTATCTTTGAGTTATTTTTTCTATTTCTATTATCCATTTATTTAAGCATTCTTCCGTCTTTGCAAAGAAAATATATGTTTGATTATAAGATAGTACCTCAAATCCAAAAGGTTTTCCATAAGTAATTCCTTTATATTTCTTTATTTTACTTTTTTCTAATGAAATTATATGTTTTGGTGGAAGTAAAGGATTATTAAATATAATTAAACCCATATCTGTTAAAACAATAAATTTTTCAACAAATTTACTTTTTAATATTTGTTTATATCTTAGTAAATATCCAAAATAATTACAATATTCAAAATAAGGGAAATAATTGAATATTCTAAAATTATATAATATTTTTTTTTTAATTTCTTTTCCTTCATTATAAATAAATTGATTTGTTTTAATAAATTCAATTTCATCTTGAATAATTCCAACAATGACATTTTTTTTCAAATATTCTAATAAATTTCTTCTTCTCATAACCTCTAAAATTAAATCATCATTTATATTAAATCTAAAAATAATTAAATTTAAATTTTCATTTGAAATTAAAACTTTTTTTAAATCACTTCTTTGAATCATTTTATTTGATGAAAAATCAAGAAAATCAAATAAAATAATTGTTTCATTAGTTATAGTTAAAATATATTGTCTCATTTTTGTTTTTATATCAAGTAAATAACAATCATCAGTAAATAATTCATAAGAATTAAAATTTCTATTTGTATCTTCTATATAATTAATTATTTTAGTATAATTTTTTAAATACAGATTATCAAAATTTTTTCTTATATCTTTATTAATAGAATTATTATTATTCTTATTTTCTATTTCATTACCACTTAAATTTTTTGCTCTATCCATTAAAAATTGAGAAATTGAATCAGGATTAATTTTATTTATAGATAAACTTTTATTAATTGAATGATAATTAAATTCAGGAGAAAAACTTTTATTTCTTTTAATTGGATTTAAATTATTTAAATCTGGTTGAATATTTATTTTATTTAATTCAGTTAATTTTCTTGTTTTACTTGTTGAAATACTATTTTCTACTTCTTTTGCCATTTCAAAAGGATTTCTTAAAGGTAAATTTGTTTCATTATTGTTTTTATTTAAATCAAGTTTATTAATTGCATCTTTTGCTTTTAAAATTCTTAATTCTGATTTTTTATTTATTTTTGACATATTTGATTTTTTTTCTGATTTTTTTGTTTCGTATAAATTTTCTCTTTCTAATTGATTTGGTTTTATTTCTTCAAATAATATTCCTTTATTTGTTTTTGAAATTAATAATTGATTTTCTTTTTGTTCTTCTTTTTTTTGTAATGATAATCTTAAAATATTTGATGGACGAAACATCTTATTTAATTCATTTTCATTTTTTATTTCTTCTAATTCTGTTTTTAATTTATCATTTTCACTTTTTAATATTATAATATTTTTTTTATATTCTTCTATAATATTTAAATTTTCTTTTTCTTTTTTATCTAATTCTAATATTTTATTTTCTAAATCATTTATTTCTTTCATTAAATTTTTATTTTCATTTTTTATTTCTAAAGAATAATTCATAATATCTTTTATTGACATTCCCTTAAATAAATTTATTTGATTTTCATTTTCTAAAATTATATTATCATCTAATATTTTTTGATTTTCATTTTCTTCAATTCTTTTATTTTCTAATTGTATTTTTTTTAATAATTCATCAACTCCAAATTTATAAGAAGTTTCCAAAGCTTGATTTTTAATTAATAAATCATCAATTTTGTTTTTTAAATTAATTATATTATTTTCTTTTTCATTTTTTTCATTTATAATTTTTTGATTTTCAATTTCCATATCTTTAATATAATTATTTAAACTATTAATTTTATCATTTTTTCTTTCTTTATCTCTCTTTAAAGCATAAATTTCTTCCATTAAGTTATTTATTTTTAAATCATATTCTTCATTATTATTATTATTTAAATTAGTCATTTGTTCATTTAATTTAATATATTCATCTTTTAATTCTTTAATGTCATTTTCAAATTTATAACACAATTCTCTTAAAATTTCCTCTTTAATTTGTCTTCTTTCACTAAGAAAAACTAATTCATCTTTTAAATAATTATTATCACTTTCATATTCTTGTTGAATAAAATCAGAATAAATTTCAGATTCTTTTTCATTATCAATTATATCATTTATTATTTCATTATAATAAGAATTTGAATTTCCATATTCATTTATTTTATTATTTAAATAATCTTTTTTATATGGTTTTATTATATTTAATAAATTTTGTTCTATATTAAAATATTCATTTCTATTTATTTTATATTCAATATTTAAATCTGTTTCTGTTTTTTCTGCAAAAAATTGAATAAATTCAATTAAATCTTTTTCATATATTTTTAATAAAAAAAATTTCTGAGTTATGTTTCTTATTTCTTGTTCAGTTATAATTTCTCTTTTTTGAAAATGTAACATTTTAAAATAACATAATATTTTTCTTAAATATTCAGTTTCAGTTTCTTCAAGTAAATGTTTTAAATTTTTTTTTTCTTTAATTTCTTTATTTTTTATATTTTTCGATAATCTTTTTGAAATTCTTAAACTCATTCTATTATTCATATTATTATCAGTTGAATCAAAAATAAAATCATTTATTCCTTTTTTAGTTTCTTCATAATTTAATTGAGAAGTATTTGAAAATTGACTTAAATGAATCCATAAATATTGAATTTCTTCTTCTGATTCCCATTCATCCAAATTAATTTCTTTTAAAAATTCTTTTAAATTTTTTTCTTCTAAAAATTTATGATTTTTAAAATATTTTTCTATTTTCTCATTTAATTTTTTCTTAAATTCATCTTCACTTAAATTTTCATATTTATTATCAAAATCCATATTTTTATAAAATAAAAGAATATTATAAAAATAAGAAAAAATCAAAGAATTTATTATTAATAATAAAGAAAAAAATAATTTAAACATGAATATTTTTTTAAAATTGTTTGAACTACTCTTATTTTTTTAATTGTAAATAAATTAAAATATTTTTAATCATATTATTTAAAAGAAATTTATTTAAATTTAATCTCAGATTTTTTATATTATCATATTAATTTTTGGAATATTATTATTTACTCCTGTATATTTAGATGAGAAAAAATTATCTCCTCCATTAATTGTTCTAAAATTAAATTTTTTATTTAATGATGTTTTAATAGGAGGATTAAAGAAAGGATCAATTGTCTCTTCTTCTTTATTATTTTTTTTTCCATATTTTTTAGATGAGTTATTCCCAAATAATAAATAATTAAAATTATCTAATTCACCTCTATAATATTTTTTATTAAAAATATTTTCTTTTTTTTTATTTTCTTGTTTATTAAAAGAAGTATTTCTAATAGAATTCATTGTAATAGGTTTAAAATATTTTAAATAATTTCTTCCTTTATTATCATTATTATTATTATTTTTTTTATTTATTTTTTGATTTGAATAAAATGTAGAAAAACCAAAAGATTTACTTGGAGTTTTATTTTTAATAATATTTTTATCATTTTTTCTTTTCACTGGTGTATTTTTATAAATTAATCTATTATTAGTATTATTATTATTTTTTTTAGTTGAAATTTTGGAATATGATTTTTTGTAATTATTAATTGGTGAATTTAAATTATTAAATGTAATTGGAGGTTTATTATTCATTAAACTTGTTTTTCCATTTACTTTTCCAGGACCTCCAATTAAAGTAAATAATTCTTTTAATTTATTTCTTGTCATTGAATTATCATTTAATTTATTTATATTTAAATTCTGAGTAGCTGAAAAATTTTTATTATTTGAATTTGTTATCTTAAATGTTTTACCCATTTTATTTTGGTTTATTTTATCTTTTAATTCTTGAATTTTATTTTCAAAATCTTCAAATGATGTTGTTAAATTAAAATCTGATTTTGTATAAAAGTAATTAATTCCATTATTATCGATTTCTGTTTTTTTATTATTATCTTCATTAATTTCTGTTACTTTTTTATTTTCTGAATCTTTAATTAGATTAATATCATTTTCTTTTATTTCTTCATTTACTTTTTCTTTATCTTCTTTTTCATTTTCTTGATTAGAATCCATTTATTATAAATAAAATATGAGAAAAAAAAATTAAAATGGATTTTTTAAATGCATATTTTTATGCAAAAGATATAATAACAAAACCTAGTGTTGCTTTAAATGATGAAACTCCAAAAGAAAGAGCAAAAAAATATTTAGGTTCAATATTAGGAGATAGAAGAAAAATAGATTATGAAAAAACAAAAATAAATAAATTAATAATGCCAATTTTTGATGATTTAGATTTATTTTCTTTAAATATAACTAAACAATTTTTAAAAATAAAAGAACATCAAAAAAAAGTTGAAAAATCTCCTTTTATTGAAGAATTAGTTGAAAATCATGGTAAAATAAATGAAAAAGTTAGAGAAAATTATAATGAAATTAAATTATTTGGTATTGAAGTAGAGAAAGAATTTAATAATTTAGAAGAAGATTTTCAGACTTTTTTTAAAAGGAAAAAAAGAAGAATTAAAAAAATAACAAAATTAGAAAATATAATAAAAAGAAATAAAGAACATAGTGATCAAGAATTAACAAAAATAAGAAATCATTATGATTTTTGGAATGAAAAAATAAATTTTATGGCTGATATTTTAGAACCTAAAGAATATATTTTACAAACAGAAGAAAACTATAGAGAAATAATTAATTATAAGTTAAAAAGAAGAAAAATAGAAAATTTAAAAATGAAAATTGATGATATTGAAATTTTAAGTGAAATTAATCATAAAGTTCCTGTTAGAATAATAAATAAAATTGGTCATTATAAAAAAAATGATTTAAATGAAAGATTTATGTATCCTCCTAAAAAAGAAAGTTATATTGGTCCTTCTACTGATCCTATTATTGAAGATGTAGATGATTGAAATAATCAAAATAATTATATTATTTTTCTCCATCATTCATTTCAAAAACTAAATTAAATGCTTCAAAACTTTTTTTTTTCATCATTTAGAATTCCTTCTTCTGCTTTTTTTTTTGTATAAATCTTAGTTATATTTTTGGTTTCAATTTTAACTGTTTTTTTAATAATAAAAAATAATTTATATTTTCTACAAAATTTCTATTTTATTCGTCAAATCAACAGTAATAAAACTATAAAAAGGAAAAAAATAAGTAATTAAACAAGATATTAACATTAAAACAACAGGAAGAAGGAAAAATGTATTAAATTTAGATTTGTTTATAATTTCACTTATTCCAATACTTGGATACAAGATATTTTAACCAAAAATCTAAAATAAGATAAGTTTCTTTAGGTATTTTAATATCTCCACTTGCTAAAAAACTGTAACTTTTTTCACCTTCTTCAAGATGGTTTATTTCACTTATTATTTCTAATATTAATTAATGTATAATAATAAAAAAATATATAATTTTTGTTGTTTATAATATATAAAATTATTATCATATTATATTTTTTTATTGTTTGGGGGATTGGGCCCAATCCACAATTTATTATATGTTTTTTGTTTTAATTTCTTTTTTTAAAAAAATAATTGTTTGTCTTTTTTAAATCTATTTATCATCAAATTTTAATTTTAAAAATATAATTATTTGTTAATATTTAATTCTATTTATCATCATATTATAAATTAATGAATCATGAATTGGACAAAAGTATCAAAGAAGAGATTATTGTATTATCTCATTTACAAAGAGAATCAGTTCAAAAATCCAGATTTTTTTTATGATGATCTTTTTGAAAGAGAAGAAAATAAAGAAGAAAAAGAAAGAATGGAAAAATTATCAAAAGAAAGTCTAAAATATTATAAAATAGAAAATGATAAAAAAAATGAATTAGATAAATATTTCGGAGTTTCAAAAACAAAAATATAATCAACAAATATAAATTATTTAGGAAAAGGAAAATTTAGGCAAATTTCAAAAGGTTTAATTGTAATTTTAGATAAAGCAACTTTTAATACATTATATGAAATAAAAATAAACGATGCAATGAATATTTTATTTGTTATAGAATTAGATAATAATGATTTGATTTTTGGGTTTGAGCTGAGACAGAAAAATAGATGGGAATATGGGCTTTTAATATATAG
>JAEEGK010022316.1_pt1 | contig 13307 bp, 19 predicted proteins | sample 8958771 | NCBI WGS metagenome assembly JAEEGK01 (sample SAMN16246547, study PRJNA631951) | gut metagenome | biome: gut microbiome; feature: rumen; material: SC-attached | host: Bos | place: Iran: Karaj | collected 2018-10 | reverse complement strand
AAAGTGTAAAATATTGCCCGATTTTATATTGGAAAAGTGTAAATTGGTTTCGGGATTATCCTTTTAGTCTTGCAATTAGAAAAATAAACAATTCACTCACCAACAAGCAAATCTAATTATGAAAATTCTAAAAAAAAGGAAAATCAAGTATGCCGCCATATTCTTTGTCTGCTGGTTTGCCCTTTTGGTTATTCTGGTGGATGGGGTTCTGAAATTCCAGACATTGGTTGACTATTTCGGCTCGTACGCCGTTGTGGCGGTTGGATTGCTGCTGTTCATCGGTGTCCCCTTACGGCACGTACGACGTATTGCCAACAAAATTGACAAAATTTGCAGATTTTTTATGTCTCATATTTAAATTTGTAGTAATTTTGCCCTTGATGTTTGAGTATTGTAGAAAATATGTCAAGTTATTGATTCCCATTTTGTTGGGTGTATTTTTCGTGACTTTTGTTATCGATGATTATGGCGATGAACCACGAAAAATGAAAGACGTTTACACGGAGTATATTTCGGAAATGGAGACTGACGAATCGGAATGGGGGGAGAACGACCTTCCCGAAGACATTTTTTTAGAGCAGCAAAACCTAGGATTACCGGAAACGATGTGCATTTTCCTCGGCAAGATGCAGCCTTCCTCCTCCAAGCTATCGGCTAAACAATTTAGGGGATTGGTGCGCCGCTATGTGCCGCGGCCCATTTCAATTGATAACCAACTTTTCAAAAATGGCACGGACCTTTTTCAGGTTTGTGCCATTTTTTATTTTGAAAATCAAAACATTACACTATGGGATTTACAAGTGTTTTAATCGCAATTTTAACCCTGACGGCGGGTATCGGCGTGTTTCTTGTGGCCTGCCAAATGATGAGCACCCACCTCGAAGCGGTGTCATCGAAACGGCTGAAGCAGCTGTTTTCGAAAACAGGCAAAAACAAGTGGCTTGGCGTGGGTATCGGCACGGTGGGCACTGCCGCCATCCAGAGTAGCGGTGCCGTTACAGTGATGGTCATCGGTTTCGTCAATGTAGGCATCCTATCGTTGGCACAGGCCGCCACCATTATCTATGGCGCCAATATAGGTACCACCGTGACGGCGCAAATCGTGGCACCGGCTATGCTCGGCGTCAATTCCGTGTCGACGAGCGTCATCTTTTCGGCCTTCGCCGGGTTGGGAGCTTTCCTTACCCTTTTCTCCAAGAAAAGCAGTTACAAGACGCTCGGAGGCATTCTTGCAGGTTTCGGACTGCTTTTCGTAGGTTTGGAACTGATGAGCGGATCGATGGAGGCTTTCGCAGCCCTGGAGGGTGTAAAGACTTTCCTTGCCGGAATCGGCAATCCTCTTCTGCTCGTACTTCTCGGAGCATTGTTCACGGCCATCATACAGAGTTCTTCTGTTATGACATCCATAGCTCTAGCAATGGTGGTCACTGGGCTTATCGGGATCGACCAGGGCATTTTCCTTACCATGGGCTCGAACATCGGTTCCTGCGTGGTGGCCATCATTGCCGGAGTAACCAGCGGGACCAATGCCAAACGCACGGCGCTCATCCATCTGCTGTTCAATTGTTCCGGTGTGGTGATCTTCTTGCTTGTAGCCTGGATCCTCGGGCTGTTCGACATGTCGTACGGCAGTATGTTCGAAAGAATGTTCCCGTCAGCGCCGCAGATGCAGCTGGCCATGTTCCATACGTTCTTCAATGTCGTGACAGTGCTGCTAATGCTTCCGCTTACCGAAGCGTTGGTCGCTCTTGTGATAAGGATGATCCCTGACAGGCTGGTAACCAAAGATGCGGAATTCTCCTTGCAGTACGTCAACGAGAACATGCTCCGTACTCCGCCTGTTGCGGTCGGGCAGGTCAAGAGAGAAATCCTCCGCATGGCGGATATCGCCCGGCAGAACATGGACCGAAGCCTGGAGATGGCTGTGAAACTGGATTTTACCGGACGAAATCTTTTCGAACGTGACGAGCGGCAGCTGAATTTCATCAACAGGGAACTCATCGCATTCGTCGTCCGCCTGAGTGGGGAGAGAGGACTCGGAGAGAAGGACCGGACCTATCTCTCGGGCACGTACAAAAGCATCCGTGACCTGGAACGCATCGGAGACTATGCGGAGAATATCGTTGAATACGCGATGGCTCTGGCAGACTCTTCGCAGCAGTTTTCGGACGATGCCAAATACGAAATCAGTCAGTTGGTTACACTGTTGCATCAGCTTTACGAGAGGATGATAGAGGCTTATCAGAACGAAGATCTGGCCGCTCTGGACAAAGCGAATGAGATTGAAGAGGAGATCGACGATTACACCCGCCGGATGGAGGAAGGTCATATCGACCGTATGGAAAAAGGTATATGCACACCTTCCGTCGGAGCGCAGTATCTTGAGCTCTCATCCAATGCGGAGCGTATCGCAGACCATATGATAAATGTAGCGAAGACAATCAGATAAGGATGCTTATACTTATTATAACTACAGTCCTTGCAATGCTGGGTATCATCTCCATAAAGGAGACGGTCATACCGGCAGAAAAACTGCCAGTAGCAGCAAAGGCCTATATCGAGGATTCTTTTCCTGGAATTCCCATCTCATATGCGATAAAGGACACAAGAAAGATTATAACCATCTACAAGGCTTTCCTGCATGACGGAACAGAGATAAGGTTTGACGCCTGGGGCAGATGTAAAAAGTCAGGATAATTCTTATCTTTGTAAAAGTCATTTAATGGTGTGTAATTGATAACGCTGATCATTATAATCATTACCGCCGCGGTAGGCATCTTCTGTTTCAGGGGGGCGCTTGCCGTCGATGCGCTGAAGTTCAATGCCTATGACACTTGGCACAGGAAGCAGTGGTACAGGATGCTCAGTTATGGCCTGGTACATGGAGGATGGGGGCACCTATTCTTCAACATGCTTACCCTGTATTTCTTCGGGACGGTGGTTGAGCAGTACTTCCAGGTTGCCTTTGGTCATACTCCGGGAATCATCCTATACGTGGTGCTCTATGTGAGCGCGATCGCCGTATCTACCATCGGGGATTTGGTCAAGTATAAGGATGCCCCGGGCTATAATGCAGTGGGAGCCTCCGGCGCCGTCTCGGCAGTTCTGTTCGCATCCATTCTGTTCGAGCCGAAAATGGGCATCTACATCTACCTGATACCTATCCCTGTTCCCGGCTATATCTTCGCGCCGCTATACCTTCTGTACTGCTGGTATATGGCGAAGCGGAACATGGACAACATCGGTCATACGGCGCATTTCTGGGGTGCCGTCTACGGCCTTGTGTTCCCGTTGGTCTTCCGGCCGGATATCTTCCAACACTTCCTTGCCCAGTTGGGTTTGTAATCAGAAAACAAAAACACACACGATGAAAAGAGTCTTTATCTTCTTATCCGCCTGCCTGCTTCTCCTTTCGTGCAATCAATCCCAGGAGAAGAAGGACATCGCCCTTGTCAATGACTTCTACGAGCACGTCCTGTCTATCAAACCGATGACAGACAAGTATCTTGAAAAGACGCTCTCCGAGGATGTTCTGAAATCTCTCTGGGAGGTCGATTACGATGCCACCTACTCGTACTGGAGATTCCGGACCGGCCTTCAAGACGGCCCTTCGAAGGAGTCATCCGTGGAATCAATAGAACCCCTTGGCGACGGTTGGTACCGCGTGACCTATTCCGACATGGGCAATCCCGGCGTGACAGACGTCCAGGTTTCCGACGGGCGGATCTGTGCATACAGGTTTCAAGAGAAAAAGGAGGACAATGCCATCGATGCCATCTATAGGTACATGAAGGAACTGGGGGCCAACTATACCTCCGGAGAGCACTGCATCCCGTATTGCCTGATTGTCGGTACAGATGAGGAGAATCCCGACGATATCCAGGTCTGGGGCGACTTCTGGGTAGAGAACTACGACCAGGCCGGTGATACGCTCAAATCCGTCTCGGGCGGAAGCCATCCTGGCTGCATGCACGTAAAGAAGACGGACAATGGCTTCGAGGTAACGCAGTTCGATGCCGTTGGTGACGGCTCAGATTTCATTCCCACCGCCAAAGCCATCTTCGGCGACCGCTACGACGCTTTCATGGCCCTCACTTCCAATGACGACGCCAAGCGGACTGCCCGCGCGAAGTCCATCCTGGACTATGCCGAAGCCAACAACCTGGACATCTCCTTCTATCAGGACTACGGCTGGCCTGCTGTGAATATTAGGTAATGAAGACGTTCCTCAAGATACTGTCACTGTTCATCGCCGTAGGCGCGATTGGTGGTGCCATTATGATGTGGATGGACCCGAGCGGAGTGAGCTGGGGCGGGGAGCCAATGTTGGACCTGCTCCGGTCGAAGATGCCCTGGCCGGATGTCCTCTTCAAGAATTTCATCCCTTCCGGATTCGCCCTGCTGGCCGTGAACGGCCTTACCCAGCTGCTTGCAGCCCTGATGCTCTTCAAGAATCATCGTTGGGCCTACTGGGCCTGTCTCGCTTGCGGAATCATCCTCATGCTTTGGATCGTGTTGGAGTGGTGGATTTGGGGATTCGTGGCCCTGAGCAACATCTACTTCGTGCTGGGGCTCGTCGAAGTAATTGGCGCCGTTTTCTGTATCAGGCACTTTCGTTAGGAGGTTCGTCAATCCTTGAAAAAGAGGGCGGGACCGCCGGTGCATCAGCACCGAAGGTCCCGCCTATTTTAGGAATGAGACTAAGCCTTATTGGATGTCAATCTGCTTGACCGCCTCTTCCTTCTGCGCCTTCTCCTTCTTCGGGATATGGACGTTCAAGACGCCCTTCTCCACCTTGGCCTCGATCTTGTCGGCTTCGGCGTCGTCAGGCAGCAGGAGCGTCTGCTGGAACTTCTCGTAGGAGAACTCGCGGCGGAGATAACGGCCGTGCTTCTTCCCTTCCTTCTCTTCGGTCTTCTTCTCCATCTCGATGTGCAGGTTGTTGTCGGCATCGACATGGACCTTGAAATCCTTCTTGTCCAAACCAGGAGCGGCGAGCTCGACGTCGTACTCCTTCTCGGTTTCCAGAACGTTGATGGCAGGGGCCGTGTAAGTGGGCCTTTCCATCCAGCTGTTGTCGAAAAAGTCATTGAAGATGTCCGGCAACCAGCTGTCTCGAGTACTTCTAATTACAGGTAACATAACTCAAAAACTTTAATCGTTCCGGTTTTGGGCTGTTCTGCAAGGCCTTGTTCCCGGGGCTCCTTTGCGGAGCCGCTTGAAGGAGATGCAAAGCCGGGACCAATGCCGAAAACATGGACAAAGTGGCACGAAATGAGCCAGAATGTCCATTATTGTGACAAATAGTCCAGGATGCAATAACCGTGTCCTGCCGGATTACAGGGCGTAATCCAGCCGCATGACCTTGACCGGACGCTCGCCGCCCCGGTAGAGATGGCTGCACCAGTTGATGTCTCCGGTGTCACGGAAACCGCATTTCTCCATCACCCTGCCGGAAGCCGGATTATCCACGAAGAAGTCGCTCCAAAGGGTTAGGAAACCCTTCTTGTTGAAGCAGTAATCAATCATCGCCCGCAGGGCTTCGGTGCAAAGGCCCTGGTTCCAGTAAGGTTTCGCAATCCAGTAGCCCAGCTCTGCGTCTTTCTCGCCGATGCCGATGTTGCTTTCGCCATAGAGGTAGTAGCACATGCAGCCGACGGGCTCGCCTGTCTCCTTCAGTTCCAGCGCCCAGGTGTGGTCGTTGGCGAAGAACGTCCGGATGACGGACAGGCTATCCTCGACGGAGGTGTGTGGCGGCCATCCGGCGCGAGGACCGACCTCCGGGTCGGAGGCGTACTTAAACAAGGCTTCCGCATCGGCTTCCGTCCATGGGCGGAACCGGAGCCTGTTGGTTTCAATCATGCCCATTCGAAATTCTCCTTCCCGGCGCCGATCTCAAAGTGACATTTCACGATGCCGAGGTCGATCTTCGAATAGCCGGCCATCGAGAAGAGCGCCCTTGCCGACACCTTGGGGAGCTTGCTGAAGTCCTTGTGCCCCAGGTACTCGAAGAAGAACTTCTGCTGGTTGACGGCCGTCGGGGCGAGAAGAGCCGCCTCGATTCCCTTGTGGAACCATTTCGGGGTCACGTCGCTCGCATTGCTGATCTCCTTGACGGGCTTGTTCTTATGAGCCTTTCCCTGGGTCTGCCCGATGCCGAGCGATATGTAGCAGACGATCTTCTCGTCTTCCTCCAGTTCATACGTGCCCGGAATCTTACTGTAACTCATTCCCACCCAGCAGGTATTGAGCCCGACGGTCTGGGCATGGAGCACTAGCTGCTCGCCCCAGTAGCCGATCTTCTCGTCCAGGTCTTCACTTTTCTTCCCGGCCATGACAAAGTAGTTCTTCACGCCGGAGAAGGCACCGTAGGAGAAGACGCCGCTGGTCGACTTGAAACCGCCGAACGCCTTGGGCTCGTCGGTTACCAGCTGGACGTGCAGTCCAGCCTCCCTGTTGATCTCCCATACCTTGCTTTTGAGGAAGTCGAGAGTGGCCGCGGGTATTGGGTCGTCCGTGTATTTCCTGACGGAGTGACGCTCCTTAATCGCTTCTTGAAGAGTCATGATCGCTTCTCCTATTTGTTTTTCACGGTTCGTTTGATCGGTCCCTGGTGACGGCCGCGGTTGAGCTGGACCCCGTTCCTATTCAGGACGCGGAAGACGCTCGTGCGGCTTTTATAACCGCTGACCTTCCAGATGTCGTCGATGGAATGGCCAGAATTGTACATGTTGACGACGGTCTTCTCCTTCTTCAGCCGGACGGACTCTTTCTCGGTCTTTGGCTTCATGTCCCGGCGCCGCTGAAGTATGCGGGCCTCGGACCGGCGGATGGCAGTGGTCTCCGCGGAGATGCGGCCGATGACGTCCAGCACGTCGCCCGCCGTCGTATCGGGAAATAGCTTCCCCTTCGAGTCGATCTCGTCGTGGATGCTGATAAGGCGAATCCCGCACTCCTTGCAGAGCCCCAGGAGGACGCCAAGCTCGCGGATGCCGCGAAGGGCGTTGCTGAGCCTGCTGACTACGACCACGTCGCCGTCCTTGAGATTCGAGAGCATTCTCCGCCACTCGGGGCGGAACCTCTCCTGGATGCCGTCTTCCTCGATGACGGTCCCGCACCCGAACTTAGTCATCCAGGCGCGGTCCTCGTCTCGGGTGACGAGGTTTCTCGAAAGGAACAGATAGCCGAACTTTGCCATATTCTCTGCGTTTTCTGCCACTAATATACGAACAATTATTCACACTTCAAATGGTACTGTGAAGGAAACCGCTTGATATACCAGCCTCCTGGTCGGTACCGTTCATCAATCGAACCACAAGAGGAAACTCTCTTGTGTCTATCCCTTGGAAAGAATGCCATTCTATCCTTTGACATTAGGCAGATAATGAGTATCTTGTATATAGAGCAAGTAACTAAGAATCAATGTGTTTTCTCGGTAAACTTGTTTAAACCGGATTAAACTGGACGGAAATGCGTGAAATGCATTGTTGCATACGACGGAAGGCTGAAAGAGCCTGCCGTACGGGATGGACGGAGAAGCTCGGAAGACCTCTTCCGATACTCTTTGTCCGGTGTTCCGGAACTGTCCGGTCTGGAATCAGAGTACCATTTTTACAAATAAAAGTATACTCACCCGAAAAACTATGAATCACCAACAGATCGACATGTTTCGGACCCTCGGTCCGACGATCCTTCCCCGGCTGATCAATGCGGACTGCCTGGACTGCGTGGACGATTATGGCGACTACGCCATCCTGACCTACAACCTGGCAAAACCGCTCCCTATCAAGGAAGCGCTCGACGACATGGAGGACAACATGGACCTGAACGTCCTCTACCATGTCGAGACCTTCAGTGCCACCAAGCGCGGCGAGCACTGCTGCGCCTATTCGGTCCCGACGTCCGGCCGGATGTACAAGCTCAATGCGCAGGCGGGCTCGGACAAGATGCTGGATACGGTTTACGTATACGTCTTCGATTCCCTTGAAGTCATGCTCGAAGCGCTGAAGTCGGACCTCGCGCAGCACCTGCGCAGGGGAGTCGTCATCAGCAAGATGGAAATGTCCCGGCTCGTCGCCGATTTCATGTAGTGCCGGGCTATGGACGAGAAGCTATACAGACAGCTGGTGGACGTGATCCGGAAGTACTCCTTCCAGATTGTGGTGGCGGATGCCGACTGCTACCGGGAATTCACGAGCGTGAACGGGGAGGCGGGAGATACCCTGATGGTGCGTTGTCTTTCGCTCCAAACGAGCTATCCCTATGGCAACTATCCCCGGGGGCACAGGTGGTACATCCCCATCTGCGACCTGCACCGCGCTATCCGGGAACGCTCCGAATCCGACACGGATTTCATGTGGCGTGTCCGGCGGTGCGGGCTGAACCGATACGATGTCGAGCGGATCGTTGCGGCCGCCTCCCACGATATCATCCACCTCCATATGTATTAACCGTCATCTGCCACGAACGACATCAACCAAGCGAAACCATGACCATACTCTTCAGAACCATCCAACTGGCCGTTCCGGTCATCCTGGTCTTAGCTCCCTTCCTTTTCTACAGGCGGAAGGGCACACGGATGCTTGCCTTCTATGTCTCGATGGCAATCGAACCGAAGAACCGCAAGACCTTCATGCTTGTGCTTGCCGTCAGCGTGCTCGTGTACAACTACACCTTCTTCTCGCTCGACGGGGCCAGCCTGTGGCTCGTTCCGGGCGTGCTGCTCGGATTCGTGCTGCTACGATACAGGTTCACGGATGCCATGCTGCACTGGCTCGGCGAGGACCGGGTAATCCAGGGGATCGCCTTCGGTGGGGTGCTCCTGTCGCTCGTCGTCCCTCAGCTCTTTTCGCTGAGCGTGTCGATGGCGATGGTCCTCGTTGCGGCCATGTTCTATCCGTCCCGGGAGATCGTCCGTCATGCGGAATATCCCCGGTCCTATCTTGAAATCCATCTGTCCAACGACGATATCGTCGACCTTTACTATTCAACACGCCGTGCCGGTTGCAGGCGGCATTGCCTGACACATGAACGCCCGGGCGGACACGGCAAGACCAACAACTCAAACGACAAGCGAAATGAAAAGAATCAAGCAGACAAAACCGGCGGCTGAGTGTCCGGACTATAGCCACGTCCTGCCAAAGAAGCTGGCAGACACCCTTCACCAGAAGACCGGCGAAAGGTACAACAAGTTCGAGGCCTTCCGTTACCTGATGGAACGTCAGGCCAAGCAGGATCCGGACGGGTCAGGACAACACACCGGTCCGTTCGAGGTGACCATCACCGAACTCTCCCTCGACTGGGGCTGGCACCGTCATACGGTGACGGCCTTCCTTCAGAAGCTCGTGCGCATGGGTTATCTCTCCGTGGAGAAGACCACTTCCAGCTTCAAGCTCCGTCTTTCCGAACTCTTCGTGGAAGGCCGCTAGAAGGCGTGGAATCTTCCCGGCTTGCCGGTGGTCCAGCCGGGGCGCGGAAGTCCGGATACGGGCCGGTAACGGCCCTTTCCGGGCGACTCCGGAATCTCTCCCGGAGATTCGGAAAACGATAGGCTTTTTGGCAGCGGGCTTGCCCGTTCTGCCACGAACAAAGGGAGGGGGTAACTCAATACCCACTTGACCCGAGGTCAAATGGAGGAGTGCCGATAAAGCAGCAAGCTGGGCACGGGAAGAGAAGGGAAGGAAATAACCAAGAGCAAAGCGATATGGGAGCACAGAAACAGGTGGTTCACTTCCAGGCTAAGAAAGGATTCTCGAAGGCGCAGAGCAACGAACAGCAGCGGAAGTGGACCGAGAAGGCCTGGAAGAAGGCGAACGAGAACGGCCGCATCGACCGGACCCGGACCCGACTGAATTTCGAGGTCGTCCGGGGAGGGAAGGTGCAGGCTGTCTACCAGAGCAAGTCCATCCCGGAACTGTTCCTGGAGAACATCCGGGCACGAGGTATCAAGGACCCGAACGAGAAGTGTCCGCACGATCCGAAATACCGGACCGTCGCGGACTTCATCATCAGCGGTTCGCACGACACGCTCTGCCGGATGGCCTTTGGCAGCCAGGAGGTGGATTACGGGAAAGATGCCGACAACGGGGGAGTCGAGAGACACCCCGAGATCGAGCAGTGGGCGAAGGAGATGTATGCCGTCCTTGCCGACAGGTTCGGGGAGGAGAACATCCTGTCCTTCATCGTCCATCTGGACGAGCGGAGCCCGCACATCCATGCCGACGTCATCCCGGTCAAGGATGGCAGGATCTCCTTCAAGGAGGTCTTCTGCGGGAGCGACAAGTATGAATACGCGAAGCGGACGCGGGCCCTTCACGACGCCTTCGCGGAGGTCAACCGCAAATGGGGGCTGGAACGTGGGGACAGCGTCAACGAGACCCACCGGAAGCACCAGAGCACGGAGGACTATCGCAGGGAATTGTCCAACGAGTGCAGTACACTCGAAAGGGAACTAGAGAGCAAGGCTGCCAGGCTCTCGAACCTGAAGAGCCAGATCCACATCGCCGAGATCCGGAAGAAGTCCCTGACCACGATGGTCTCCAACCTGGAGGCAGCGCGGGAGCGGATCGAGGACGAGATCGACGGGATCAGGACATCCCTGTCTGACGACGGGATGGCAACCGTCCAGCGGCGAGCCCTCATGAAGAAGGAGGTCTCCCTCCAGAAGAAGCTGGAGGAAATCCTCTGGAAACTCGCCGACAAGCGCGGCAAGCTGGATGCGGCCGAGAAGAAACTCTCAGACCTGAAGGAGGAGCTTTCGCACTCGGAAGAGCGGCGAGAGGAACTGCAGCAGGAGATCCGGTCTGCCAGCGCCAAGGTGTCGGAACTCACCATGAACAAGGTGGGGACCGAGGCGCTCTGGACCGTCCTCAGTGACTTCCAGCAGCTTAAGCTTTCGCTGCCTCCGGACACTTTCGAAGGCTTCGACGACTCGCTCCTGCAGGATATGAGCAGGCGGGGCATGAAGATCATCACCTGCGCGGCACTCCTCTCCATGGAGATGGTCAACCAGGCGACGAACTTCGCCGAGAACTGCGGCGGTGGCGGCGGGCACAGCTCCGGCGACTGGGGCAGGGATCCGCAGGAGGATGACCGGCAGTGGCTGCGTCGCTGTCTGGAGCGCTCCCGCCAGATGCTAACCCCGGCTGGCCGGAAGATCAGGCGGTAACCTGCCACAATCATTATCAGTAAACCAAATCAAAAATGACAACGATGAAACGAATAGCAATTCTTATCAGTATCATCTGCCTCGGGGCGGTTCCGCTCCGGGCGCAGGATACGACCCGGGTTCAGAATATGGACCCGGATGTCCGTCAGTGCATCGAAGGTAACTGCGGATGCCACAACCGTCTGGTCAACAATTATAGCGGACTAAACTCTCTTCGGGCCCGGCTTGCCAACCCTTCCTGGGACGGGAAGATCGAACTGTTCCGCTCGATTGGTACAGGAACGAAGATCGAGGATGGCAGAATCAGGCCCCTGGTCAGCCAGGGGACGAAAAAGGAATCGGAGGAAACCGTGAACGAGTCTGCCAACCCCTCAGAGGCCGTTACAGACACTGATTCCCCTTATCTGAAAGGAATCGACAGGGGAGAAGTACCAGTCGGTATGCCCCTGTATGTCTTCTTCCGTCTCGCGGGATCCTACATCACGGACTCCCCGCAGCTGCTGAACATCCAGTCCGCCGCCCGGCTGGCCGTCGCGGAGAACCTGCGCGTCCGCATCACAGGTGCCGCGGATTCGGCTACGGGATCTTCTGATAAGAACGCTGCGCTCGCACTCTCGCGGGCGGAGCACGTAGCGAAGCTGATGAAGGAAAGGGGAGTACCCGAAGAGAACATCGAGGTCCTCTCCGAGGGAGGGACGGCCGAGTACAGCCCCGTCGAGGCGAACCGCAACTGCCGGATAGAGTTGTTCGTCCAATAAGATTGAACCAGGAAGGGCGCTGCCGATGACGGCGGGCGCCCTTTTGCTCATCCTGGATCCGCACCCGGCGGGACCCTGACTCATTGGAGGTTTACCCTTGCCTGGGCATTGTTGCTCCAGATCTCGCCGACTTTGGGACAGGTTTCCTTGTCCGGGCAGTCGCCGCAGGTCTCGAATCCTTTCTCCAAGGCACAGCGGCGGACGGCGCAGAGCTCGCTGCAGAAGAAGGTCTTTGCACCGTCCTTCCGGCAGCCTTCGCAGTTGATATGCTCGGGAAGGATGGGGGCATTGTTCAGTTCGGCCCACAGCTTCGCGGTCTTCTCCCGGAGAGCCTGGTCGTTGTTCCTGGTCGCGATGAAGGCATCGCACTTCTCGCAGTCGATCCCGCAGATACCGATCGTTCGTTTCATGGTTTTCTTCGTTTCATTCAGTTCAAAAAAATAGAAGTCCGTCCAGCCGGTGTTCTCGGCGTACAGGTGCTGCTTGCCCCTGTATTCGAATCCTAATCCTTCATAGATCCTGTGCGCGGGGGTGTTGGTGGAAAGGGCATCGAGCCGGACGGATCTCATCCCATGGTCCCTGGCGATGCGGATCGCCTCCATGACCATCCCGGAGCCGATACCTTCACTCTGTCTGTCGGGACTGACCGCAAGCAGGTGGATGACGGCCACCTCGTTGTCGGCGACGTCCTTGAGCCACTCGATGGCATGGTAGTCCTCCCCCTGATACAGGGTGACCACCATCGCACCGACGATGTCCCGCTCCCGGTAGAGGTACATGCTCCCTTCCTCGATGAAGGACCGGATGCCCTCGGCCGTGGGATGCTTTCCTTTCTGCCAGCAGGCGTAACGGCCGATCTCCGGAGTGCGCTCGATCACGTCGTCATAGAAGGCAAGGACGGCACCGTAGTCCGCCAGGGCGGCCTTCTGCAGTGTCATGTTCCTTGTCTTCATACCTTCTTCTTGAAAATGACGGTTTCTTCCTTCAATGAGATCTTACCGACCTCATAACCATACGCCAGCAGTTCCTTCTTGAAGCGGAGGAAAGAATGGTCCAGGGGGATGCCGGCGATCTCGCCGATCTGGGAAAAACTGAGTTTCAGGACATCCTCGTCCTGGGCGGCGATGTGTTTCCACAAAGCGTCGTACTTGCTCATAAAGTTCGTTTTATTTAAGGGGGGTTAATCTTCCAATACTTCCAAATAGAAGCTCACCGGACGGAAACCGTCGTTGCAGGAGATCATCGCGCTCATGGGGTTCTTCATCCAGCCGTCGAAGAAGTTGCCTTCCCCTCGGGCAAGTGCTTCCACGAATTCCCGCATCGATCCCCAGGCAGACTCGCACATTCCGGTGGGCCGCTTCCCGTCCTCCGAGATCCAGCTC
>JAEEGK010022314.1_pt1 | contig 13308 bp, 10 predicted proteins | sample 8958771 | NCBI WGS metagenome assembly JAEEGK01 (sample SAMN16246547, study PRJNA631951) | gut metagenome | biome: gut microbiome; feature: rumen; material: SC-attached | host: Bos | place: Iran: Karaj | collected 2018-10 | reverse complement strand
TAGTACGGATGCCAGTTACCATAGACTTCGTTACCGATTTCCCAGTAGAGGATGCCGGCCTTCTTGTCGATGTTGGTGTGCTTCACCCAGGCAGCGGCTTCTTCTTCCGTGCCGGAACCGAAGTTCACAGTGAACATGGCGTTACTGCCAGTCTTCTTCAACCATTCGAGGAATTCGTCGGTATCGACCATCCAGTCGTGGTTGTCGAGGATTTCCTTCCAGTGGTCGTCATCAGCACGGAGACCACCCGGGTAACGGATAATGCCGTGGTTGATGCGCTTGGCAAATTCGCGAGTCTGGACCTTGAAGTTCTTGTTGTCGAGCATGTCGCCATCCCAGAGGGCGGCGTTGATACCGAAGAGGCCACCGGAAATATTCGGGTTGAGGACATCCTTTTCGCCCTTCACCACGACCTTGATTACAGGCGGACGTTCCTTGGCCTTGACTTCACGCTGGTTGGTCAAGCGGACATTGTCAATCTTGAAGCCACCGGCAGTACCTTCACCACTCGGCTTGAAGTCGAGAGAGACGACACCCTTGAGGTCGAAGAGACCGTTTTCGATAGCGTCAGGCGGTTGATAGTACGGGAACTTGCCGAAGGTACGGAACGGAACGAGCAGCGTCGTCTTGCCCTTCGGGGCACCGACGTTGGACACGAAGATTTCGTTGCCGGCATCAGACACCTGGACAGTGATGGACTGCCAAGCCTTTTCGGAATAGACGTCGAACATGATGCCCCAGTGCTTCGTCCAGTCGCGGTCCACTGCAGGACGTCCGGTCTTTCTCATGTCAAACACGACGTCCACCCAGTCTGCGAGGAGGTAGTGCTGGATGTTCAAGCAGTTGCCCTTGAATTCCGGGCAGTTTTCGATCTTGAAGTTAAGCTGGGACTTCGGACCCGTAGACGGTTCCCACAAATCCTTCGAGAACTTGGATTCGAAGTCGGTGATGATGAGATCCTTTTCGTTGGACTTGAAGGAATCCCACTTGAGATCCGGATCCACCCAGTCGATGTTCTCGGTGAACGTGATCTGGTCGACGAAGACTGTCACAGGAGCCGGCTTGCCCGGTTCGCCCTGGTTTTCGCCCTTGCCCACGGAGAAGCGGATTTCCTGAATCTTGTCCCACTTCACGTCCTTGGCCACTTCAGCGGACTTGTTAGCGTCCCAAGCCTTACCCTTGTCGGTGAAGCGCTTGAGAGGAATCTTCACAAGCTGCCAATCCTTGGAAACCTTGGCCCAGTCATTGAGGCCGACCTTGGTCTGGCTCTTGATGTCGTTGCCCTGGTTGTCGAGGATACCGACGTAGAGCTTTTCACCGCCGAGCTTACCCTTGATCCAGAAGTAGAGACCGCCCTTGTTGCGGACCTTGGAAAGGTCGATGTACTTGCCTTCACCGAGCGAGTAGGTCACACCGGACCAGTCGTTGTTGTCGATGTACATGGCGAGCACGTTGCTGTTGCCCGGGGTATTGGACTTGGCTTCACGCTGGGCGGTAAGACCACCGTAGTTGTAAGCAAAGCCCTTGACCTGATTGTCGTAGAACGTAGCGAGCGTCTTCGCCTTGCCGTCAAGCTTTTCGGGGTTTGCCGGACCGTCGATGATGTCTTCGTTTTCGTCCCAGTAAATCATCTGCTGCTTCGGAGCTGCCTTCGGGCCACCCTTCACAATTTCGATGTTGTCGACCCAGACTTCGAATTCGCTAGCAGCGCTCTTGTCGATGGAGAAACGAATTTCCGCAATCTTGTCCCAGTCGATACGGGCCGGGAATTCGGACTTGCGGGTGTTGTCCCAATAAAGGCCACGATCCGGGAAGTCCACGAGAGGAATGGAAACCTTCCTCCAGTCTGTCGTCACGGAGCCACCATCGATGTACTTGTTCAACGGAAGCACAACCTGAGTCTTCTTGCCGTCGCTGACTTCTTCGTCCAAGAGGCCGACTTTAACGGCTTCGCCGCCGCTCTTGCCCTTGATCATGAACTCGACCCTGGAGTCGAGCATAAACTTGTCCAAGTTAAAAAATTCATTGTAAAGGCAGATGGAAGCACCGGAGTATTCCTTCGGGTCCAGCTTGATGTTCAAGGCAGCCTTGGACTTGAAACCACCAGTCTTAGTGATGGTAACGCCCTTGCTCGTTCCGCCGTAAGAGTAGTCGTATCCGCCCGGACGATACTGTTCATCGAAGAACTTGTACACGGCCAGATGCGGTCTTTTCGGCTGAGCCATTGCAGCTGTAACGCTTAAGCCAAGAATGGCCAGCGAGGCAACTTTCAATGATTGCTTAATCATATTGTGCATCCTTTTGTTGTTTTTTACCTTAATTTAAAATCTTCTATAAGAAAAAACGTACACGCCAAATTCATTAGCGTGCACGCTTGAAAACGAAATTACTTGGCTTCCTTCAACATCTTTTCTACGAGATCCGGGCTGAAGCGGTCTTGACGCTTGCCGTTGATGTAGAAGTTCGGAGTGCCCTGCACGCCGACCTTGACGCCCAACTGGAAGTCCTTGTCGATACGAGCCTTCATGGCAGAGTCGAGCACCATGTCCTTCTTGAACTGTTCGACATTGAGGCCAATTTCCTTAGCGACAACGAGGTAGATGGAATCGGAAAGTTCACGAGAGTGCGGTGCGAGAGCATAACGGTATTCCCAGAACTTGCCCTGCTTCTGTGCTGCGATAGAAGATGCCGCTGCGGCCTGGGCGTTGGAGTGGAAGCTGAGCGGGAAGTGCTTGTAGACGAACTTGATCTGGTCCGGATACTTCTTGTTGAGGTCCTGCATCACCGGAGCGATACGGGAGCAGTACGGGCACTGGAATTCGGTAAATTCGACAATCGTGAGTTTCGGGTTCTTGGTGTTACCGAAGACCGGGCTATCTTCATCAGGAATATCCCAAACCTTGTTGTCTTCTTCCATTTCCTTGCGGGCCTGTTCGAGGGAAATTCCGCGCTTGTCGAGAGCGTACTTGATGATTTCAAATTCTTCCTTGACCTGCTTAAAATCCTTTTCGAGGCTGTCGAGGCGGGCCTGCTGGTTGAACGAACCGCCAGCGGAAGCCTGATTGCAAGCGACGAAGCTGGAGACTAAAATTGCCATAGCAAAGAGAGAGAAACGTTTCATGTTTGTCCTTTAGTTAAGAAAAATTTCAAGCCGGATGGCTTATGGTTTTAATGAAATATAATAATGAATGATTCGTTCGATACGAGAAAAACCGCAAAAAAACATATCGATAGAGCCCTAATTTAGGGGGATAAAACAATTGTAAATTTTTATTTCAAGAATTTCCAGGCTCGGATGACAATCCGCAACTACATGATGGTCAACAAATTACGACGGTCAACAAGAACAAAAAAAGAGTTAAACACGCTTGAAAAAAATTTACATACGGCGGACACGTAGCAAATAAAAGAATTTCAATTTTTTTTGTATTGAAAATAAGAAGTATTTTTGTATATTTTTTGTAATGTTTTTGAATAACATTTCAAATTCCTGCTAACGTATCAACCAATGCGAGAAAAAATGACAAACAAGACCACACAACAAACATGGACCTGGAGTATCGTAACCGTACTCCTCCTATCCCTTTCAACAGTATCATCATGGGCAGAAACATACCCCACAATCGGGCAAATGACTCCCAGTAGCAAGGGTGTGTACACTATAAAAAACACTAATGACATCTCAGCTTTGATAGATTACGTAAACAAGCAGGGCAACAGCTGTAAAGGTTACACGTTCGAAGTTGTACCTGAAAACAATTATGATTATTTAAAATTACAGGATTTAACAATCCGTAATACTGGTGGTCGTAGTATACATACGCCCATTGGCACCATAGCAACACCATTCAGAGGCACTTTCGACGGGAAACACATAAGACTCCAAGTAAGTGAATACTCTGGATCCATTGAAAAAGTCTTCACAACGCAAAGCAACGGGACTCAAACCGAATCAAGATACATTAATTGGGGAATATTCGGCGTTCTCGGTCCTGGGGCTGTAGTAAAAAACGTACGTTATGAGTCATCTACTAAATTCGAATACGTGATTACCAGTAGAGATAACGAAGTAAATTACGTGAATCTCGGTAGCATCGCAGGAATGAACAAGGGTGGCACCATCCAAAACAGTTCCGTAAGTAACGCAGGCTCAGCAATCTACGCAAACGTCAAAAAAAGCACCGTTTACGATCTAACAACATATGCATACCTTGGTGGAATTGTAGGCTACAACAGCAAGGGAATAGACGATAATGGAAACGAAGTAAACGGAATCATAAAGAACGACACCTTAAATGCCCAATGGCGTACTGATATACAAGGGAAAATTGTGGGCAATATCGGTGGAATTGCAGGCAACAACTACGGGGAAATCTCTAATGCATACGATTTGAACAAGGTGTATTCTTCAGGAGATGGGACGAATTATGTCGGCGGAATTGTAGGTACAAACTACGGTTCCATCACTAATTGTATAATGAAAAATTCTGTAGTTGCAGAAAATCCTGTAAATGGGGATCTTACAAATAGGAGGCCCATAGCCACCGTCGGCGGCATTGCAGGCTACAACAAGGCTATTATAAAAAACAACAGTGTCATGGAAACTAAAGTATCCGGTTCAAATGCGGGCGCCATCGTCGGAAGCGAACAGATAGAAGGAACCCTCAATTTCAACTACTACTATGACATGACCATTTACGAAACAAAAATGCACTCCGGCGCTGGAGTCGCTATGTACAATAATAGTGGCAGCAATAAAGACGTTTCTGGTACAGACGCCTTAGGAAAAATCGAAGTAACACCACCAGCAAAAATCAAGACAACGGCCATAACAATTGACAATCAAGCTTATTATCCATACAATTCCACAATCACCCTCGGCTTTTCGGATAACGTTTCCGAAGGATACACCGTCGTATATACTATAAAAGATAACAACAACAACGAAGTTAAACCCAATTACAAGTCCAATACCAACGACGCTACAATTACCATGCCGCCATACCGAGCCTCAGTATCTGCGAAAAAACAAATTATCAATTACAAAATAACCTACGTACTCCACGGAGGCACAAATCCATCCTCAGCCCCAACAACTTATACAGTCGACAAAACGACTACCCTTCCAAACCCAACCAGATCAAGCTGGGTTTTCGGCGGATGGTACACAAACGAAAATTTCACCGGTAACAAGATAAGAGAAATCCTCTATGGTTCTACAGGAAATAAGACTTTCTATGCCAGATGGATTCCGAATATATCTACAAACGATTACATCAACATCAGCAATATTAGTGATCAACCATGGACTGGGAAAGAAATTAAGCCCCAAGTTAGCGTTCTATATAAAACAACAGACATCACTAACGAGATGACAATCACATATTCAAACAACATAGATATCGGTACCGCTACAGTGACGATAACGGCAAAGAGCGAATCTGAATACAAAGGTTCTAGACAAATAACATTCAAAATCGTGAAGGCCACGCCCTCGACAACAGTACAAGCGGCAACCAATCTAACATACAACGGAACAGAACAAAAACTTGTAACAGCAGGGACAACGAATCACGGTAAATTGCTGTACAGTCTCGATGGCAACGACTACAGCGAAAGAATTCCCACCGCTGTCAACGCAGGTAGCGACACCGTTTATTATAAAGTAGAAGGAGATGAACATTACAATCAGGTTAACGGCAGCGTCGCAGCAACCATTCTTGGAACATATACGAAAAACGGAGCTATCGCGATTAACGAGGACGCCAACGGCAAGCATGTTTCCATCGACGGTGATTACGGTGAAAATGATGTCTTCAATATTCCAGAAGGATTCGATGCGGCTGATGTCACTATCAATCGAACGTTCGCGACAATCGCTTATCAAGACGAAAACGGGGATCCGCTTCCCAATTATTCCACCATCGTGTTCCCGTTTGACATCAACGCAGACAATATCCTGAACGTCACACAGGTCGCGAAATTCCTCGGCGTCCGAAAGAACAACGGCGTCATGGAAGTATGCGTGGGAATCGTCCGCGGGTCCCTCAATGCGTACACCCCGTATTTGATACAGCTGAAATCGGGGGCAACGGATGTCGCAATTGACGGCAACGTCACCTTCCAACAGACGCCGACCATGGGCGACGAAAGCGCCCTTGACGTTGGCAAGGACGAAACCAACTGTCCCGAATGCTTGTCCAATTACGTATTCCGTCCTGTACTCCAGAAGAAAACTTGGACTAGCGAAGACGACGAAATTAAGGGAATAAATGGCGCTGCGGCCTACGGCTATGTAGCCCAGGACAAGGACGGCATCGCCAACGCAGGCGAGTTCGTCATAATTGGTGCAGGCTCCTACATCAAGCCCTTGCGCGCCTACATCTACAAGAAACCAAATCCGGCAGCAATCAACGCCCAAGGGTCGTACGAACAACGTCATACATTATCGATCAACAACGATGTTCCCGACCGCATGAACGTTGTCATCGTAGACAAAGACGAAAACGGCAACGAACACACGACCGTCATCGGACATATAAACACCCGCACTGGCGAATTCCGCTGGAACCGCACAAATCGCACGTTCGACCTCAAGGGACGCGCCGTGAACAAGAACACCCGCAGCGCCCGCGGAGCCTATTACGGCAAGCAGTAATTAGCGGAGTGCTATAAATTACGCGAACACCCCGACATTTCAAATGCCGGGGTGTTCTTTTACATTCTAAGCGGAACGGAGCTATCCCCTTCCCTGTTTGAACTTCAAAAACTCGTCGTAATCGCGCCAGTAATCGGACTCGTCAAACGCATGCGAGGTGAGCACAAGACAGATGGAACCCGATGAAAAACCGAGTTCCTCGGCCCAAACGCCAGGCGGAATGTGCAGTCCGAAATACGGACGGTCCAGGCGATAGATCTTTTCGTCCTTGCCATCGGACACCTTCACATCAAAGGCGCCACTCGCAGCAACCAGCATCTGGTGGCATTCCTTGTGGGCATGTCCGCCGCGCGTCTCGCCGCCTGGAATATCGTACAAATAAAATATGCGTTCAACGTCGAAAGGAATCTCCTTCGAATTCTCAATCGGCGTAAGGCTTCCGGAACGTTCGCTTATCCTTGGGAGCGTAATGAGCGAGCAATCGGCGATACGCGAATTCCTTAATTCCAGCTCGTTCATTTATTCACCTCACGTATAAACTCGTCAAAATCACGAATGTAATCCTCTTCGGTAAACTCCGCCGAAGAAACGACCAGCGCAAGCGAATTTGTCGAAAAGTTGTCGAGAGTGCGCCAATGCATGGGCGGCAAATAAAGCCCATAGTACGAACGCGAAAGCGAATAGCGTCGTTCTTCCACACCGTCATGAATGACAGCATCGAAGCTGCCCGAAAGCGCAATAATAAATTCGTGCTGAGTCCTAAAAGCATGACTTCCGCGGAGACAGCCTCCCGGCACATCGTAAATCCAATAACTGCGCTTGATCCTGAAAGGAATATGCTTCCCCGATTCCAAAACGCTCAAATTCCCACGTTCGTCCAAGAACTTGGGCAGCTGGATAATCTGCGCTTTAGCTTCTAAAATCGACATTTACGGAGATAATATATTAATTTTTTTTAGGTAGTAAGCAGTTGGTAGAACTTAGAGCTTAGAACTTAGTAGGAAGTGGTTAGTAAACAGTAAGCAGTAGGAAAAGCCTTACCGTTGGCTGTCATCCTGAGGAACGTAGTGACGAAGGATCCAGTAATGTTTTAGTTGGTAGAACTTAGTAGGAAGTGGTTAGTGGTTAGCTTGATCTATAAGCAACAATAAACAAAAACTATTGTTGCAAGGCAATCAGCAAAAGACCAACCTCTTCCTACTGTCTACCGCCTACTTCCTACTAAAATCTTTACTATATTTATGCATATGAGTGAATATTTGCATAAATCGTTTGGTCCCGTAATCCCGAAGGATTTCAACAAGGATTATGGTGAACAGGGCTTTTTGCTGGAGAACGGAAAGACTCTCCCCGCCCTCACCATCCGTTACGAGACCTATGGCACACTGAACGCCGCCGGCGACAACGCCGTGTGGGTCTGTTCACCGTTGACCGCCGATGCGCACGCGGCCGGCTGGTACACCGAAAACGACAAGAAGCCGGGCTGGTGGGATGAACTCATCGGGCCGGGCAAGGCTATCGACACAGAACGTTTCTTTGTAGTTTGCAGCAACATCCTTGGCGGATGCAAGGGCACCACAGGCCCGGCAACCATCAACCCGCGCACGGGTAAGCCCTACGGCAGCACCTTCCCCACCATCACGATAGGGGACATGGTACACGCCCAGAAAGAACTTGCCGACAGTCTCGGCATCAAGGAATTCTACGGCGTCATCGGCGGATCCATGGGCGGATTCCAGGCGATGAAATGGGCCATCTACTATCCGGAACAGGTGAAGCGCATCATCGTCATCGCTAGTTCCCCGCGTTTTTCGAGCCAGGCGCTCGGTTTCGAAGTCGTCGCACGAGACATCATCACGCAGGACCCGAACTTCAACGGTGGCGATTTCTACGACGGTCAGGAGAAACCGGACATCGGGCTTGCCAACGCACGCAAGCTTGCCCATATCACGTACCTTTCCGCCGTGGGCATGGAGAAAAAGTTCAAACGTGCGCAGGACCAGGAAAACAAAAACCACGCGGTAACCTACTCGACACCGTTCGACTTGAACCTGCCTATCGAAAGCTATTTACGTTATCAAGGCACAAAGTTCGTCAATCGCTTTGACGCGAACAGCTACTTGCACATCGCGCATGCGACAGACGCTTTCGACCTCGAAACGGAATACGGCAGCATCGAAAATGCGTTCAAGGACATCAAGGCCGAAGTTTTGAACGTGAACCTTTCGACGGACTGGCTGTTCCCGCCGCACGAAAGCCGCCGCATCACGAGCGCGCTCTTGAACGACGGCAAATCGGTCACGAGCCTCGAACTCGACACGCAGTTCGGACACGACGGATTCCTCATCGAAGTCGGCGAACTCGGCAAAGCCGTAGGTCGTTTCCTCGATTCGAAAATTATCCCGCAGAACGGGACGCAGGCCGTTCCTGTATTCCACAACCAGAGCGACTTTGACCTTATGGGCAAACTCGTGAAAGAAGGGAGCCACGTGCTCGACCTCGGTTGCGGCAGCGGAGATTTGCTGGACTACCTTATCCGCAAAAAAAAGGTCACTGGATTCGGCATCGAAAAGAACATCAAGGGTATCCTCGACTGCCTCGAAAACGATGTCCAAGTGATCCAGCGCGACTTGGACGAGAGCGGCCTCAAGGACATCAAGGACGCAAGCTTTGATTACGCCATCATCAACCGCACGATTCAAGAAATCCGCGATCCGGTGGCTCTGTTGAACGAACTTTTACGCGTGGCAAGGCGCGTCATCGTGACGTTCCCGAATTTCGGTCACTGGTCCGCCCGCGGAAGCCTCATGCTGCACGGTCGCATGCCGATTTCCAAGGAACTCCCCTACGAATGGTACGATACACCGAACATCCGCGTGCTCACGCTCAAGGATTTCTACACTTTGTGCCGCAAGGAAGGGTTCAAGATAGAGAATCTGCACTTCCAGAACGAACACAAGATAAGCAAATTCTTGACGACAATAGGACTCCCGAACTTTGGCGCCGAGCATGTGATTGCGACGATTAGTAAACTATAGGTTCTAGGTATCAGGTAACAGGTTTTAGGAATATAATCGCGCCATAGGCACCAAACTAACCTAATTCCTATAGCCTATCTATATTTTAAGAGCGTAGAATTTAGTCCATAGTCATTGGTCAATGGTCATTAGAGCTTTATAATCAGTCAAAAAGCACCTAATATAAACTACTGACTAATGACCAACAACTAATAACTTACTAATTTCTAAGAGCGTAACGATCTAAGTTCTACCAACTATTTTTAACTAATAACTGCGGCAAAGCCGCAAGAATCAAAATGTCCATAATCTCCATGACCGGGTTCGGCAAGAGCGAATCCACCCTGCAAGGAATCACGTGCGTCATCGAAGTGCGCAGCGTCAACAGCCGTTTCCTCGAAATTTCAAGCAAGATTCCGAAGAACTTCGCCTACCTGGAAAACGATTTCAAGGCTCAGATTAAGGATAAGCTGGTCCGCGGTTCCGTGAACCTGTCCATTACGCTCGGGGCGGGAAACTCCGGGAACATTCCTGTTTGCTACAACGAAGCCGCCGTCGCCAAGTTCGTCGAAATCACGAAGGCCATGCAGGCTAAATACAACATCGCTGGAGAAATCAAGCTCGAACACGTGCTCGCCATCCCCGAAGTTTTGCAGTTTACGGACGGGAACGCCGACAACGAAGTCTGGGAAAAACACCTGAAGGCGGAACTCGACAAAGCTTTGAACGGCGTCATCGCCATGCGCGAAAAAGAAGGCGCAAACCTTGCCGTGGACCTCACCCGTCGCGTAAACCACCTGAACGATGTCATCGACAAGGTCGAAGTCCTCGATCCGCAGCGCATCGAGACGTGGAAGGTCAAGTTCCGCGAACGCATCAACACGCTCATGAAAGATTCCGAAATCGACGAAGTGCGCCTGTTGCAAGAAGCCTGCATCATGGCGGACAAGCTCGACATCCACGAAGAAATCACGAGATTCAGGAGTCACAACAAGCTGTTTCTCGACGCCCTCGCCCAGGGCGGCGCCCAAGGCAAGAACCTCGGGTTCATCTTGCAGGAAATGGGCCGTGAAGCGAACACTCTCGGCACCAAGTGCCAAAACGCCGAAATAGCGGCCCTCGCCATCGAACTCAAAAACGAAATCGAGTGCATCAGGGAACAGAGTATGAATGTTGCGTAAGCCGAGCGATGCAGAAACATGCTTGCATGTTTCTATATCCGAGGCGAAGCAACACGCACTACGAAGTAGTGCCACGTCGCCTAAGCCGAGCGACGCCCCGAACATTTTCAACACAATTTCTCATCATGGATTTTTTATCCATAAAAAGCCCTACGAAAGAAGGGCTTTTTTCGTCAAAACAATCTAGAATTAATAATGTAAAGAACAAAAAACATCCACACTCCAACAACAAGCGTCTCGAGCAAACAGCCCGAGACGCTTTTATTGAAAAAAATTAAATCCTACTCCTTTTTCATCGTAAAGACCGTCGTAATCTCGGTCGAATCCCTTACGCCATACAAATCCGTATAATACGCAGTCCACGTGACCGTGGTATCCCTCTCGAGGGGACCGTCCAAAAAAGTATAGATGTGCGAGTTATACCTTTTCAAAGTCAATGGATAATTTTTGACAACTACATTTGACATGACATACTCTACGGAAACATGCGCCACACCATTTTCATCATAAGAAATGGAATTTTCATACGATGAAATGCCCGCCCAATCAGGCAATCCATAACCATCAAATTCGTAATAGCTGAGGAAATTGTCAGTTGCCCCATAAAATTCCCCCTCACGATATTCATAAGGCCCAACAGTCACCGTATCGAACACATCCCGCAATTTTTTCTTATCCAATTTAGGTGTTTCTACATACGGCGGGATATAATCCACTTTGCGGAATTTTCCATAATTGACGAAAATAGTATCGACACGCTTGATTTCAACTTTTTCGTGAACAACGGAATCCTCCGAGACATACCTTCTCTTTTTTGAAAGCCCATCAGCGGAATATACAGCGACAAAATCCCGATAAACTTTCTTCCAAGTACAACGAAAATAAAAGTCCTCGATATCGCAGGTCATCTCGTCAGTCATCGCGGTGACCGTATCGAGCTTATTCTTCCCCGAAAAAATGACAAAACTATAAGCCTGTAGATCCGTATAAACCGTATCACAAACAACATTTTCCGGACAATTGTCGTGTGCGGCAACACCCTTGAGTTCTCCACCGCAAGCAAAAAGAAAAATGACGACACCGCTTAAAAGAAAATACTTGAGCAAACCTTTTAACATGCATTCCAAACTTGTAAAATCATTCGCAATCGAGACAAGTCCATTCGACAACGCCGTCGCCGTTGCCGTCAAAACGTTCGCGCGTATATTTTTCAATGTCGATAAGGAAGCCGATATCGCCTGCATTTTCCGTGCAGCAGCCGTCACAATCGCTGTCGGAGCACATGTCATAAACTACAGCGTCAATCGTCGAACCGTTCATACGAAGTCTGAATGTTTTCAGTTTGTACTTTTTCCAGTCCTTTTCGTGGACCGCAATGATATTGTGCTCTTTCACCCACTCTTCGGTCATTTGACCATCGACGCCTGCAAAGTAGCCCGCCCACGTGCAGCCATTGTATTCAATGCATTCTTCGCTGCCGGGTTCCGGCCAAGACGTGTACCACGTGAGATTCGCCTGATGCCAAACCGTGTCCGCGACAGTCTCGCTTGCAGAAGAAAGCGCACTTGACGAAGACAACCCAACGTTTTCAGAACTGCTTGACGCAGCGATAGATTCGCTCGACGAAGACGGCGCAACATTATCACCGGACGACAAATTCACAACTGTCGTCGAACCCAGCGAAGTTTCAGCCACATTCCACACTGCAGGAGTATTTTCATCCGTGCAGGCGACGAAAGCCAAAACAGCAACAAAAACCAACAACTTCAATTTTTTCATCAATGCACATCCATTTTCGAAAACAGGTTCAGCACAACGACACCTGTTACAATGAGGAACAAGCCTATATACGCACCAATGTCGGGTACTTGCTTAAACGCGACAATGCCAATTATAGTAATTAAGGCAACCCCGAGTGCAGACCATGTCGCATAAGCAACGGCAACAGGAATCGCCTTGAGGCATACACTCAAGAAATAAAGCGATGCCACATAGCAAACCAGCGAAGCGACACTAGGAACAACACGAGTAAACTGATCCGACATTTTAAGCAGAGTCGTACCCGCAGTTTCACAGACAATAGCAAGCAACAATAAGAGATAGTATAACATAATCATCCTCCGTAAAATACAAAATAACAAAAAAGAACCCGCGAACGGGTTCACTATAACACAAACTCCTTTACGAAAAGGGAAAGGAGTCCAGAGGAAAGGGAATGCCCTTTCCTCTGCATCTCTTTAACAACCGAGCTTAGCGGAGAGGTAAGCTTCGAGTTCGTCGATCTTGACCAAGTCCTGCTTCATGGAGTCGCGTTCGCGAACCGTCACGTAGCCGAGCTTTGCCGGATCGGATTCACCCTCGCCCACCGTGTCGAAGTCTACGGTCACGCAGAACGGCGTACCGAGTTCGTCCTGGCGGCGGTAGCGCTTACCGATGGACTGCGTTTCGTCGT
>JAEEGK010022310.1_pt1 | contig 13309 bp, 13 predicted proteins | sample 8958771 | NCBI WGS metagenome assembly JAEEGK01 (sample SAMN16246547, study PRJNA631951) | gut metagenome | biome: gut microbiome; feature: rumen; material: SC-attached | host: Bos | place: Iran: Karaj | collected 2018-10 | reverse complement strand
ATTAGGTATGATTTTATACACTTTACATAAAATGTAAAAAGAAGGAATAATCCTTCTTTTATCTCATAATATTTGTTAAAGTTTTTTCTAAATCAACATAGTTATGCTTTTCTTCAACAGCATTAATAATCATACCTATAACAAATATAAATGCCATTGCATAAATCCATATCATTAATACTACTATAGAAGAAGCACTTCCAAAATATGTTGTATATGGAGATATATTCATAGAATATAAAGAATATATTGCTGTAAATATAACCCAAAGTATTGTAGTAAATAAAGATCCTTTAGTAACACTTTTAGCATTAATAGATTTATTAGGAGCTAAAACATATATTACTTTTAAAGTGAAATAAATAACTACTATTGATATAGGCCATTTTATAAAATTAAATATCTTAACACTATTATTAGAAATAATAGTCATATTAGGAAGTTCTGATAATATAAGTAAGAACTTACTACCTACTATTAAGATTATAATTAAGAATACAAATAAGAATAATAATACTATAGTTATTATAAAAGACTTAATAATATTCTTATATAAATTACTTTTAACATTATAAATATTAGATGCTACCATTATTATTGCATTTGTACCACAAGATATCAAATATAAAGCAGATATAAGTAAAAATACAAAGTTTATACTTAATGCTTTTCCTGAGAATAGTGGTATTACTAATTCACTAGTACTAGCTGGAAGAGATACTTTTAGAAAATCTATAAAACTTGCTATAGAAAATGAAAATGTATTAGCTGCTATACCAATAAGTAATATTATTGGAATTGCTGAAAGCAGGAAAAAGAAAGCAAGGTTTCCAGATAATACTGAAACAACCGGCTTTCTCATAAGCTTAAAAATATCTAAACAAAATTTTTTAAAATTTTGAAATTTGTTTTTCATTTTACACCTATTTATTTTTCCTCAATGTTCATTTCTTTATTTGTTTTAACTTCAAGTACAGCTTCATTTATAGCATCATCAATAGTTTTAACATCATCTTCGATCATACTATAACCTAAAGTTGCTCCATAACCATATGGTAAATTCTTAAATTCTTTATGTAATTTTCTAATATATGCAATTACTTTATTCTCTGCATATCCAACCATATAGATTAAGAATTCATCACCATTAGTTCTAACTATATCACTTTGTTCTAATTGATTATTAATTAATACATTAGCAGCCTTCTTAATTGTATTATCACCTTCTTGATGTCCATAAACATCATTAATATGACCAATCTTATTAACATCTACAATTATAACTGCTTGTGGATATATTCTATTTTGTTGCCATTTTTCATAGTTCTTATTTAAGTAATGTCTATTCTTTAAAGATGTTAAACTATCAACATATTTTAATCTGTCAGTTTTAGTAATTCTATATTTACCACTCTTATATTTTAAATATAAGAATCCAATAACTAATAGAACTCCTAAACCAATTAAAATATATACTAAAGTTAAATCTAGTTTTTTACTATCTTTACTTAATTTAAGCATTGCTCTAGACATATATATATCTTGATTAATAGATGAAATATAGAATTTAAATAATCCGTTAAATGCTCTATTTTCAGCATTATTAAGAATTAAATAATCATAATCAACATCTTCTATTCTTGTTTCATATAATACTTTATAGTTATTTAATTTAGTATTTCTATAATAATTATAAACATTATAATCAAGAATAATTAAGCTATCATCATCAATTGAATTAAATAATGATCCTGCTTTCTTATATGTTTTTGGATTAGCTCCAACATTATTTTTGAAGTAATTAGATAATTTATCATCTAACATAACTACTTCAGTATTTCTTAAAGATTTTAATGAAGGAACAATAGTATTAATATCACTAATTGATGATAAAGCAACTACTTTAGTATCAAACATAACTGATGTAGTATCATATTCTTCTGTTAAAGAAGAGAAATCATAATAATCAAATACGATATCTACCTTACCTTCATTCATGTTTTTAATTAATTCTTTTACTGAATTATATTCTTTAATCTTAAAAGTAATATTCATACTTTCAGCAAATTCATCTAATACTTGACTGTTATATCCAATGAAATCATCATTTATTTTAGAATCATATGGAAGATTCTTAACATAACCATAAACATATTCTTTACCTGAGAAATTAGCTATAGATGCATCATCTACACTCTTATCTTCAAAGTATTCAGTAAGTAATCTAGTATTATATGCTTTACTTAATTTTTCTTTTTTCCATCTAGTATAATACTTAGAAATAATATCATTTAAAGTTCCTTGATCACCATTAATAACTAAATTATAGTTAGTAACAAGTTCATTAAAGTTATAAGCTATATAATAATTATTTTTAAATATATAACTAATATTTTGTGTCTTAGGTATAACTGCATATAAAATACCATTATTATTCATAGATTCTACTAAAGAATCAATATTATTATATGTATTATATATAACACTAGAATTATCATCTAAATAATCTTTTACTTTATTTAAATCAGTATCAAGTACACCAATAGTAGCATTATTTAAATTAGATAAATTTTTAATGCTTGTATTATCTTTACTAATTAAAACATAGTTATCAGTATAGAATAAAACTTCATTTTCTCCTACCCTAGTATTATTACTAGTTATAAATGCATAATTCTTTAATCCTTCAGGAGATCCAACTTTATATGGAACCATATTAAACTTAATACCAGTTTCATCACTAAAGTCTTCCATGAAATCAAAGAATACTCCAGATCCTTCATAACCAAAGATAGGAACATCATTTAAAACTGAAATATCAACTACTTGTGATGCATTCTTTTCTAACCATCTTTGTTCTAAAACAGAAAATACACCATTATTTTTATTGTTTCTATTAATTAGAAAAATAATAGTTCCAATCAGTAATACTCCTACAATAATAGAAGATACTACTATCAATCTCTTTCTTTTTAAATTTTTCTTTCTTTTCATATATTTCTCCTATATTACCAAACTATATGGTCAGATGAATTATTCTTATATCCTGAAATTGGAAATTCTTTATGAATAATTTTTTCTTCTTTACCATCAGCATCTAATCTAGTTTCTTCAGTACCTTTTTCTTCTTTCTTAGTAATTAAAGCATTAATATCATAATATGCTTTTACTTCATCACTTAAATTATTTAATGAATCATTTAGGATATTTTTAGCATCATCTTTAGATACATTTTCTTTAACATCTACAATTATGTAAATAATCTTACCTTGAATATTTAAAGAAGCACTATTTACATTTTCATTACCTTTAAGTCCATCTACTAATTTGTTTTTATCTTTATTATTAAACTTAATCTTTTCAATTCCTTTAAGTCTTTCACCATATTTATTTCCACCATTACCAACAGTTAAGAATACTACTAAACCTGCTACTAATAATAGAATTGATACAAAAACAATTATAGATAAATCAATTTTAAATTTCTTTCTAGTTCTCTTACTCATAGGTTCTTCCTTCTTTTCTTTTATTTCAATCTTTTTAGTTTTTACTTCTTTAACTTCTTCTTTATTTTCTTCTTCATCATTTATTATATCTTCAATTTCATTAACTTCCTCAGTTAATTCATCATTAAAGTTTTCTGTAATCTTATCAACTATATCAGTTAAATCTTCTTTTTTAGTTTCTTTTTTTCTAAGTTTCATATAACACCTCTATGTTTATTCATTTATCTTTCCAGATAGTAATTTACTATGTTCAGCTTCAGTCAAAGTAACATACTTTGCTCCTTTACCTTTAGTAACGGCTTCTATATCTGTATTATATCTATTTACTACTACAGATATTCTATCTACTTTATCTTCTGCCTCAAGTAATTGTGAGAATGTAGGCATATCTGTTTGTTCTTCCACTTTAGGTTCTTCTTTTACTTCTTCTTTAACTGATTCAAGTATACTTTGAACAGCTTTTTCTTCTTTAGTTTCTTTCTTTTCTTCAGTAGAAGTACTACCTATAAAAGAGCCAAAAGGTAATTCTATATCAATTTCTTTTTTAGGTTCGTTAGAAATAGTATCATCATTTTCACTAGATAATCTTTGAATATTATCTTGTAATCTTTTTATTGTATTATTTAGTTCATCAATTTCTTTATCTTTACTTGCTAATTTTTCATTTAAGCTACTATTATTAGTAACTCCAATAGATGGATTAGTCCAAGATATTTTATTAGGAGTCTCTTCTTTCATATTAAGCCACCTTTACAGAATTAAGTAACATTTCTTTTACTTTATTCCATTCCTCTGGATCCTCTATTTGTTCTAGAATATATTTACCATCTTCTTGTTTAATCTTAGAAATATAATCTTTAATATTTCCAGATTCATCTTTTTTATTAAATGTATAAATAACATATTCTGTATCTAATGAACTAATATTGATGATAGAAACAATATCTGCAACTACTTTTTGACCTTGGTCATTAGTAATAGTAATTGTCTTATTCATACTATTTCTCCCCTTTCAATTCTTATTCTATAAATTAGTATAACATTTTTTAAATAAATACACAAGGAAATACCAAAAAAAGGTACTTAAATAAGTACCTTTATTCTATTATTACTGGAGTACCAATCTCTACCATGTTGTATAACTCTGCAGCTGCTTTAGAACTAACATTTACGCATCCATGAGAACCATTATATTTATATATTGTTCCACCAAATCTACTTCTCCAAGAAGCATCATGAATACCATAATTTCTTCCTATAAATGGCATCCAATATCTAACTACAGTTTCATAGTCTTCTCCAACTAATGTAACATTTCTTGCTTTATTTAAAATAGAATATGTTCCTTTTGGAGTTCTTCCATTTTGTCCTGATACTATATCAGTTTCAAATACTACTTTTCCTTTAACATAATATCTTAGTTTTTGTTCATTAATATTAATAACTATCTTACAATTATCTTTATGATCTCTAACAAACACTTTTATTTCTTTAGTAGTTTTATTATTTGATGAATCAACTACTTTATAAGTAATCTTATATTCACCAATTTTAGATATATCTATATTATTAGTAGTTTCAATTTTTTTAGTTAAATCTCCATCATAATTATCTTTTGCAGTTGCTGTTGGTATAGCCATTTCTTCATTAACATCTAAGAATATACTTTCAGTATCTACATCTATTTCAGGAGCCTGAATATCTACTACTTCTACTTTTCTAGTTAATCTTTTAGAAATATTTAATATACCTATTTTAAGTTTATAAGTTACTTTATAAGTTCCAAGTTTATTAGTATTAACTTTATTAGAATTAATTATTATTTCTTTAGTTTTATCAACGCCATGAATAACAGCAGTAGCTCCCTCTTCTTTATATTCATCAAATACATTAACTACTACAGTATCAGATCCATTTAATTTAAAATTAACATCTACTATATTCTTTTTAAAATAAAATAAGAATATTAATAGAACTAATAAAATAATAATAAATACTTTAATAAGAGTTCTAAGTTTATTATTTTCACTAATAATACCATTAATCTCTTCTCTTGTTATATTATCATTCATAATAAGCACCCTTTTTTACTACAAAAATTATAACAAAAAAGACTAGTTTTTACTAGTCTATTTTGTCATATTATCTAATTTTTCTTTCATCATCTTATAAGCAGTTGATGGATTAGCTTTACCTCTAGTTTTTTTCATAACTTGACCAATAAAGTAATCTAATGCTTTTGGATTTTCTGGATCATATGTTTTTATAGCTTCTGCTTGTTCAGATAATACTTCATCTACTATTGCTTCAATAGAAGATTCATCAGTTATTTGCATCATACCTTCATCTTTAACAATAGCAATTGGTTCTTTCTTTTGTTCTAAGCATTTAGCAAATACTTCTTTACCTTGTTTAGATGAAATAGTTTTATCATCGATTAACTTAATTAAATCATGAAGCATATCTGGAGTCATATAAAATTCATCAATTGTAATCATGTTGTAGTTTAAATATGAAAGAATCATACCATTAACCCAGTTACAAGCTTCTTTTGGATCAGTTCCAAGTTTTACTGTATCTTCAAAGAAGTCACTTATTTTCTTTTCTTTAACTAAGATATCTGAATCATATTCTGATAAACCATATTCATTCATATATCTATTTTTTCTATCAAAAGCAAGTTCAGGAATAGATTTTCTTATTTCTTCTAACCATTCATCAGTTAATTTAAACTTAGGAATATTTGGTTCAACGAAGTATTTATAATCTATAGCATCTACTTTAGATCTCATTCCAATAGTAGTACCACTTTCTTCATCCCATCTTCTTGTTTGTTGGATAACATCAGTATCGTATGTTCCATCTTCTTTAGCTTTAGTTTGTCTTTTAATTTCATAATTAATACAATCTCTAACGCCTCCAAAAGAGTTAACATTCTTAACTTCTACTTTAGTTCCCCAGTTAGATGGATCTTCTGGATCTAAGCTTTCATCCATAATAGATATGTTAACATCGCATCTAATTTGACCCTTTTTAGAATCAGCTTCTGAAATACCAAGATATTGGTAAACTGTTCTCATATGTTCTAGGAAAGCAACAGCTTCATCAGCAGATCTAAAGTCTGGTTCTGTAACTAATTCTAGTAGTGGTACACCTGCTCTATTATAATCTATTACAGTTGTATCATATAAGTGATCAGAAGATGCTGCATCTTCTTCTAAGTGTAAGTTATTTACTCTAACTCTTTTTATTTCACCATTGCATTCATAATCAACATGACCATAAATACCTACTGGAATTGGTTTAGTTTCTTGTGTTAATTGGAATCCCTTTGGTAAATCTGGATAATAATAATTCTTTCTTTCAAAATACATATATTTTGGTTGTTTACAGTTAAGTACCATAGATGCCATTAAAGCCATTTTAACAGCTTCTTTATTAACTACTGGAAGTATTCCAGGAAATGCCATATCTACTGGTCTAATATTTTCGTTAGGAGTCACAGAATAACTATTTCTAGCACTTGAAAATACTTTAGTATTTGTTTCAGATGCTTCGCAGTGCATCTCTAAACCTATCATTGCAATATATCCCATATTACTTATCCTCCTTTGCTATTTGATTTTTATATTCCATAGCACTCTCTAAAGCATAAGCAATATTAAGTACATTTTCATCATCATAGCAGTTACCTGTAATATTAACACCTACTGGCATACCATCTACAAATCCATCAGGAATAGTAATAGATGGGAATCCACCATAGTTACCTATTTGTAAATGTTCATCTAATGTAACAGTTTCTAAATCATTTGAAAGCATATCTTTATCACTATCAAAATGTTTAGCAGGACCAGTACCTACTGGTAATATAACTGCATCATATTTCTTAAATAAATCTTTCCATGCATCTACAAGTAATCTTCTTACTCTTTGAGCATTTCTAAAATATCTTTCTTGGTTTTGTGATTGTAAAACGTATGAACCAATTACAAATCTTCTTTTAATTAATGAAGAAAATCCTTTAGTTCTATAGTCTTTAACCATATCTATCCAGTTATCAAATCCTTCAGATCTAGGTCCAAAGATAATACCTGTTAAGTTAGACATGTTAGATGTTGCTTCTGCACATGAAATAACTACATATACTGAAGCTGAAGCATTAAGTAAAGTTCTATCTACTGATACTTCATCTACTTCCATACCAAGTTCTTTAGCTTTTTCTAACACTTTATAATAATTTTCTAAATGAGCCTTTAATTCAGGACTAGCATTCTTATAGTTATCTAAGTCTGTTATTTCTCTAACAAAGCATAACTTCTTACCTTTAACATCACCTGTTAAAGCTTTAGTTAAATTAATCTTACTTGAATCCCAAGAAGTCATATCATTTTTATCGATACCCTTCATATTATCAACAACTATTGCAGCATCTTTAACATTTCTTGTTAATACTCCTAAATGATCTAAAGAAGAAGCAAATGGGAATAAACCATATCTAGATATCATTCCATATGTTGGTTTATATCCGACAATTCCACAGTATGCAGCTGGTTTTCTAATAGAGTCTCCTGTATCAGATCCAGTAGCATATGGATAAACTCCTGCTGCTACAGCACAAGCTGAACCTGCAGAAGATCCAGCACACATTCTAGTTTTATCCCATGGATTTAAAACAATTCCTGTATGACAAGTAGTACCAGTACCACCCATACCAAATTCATCCATAGCAGTCTTATTAACCATTATGGCTCCTGCTTCTTTTAATTTAGAATATGCAGTAGCATCAAAGAATGGAACATAATCTTTAAGTGTATTAGATGATCCAGTAGATAATATTCCTTTAGTTGAATAGTTATCTTTAATACCACATGGAATACCTGATAATAGGTTATCAGTTACTTCAGTTTCTTTAGCATCATCTAATATAGTTACAAATGCATTATATTTATCTTGAATGTCATGAGATAACTTTAATGATTCATCAATTAATTCTTTTGAAGTTACCTCACCACTTTTTAAAAGTTCATGAAGCTCTTCAATACTTTTATTCATGTATTTCATATTATCCCACCACCTTTGGTACTTCTACTTCTCTACCTGAAACATCATCACAGTTAGAAAGTAAATCTTCTATTGGAACAGATTCTTCTACTTCATCTTCTCTAAGTTCATATTCAAAATCATCTAGAGTATGAGTCATAGGTTCTACATTTTCTATTCCAGGAATATCATTAATAATATTGATTTGTTCATCAATAACATCAAATTCATCTAGAACCATTTTATTCTCTTCAGGAGTTAAACCAATAAGTAATTTTTCTGCATAGTCATCAACCATTTCTTTAGTAAACTTACTCATATTATTCCTCCTCTTTTTTAATTTCTATACCTAATTCTTCTAATTGTTTATCAGTTAAATAACTTGGTGAACCCATCATAAAGTCTTGTCCTGAGCTACTAGTTGGGAATGCTTGAACTTCTCTTAAGTTTGGTTCATCTTTAATAAGCATAATCATTCTATCAATACCAGGAGCCATTCCACCATGTGGAGGACATCCATATTTAAATGCAGTCATTAAAGATGTAAATCTCTTTTCAACTTCTTCTTTAGTATAACCAACTATTTCAAAACCTTTAATTAATGATTTAATATCATGGTTTCTAATAGCACCAGAAGCCATTTCATTACCATTACATACAAAGTCAAATTGGTAAGCTAAAATATCTTCTATATCTTTTTCTTCATAATCTTTCATTCCTCCATGAGGTAAACTAAATGGATTATGACAGAATTCATATTTCTTTTCTTTTTCATCATATTCAAACATAGGGAAATCTTTAATAATACATAATTCAAGTTTATTATTATCTATTAATCCAAGTTTTTCTCCTAGTTCAGTTCTAATTTGACCAGCAAACTTTTGAGCAGTTTTTAAATTCTTATTAGCTATAAAGAACATAACTGATCCAGTTTTCATATCAAATTCTTTTATTAAACTATCTCTTTCTTCGTCAGATAAGAATTTGTCTATAGGTCCTTTAAATGTTCCATCTTCCATTAATGTGATATATCCAATACCTGGCATACCAATAGATGTAGCAAAATCTACTACTTCATTAAACCAACTGTTTGGTTTATCACCTATGTTATCTACTACTATTACTTTAATAACACTATTTGAAAATGGTTTAAATGTTGTATATTTAAGTGTTTCAGAAGCATCTTTAATAAGTAATGGGTTTCTTAAATCTGGTTTATCAGTACCATAATCATTCATAGCATCTCTATAAGCTATTCTTCTAAATGGAACTGTAGAAACTTCTTTATTAGAAAATTTAGTAAATGTTGAATAGAAAATTTCTTCTCCTACTTTTAATATATCTTCTTCTTCAGGAAAGCACATTTCTAAGTCTAATTGATAGAACTCTAATGTTCTATCTTTTCTTGCATCTTCATCTCTAAAACAAGGTGCTACTTGGAAATATTTACTAATACCACCTACCATTAATAATTCTTTATATATTTGTGGAGCTTGTGGTAAAGCATAGAATCTTCCCTTAAATAATCTACTTGGAACAACAAAGTCTCTTGCTCCTTCAGGAGATGATGCAGTAAGAATTGGAGTTTGAACTTCGGTAAAACCAAGATCATACATCTTATTGCGGATAAAATGAAGTATTTCACTTCTTAATAAGATATTATTCTTAACTTCATCATTTCTTAAATCTAAATATCTATATTTAAGTCTTACATCTTCTTTAGTAGATTTAGATTGTTTAATAGAGAATGGAAGTTCATGAAGAGATTCTCCTAAAACTTCTAAAGTATCTACTACTAATTCAATAGTACCAGTATTTAATTTTTCGTTTATAGTATCTTCAGATCTTTCTCTAATTGTTCCTTCTAATTTAACAACAGATTCTTTAGCAAGTCCTTTAAACATATTATCATCATTTGATACTGCTTGAAGAACATCAAATTCATCTCTTAAATCTAGGAATAATACACCACCATGGTCTCTTATATTTTCAACCCATCCAGAAACTACAATATGTTCACCAATCATATCTTTAGATAATTTATCAATTGTATGTGTTCTATATTTATTCATTTTTTCCCTCCTATGGTTCTAGTCTATTTGGACCTCTAAAGATAAACATTTCTTCTTTAATAGAAAGTCCAAGTAATAACATATTAAATCTATCTACACCTATAGCAAATCCACCATGTGGAGGACAACCATATTTAAAGAATTGTAAATAGAATTCTACGTCTTTTGTTAATCCTTTTTCTTCACATTGAGCTTTTAATACATCATATCTATGTTCTCTTTGAGCTCCTGAAGTTATTTCAGTTCCTCTCCAGATTAAGTCAAATCCTTGTGGAATATCATCTTTTCTCATATGATAGAAAGCTCTCTTAGTTTTCTTAAAATCAGTTACAAATATAAATTCATGTCCAAATTCTTCCATTGCATATTTATAAGCTAAACCTTCAGTTTCAGCATTCATATCGCCTACATCAAATTCAGGTATTTGATAACCATATCTCTTTTCAAGTTCTTTATATAATTCTTCTAATTTAATTCTTGGGAATGGTTTAGTTGGAACTATTACCTCTTTATCAAATAATTCTTTAATTTGTTCACCATATTTTTCTTTAACATTAGAAAGTCCTGCAATAATTAAATCTTCTTCAAAATCCATAACATCTTCATATGAATCAATATATGCAAATTCAATATCAAATGAAGTAAACTCTGTAGCATGTCTATTAGTATTAGAGTTTTCTGCTCTAAAACATGGACCTACTTCAAATACTCTTTCAAGTCCTGATGCTAAAGCCATTTGTTTATAAAATTGTGGACTTTGAGCTAAATATGCTTTTCTATCAAAGTAATCTACTTCAAATACTTCTGAACCTGATTCTGAAGCTGCTCCTATTAATTTTGGAGTATGTATTTCAGTAAAGTTTTCTTTATAGCAATGTTCTCTCATTCCTTCTACAAAAGCACTTTGAACATTAAGCATTAATTGATTCTTTTCTGATCTTAAGTCTATCCATCTATAATCTAGTCTAGTATCTATATTTGCATTTTCTTCTAGTGGAGATGCTTCTGCTTTAGAAAGTACATTAACTTTAGTAGGTAAAAATTCTTTACCACCTTGTTTAACATATTCTGATAGAACCATCTTTCCTTCAAAGTCAATAACTGATCCTGCAATAACTCCATCAAGTTCTTTACATAGTTCTTCTTGTGTTCCCTTGTCTAAAGATACTTGAATAGATCCACTTCTATCTTTCAAGATAACAAATATCATATATTTAGTATCTCTAATTTTAGATGCAAATCCTGATATTCTAGATTCTTCATTTTCTACTAATTCATTAATTAATACTCTTTTCATTTTATCCTCCTTTAAAACAAAAAAGACTAGTCATCCAAAAGGACGATCTAGTCGTGGTACCACCTTAATTCGTAATATTTCTATTACCTCTTCCTTTAACGACAGGTACGTGTTAACCTACTACTATTTCAATTAACAAGCTCCAAGGTGTTCTTTCATAATTCTATCATAATTCTTATTTCAGCATATTAAGAACTCTCTAATACTTAGTAATTATTACTTTTCCTCTTCTTTGCCTTTGATTTATGCACTAATAATATCATTTTTACCCTTTAAAGTCAATAATAATAACAAATATTTACAAAAAGAAAAAAAATGTAAAAACATATCTTTTTAATTAGCATCTTTATTCCCTAGATATTTTTTTACTACTTCAAATGTATGAGATATACCTTCTACGATACTTTTAGCAAAATCAAAGGTATCTCTTGCGGCTTCGTTATCTTTAATTCTTAGTATTAACTCTGCCTCATTTTCTTTGTTCATTTATGGAAATCCTATTAACTAACGAATAAATATCTCCAACAATCTTTTGTACATAAAAATCCCCCTAATCATTTGTTGAAATATATATTATTTTGATCCTGGTTTAGGGCCATCATCAAATTCAAGAGTATCGTTTAGGCCACCATCCTTAAATGTATCTATAGAATCATCAATAGTATTTCTTGCAACCTTAGCAAGTTCAATACTCTCATTCATTATTCTATTAGTTTCTAAACCAGGTTGAGATGATGAAGAATCTATTACATAATTAAATAATTCCTTATACCTATTTAGTACAGCCATAGCACGATCTTTCATACCTTGCCTATCTGCTTCTTGAACTAAATCTAATAATTTATTTCTTAAACTAGCAATTTTGCTTTCTGAGTTCTTTTTAATTCTATCCACTTCTTCTTTTTGTGCTTCCAATTGAGTAAGCAATAATGACTTTGTCATTGGTGACCAATCATTATCAGCAAGATACTTTTGCTTGCAATCATTTATCTCTTTTTCTACAGCATCTTTTGATACTAATCTTTGTTCCTCTACAGAAAGTTCATTTACAGTTTTAACAATATCATCTATTATACTCATATTAATAATCTCCTATTATTCAACAAAATGTGTATGTTTTGTTATCCATTTTTTAATATTTATATTTAACCAAAAACTATAAATACCTAAAGTAATAATAGTTAATAGTTCCCATTTAATCCAATTACCAAATAATTGAATAGCTTTACCATCAAAATATAATCTTTTACCATTAATAACAGTATGCTTAACTTCCCAGTTATAAACCTTACATTTAGCCCAAGGATAACAAATACCTAAAGTAAAAACTGTTATTAAGGCTCCTAATAATTTCCATCCAATTAATTGAAGTAATCCTCCATCAAAATATG
>JAEEGK010022309.1_pt1 | contig 13309 bp, 12 predicted proteins | sample 8958771 | NCBI WGS metagenome assembly JAEEGK01 (sample SAMN16246547, study PRJNA631951) | gut metagenome | biome: gut microbiome; feature: rumen; material: SC-attached | host: Bos | place: Iran: Karaj | collected 2018-10 | reverse complement strand
AATCCGCTTGTGAAAAGAAGTCCGCCTGCACGAAGAGAACGCGCATACGTACGCAAATCCATGATTATTATATTCCTGTGGATGTTTGCCAGAAGTACGTCGTACCTGCCCATCTGGAGCAGGGAAGCGTCTCCGCAATATGTCTCGAATTTCCTGGCGACACGGTTCGTATGGGCATTCCAGAATGCCGATTCGGCGGCGACTGCATCGATGTCAATGCCGAAAACATGTTCCGCGCCCATCTTGGCGGCGAGGATGCCCAGCACGCCGGTGCCGCATCCCATGTCCATTACAACCTTTCCGCGGATGGAACCGATATTCTCGACCATGGCGGACATCATCATCCATGTGGTCTGGTGGTGGCCGGTCCCGAAGGCCATCTGCGGGTCGATAGTGATGTTGAACCTGGTTCTGCGAAGCCCTGTATGATGCGGAGCCTTGACCGTCACGTCCCTGCCGATCACGATAGGGGAGAACCGGCTTTCCCAGTCGGCATTCCAGTTCTTCGCCGGCATCAGGTCAGCCTTGAAGGATACTTCGAAATCGAGTTCCGACAAAACCAGCTTCAGCGCCCTGGCGTCATACTTCTCCTGCTCTATATAGGCCTTGAGACATGGTTGCAGGCCTTCTTCTTCCGATATCATGAAGGAGTCGTACGGAAGCTCCGCGAGAGTCGCTTCCACGATTTCAGCGGCTTCTTCGGAAAAAGGTTCGAAGAATAACGAAACTTCTATATAGTCGTTACTGTTCATTTTCCTGCTTGTTTTCAGGTTCGGCATTCTCTTCACCCTCGGCTTTCTCTTCCTCCTGCGCCTTCTCTTCCTCTTCCATCTCAGTACGGGCGGCCTCCATCTGTTCCATTTCTTCCGTACTCAGGTTCTCGCTTCCAGACGTGGCATCATAGCCCATGGATGTCTTCTTTGCATCGATCTCATTCTTTGCCGACTGGTTCTGCTGAAGAGCCAGCTCGACGCCCTTGGTGAAGATATTATGGATCGAGCCGATAAGGTTTACATGCATGTTGTCGATCTCGGTCGTGAATACCGGGACGTTCTCGTTCTTGTACTTGGCCTTGCCCAGCCTGTACTTCCAGTCGTCGAAATTCCCCCAGAGGTTGATTCCGAAACGGAACGGAAGCGGCGACTTCAGTACGGAAACATGGTACTTGAAACTCTGGTCGAAGCTCTGCGTGCCGCTCATCGCGAGCGTATATCTGTCAATTCCGAGAATGAACGGGAATACCTCCAGAGTGTTGTTGCTGATGATGCCCTGGACGGACATCTTGTCGATATAGCCGGTCTTCTTGTTCTTGAACATGAGAAGTTTGGTAATCTTGCGCAGCGCTCCGTCCTGCTCCACGGAAAGGTCTTTCCCCTTGATCTTCAATACTCCGTTGATGGACGGGGTGATGAAGTTCATGTTCGTATCGAGGGCCGTGGTGGCGGCAAGTTCGCAGTCAAGCATGCCTTTGAATGTCTTCAGCATCGGAATGAGGCTGTCTGCGGCAGGGATGAGGGTGATCACTTTGTCGGCCGTGATGTCCACGAGGTTGAGGTCGAATCCTGCAGTCAGGTCCTTCTTGGTCTTGGTGGCATAGAACCCTTCGAAATAAATGTCGCCCATGTTTGACTCGGCCACCGTATTTATTATCTGGAGGCAGCGGTGCTTCATGGTGATTTCTGACACGAACCAGTCAATGTTGAGGTCCGAGTAGATTATGTTCTTGCCCTCCAGGCGGATGTTGGTCTTGAGGTTGGACGGCAGTACCAGCAGCGAGCTCGTAGAAGTGGCGAGACTGTCGCTCTCTATGCTGTCCATATATTCCTCGTCGCTGACGGAAGAGTCCGGGGCTGCTTTTTCCGGATTGTATCTGCTTCCGGTATCATACGCCCATAGCAGCTCGTTCGCATGCAGCCTGTCGGATGTCACGTCCAGGTCGAGAGTGATGGTAGTGCCTCTTGTGAGCGCATGGCGTAGCCCTGAAAGCTTTCCCTTCGCGGAGATGTCCGACTGGCCGGAGCGCATGGTGAAGTTGTCGAGCTTTATCTCGTTGTTGTTGAATGTTCCTCCGACGTTTTCGATGGTGTTGCGAAGCGGGAAGTAAGGTGTTATGAGATATCCGTCCTTGATCTCCATCTTGCCGTTGAGACTCCAGTTCCTGACGTAGTTTGCAAGATTTTCATCGACCCTTATGTCAAGGTCGCTCTTCCTGAAATCCTTCTCCTGGAGGTAGTCAGGAAGTTTTTCGGTCCTGCGCCTGGCCATCAGGTAGGCGAACAGGGAGTCTTTCGGCACATCCGGGTAAACCCTCTGTAGGGAGTCCAGGAAATGCTTGCGCCGCTGTGAGTTGCGTGCTCCGTTCATCACTGCCGTCGCCGAGAATCCTGCGTCGTTGAGTCCGACCCTGTTCACTCCCTGGCGCATGAATATTCCTCCGTTCTTGCTGGATATGGAAAGGATCGGGGCAGTGCTCTTGTTCTGCTTCTGGTTGCTGTACCTGAAATAGTTGCTTGTGTTGTTGACGCCGATGGTCAGGGAATCTATCCCCGACATCGTGAGGTCTCTTGCATATACGGTACCGACGATAGGGTGTACTTCGTGGCCGAATTCCTCGCTGATAGCCTTGGCGGCGTTCTGCGCGGTGAAGTTGATCCCTGCCCCACGGATGAATGTGGATGCCCCGTATGTGGCGTCTATACTCTCGACAGTGCCCTTGAGGCCGAGGACCTTTGCTCCGAGCTTGAGGTCTTCGCTCTTGAACTTTGCGATCTTTATGTCGGCGTTGGATATCTTGGCCACGAGAGTGTCGGCATCGTCTTCGACAGTTATGCCCTTGCTCCTGACATAGCCTTCGAGGTCGGCACGGGAGAAGTTGTATGGGCTGAGGTCCGACATCAGGATGAAGCCTGACACCTCTGCGTCTACTTTTCCTGAAGCTCTCATGCCCTCCGGCATGAATTCTTCCATTTCGTCCAGGTCGGCTCCGGCCTTCAGGGCGACCTCGATGAGCGGATCATCGCTGAGTGCGTCTTCCACGACTCCGGATCCTGTCAGGCTGAGACCTGCCAGACTGATGTCCACGTCATCTACGCTGACTCCGAGATTGCCGTAGCTGTCGGTCTGGGCGTTTATGTCCATGCCGAGGCGTCCGCTGTAGTCGAATCCGCTGTATGATACCGACGATTTTGGAATGAAAATCTGGGCGACCAGCTCGGGCAGCCTTCCGTCAGCTTTGACATAGTTGCCGTCGCAAAGGGCCGTGACTGATATCTTTGCGTCCGTGTTGAAGCCTCTCAGTTCTTTCGGAAGAATGCCGGCGAAGTAGTCGAGCACTTCTTTTACGGGAATCTCATCGATTGATGCCTCAGCGCGGATGTAGGTGGAATCCTCGGCCATGCGCACGTCGGCCTCTCCATTCATCTCCAGCATTGCGGCTTTCAGCTTCAGGTCTCGCAGGGAGATGTCATTGTAACCGTTTCCGGGGAATGAAATCTTCGCGTCGAGCTCCAGAGGAAGCTTGGCCCTGCCAAGGTCGGCGATGGCCACGAATGTGTCGGCGGTCAGTCCGAGCTCGTAGGTCTTGTCCTTATCCTTGAGGTCGAGCCTGGTGATGTCCAGCCTGTATGCGTCTGTCTCGCTGGTGAATACGATGTGCGGGTCTCCGGTGAGGGCGGCATGGGTGATCCTGATGTCGGGGAGGGACAGGGTCGAGCTGTCCTGGGCGGCCTCTTCTTCGGAAAGGAAGATGTCCCAGTTGGCAGCGGTCGAGTCGTATTGATGGAGGAAGATCCTTGGCTTGTCGAGGTACAGGTGCCTTACGTTGATGCATCCGCGCAGCAGCGAGAGGTAGTTGACCGATACCGTGAGGTTCCTGAAAGATGCAAGGGTGTCCTCAGGCTCGCCCCTGCCTTCCTCGCGCAGGTGCCCCTGGACCCCGATGGTGTCGTAGGCCGCGAATTTCTCGTGAGGGTAGGTGATCGTCGCGTCTTCTACCGTGAGGTTGAGGTTCGGGAAACTCTTGAACACGGAGGCGCTTATGTTGCCGAAGCGGAGGTTTCCGTCGATGAATTCGGCTGCGTATTTGTTTGCTGTGTTGGTCAGGAAAGACGAGTCCAGCACAATCTGGAGTGCGATTATGAGCAGGACCCATAGGCCGACGATTACCCCGAGGACTGCCTTCAGCCCCCTGAATCGTCTCTTTTTTGTGGTTTCGGTCATTATTCTTATGTCAATGAACTACAAATATACACAAAACCTCGGCTAAGTGGTACAAAAAAAGGAGCCAATTGCTTGACTCCTTTAGTATATTTTTCATAGGGTGGGCAAATTACTGCTCGTCCATAAGCTGAAGGTGCTGTACATAGATAGCCTTCTGCATCTGAATTCTCTTCTTTACAGATGGCTTCTCAAAGTTCTTCCTTGCGCGAAGCTCGCGGATAGCGCCAGTCTTCTCGAATTTCCTCTTGAATCTCTTGAGAGCTCTCTCTATGTTTTCGCCTTCTTTTACAGGTACTATGATCATTTGCTTATATCACCCCCTTTTTGCTTCTTTTTCTTTTTGCGGCTGCAAAGGTAATAAAACTTTTTTCATTTCAAAAATTATTTCTTATTTTTGCTAACAGAATTGTTTTCAAACCATTAACGATCATGGAAAGTCCATTTGTTTACTACAGGTATGTGACCGGGAAAAACTTCCTTGGGCGCAAGGAGGACTGCAGGATTCTTGGGAACCTTTTGTCCCAGGGAGAGCATGTCTCCATCTATGAAAGCCCCAAGTCAGGAAAGATGTCTGTGATTCAGCAGACCCTGCTTAACATCCGTGTTTCAGGCATGCAGTTCGTAGTAGGGCAGTTCAATCTGCTCAATGTGCGCACTGTCGCCGCGTTTCTCCAGCGTTTTGGCTCCACTGCCATCCGCACTGTAGCGTCCACTCCGGAAGAATATGCAGAAATTGTGTCCGAATATCTTGGCGGAACCCATTTCGTATTTGACCAGAACCGTTATTCCTCTGACGACGAGATCCTTTCTCTTGGCTGGAATCTCGATGACAATGACATCGCCGCGATATTGCGGCTTCCTTTCAGACTGTCGACCGACAGGGACATCCGTCTCATCATGATCATAGACGAGTTCCAGAACATCGATTACACCGAGGACGGCGAACGTCTTCTCAAGGCTATGGAAAAGCTCTTCGCTGAAATGAGGGCGTCCGGATGGACCAAATGTGTATTCCTGCTCTGCGGCTCCATGGTCAATGCAATGAAGGATATCTTCGAAGTCCGCCATTTCTTCCACCGGCAGGTCGAGCATCTCGAGCTCAGGAAGATCGATGAGCGCGAAATCATAGAATATGTCCACAGGGGCTTCATGCTCAGCGGAAAGGAGATCGACCGGTCGCTGCTCCACGGGACCTGCAAGCTCTTCAGATGCAACATGTGGTACATCAACCACTTCATCGCGATCTGCGACTCGCTGTCGAAAGGCTACATCGTCGAATCTACCCTCATAGAGGCCCTGAACATAATATTGTCCATCCATGAGCCGAGGTTCATCGCCACCATGGCGAGCCTGACCACATTCCAGGTGAGCATGCTGAAGGCCATAATCGACGGCAACGTCAGGTTCAGCGCGGCGGAGGTCATAAGGAACTACGGGCTCAACTCTTCTGCCAATGTCAAGAGGGTCAAGGATGCCCTCATCAAAAAGGAAATCGTCACCTTCAATGAAAAGGACGAACCAGTCATTCTGGATCCGCTCTTCGAGTACTGGGTGACCAAATACTATTTCGAGAAATGAAAAAGAACTTGGCTGTCCTGACCGGCGCCGGAGTGAGCGCCGAGAGCGGGATAAGCACTTTCCGCGACAGCGGGGGATTGTGGAAGAACTATGATCCCCAGGTGGTTGCGTCGATAGATGGCTGGTATCGTGACAAGAAGCTGATGCTGGATTTCTACAACATGCTCCGCAAGGACCTTGCCGCGGCAAAGCCTAATGCGGCCCATATCGCGATCGCCGAGCTGGAGAAGGACTATAACGTCACCGTAGTGACCCAGAACGTGGACAATCTCCACGAGAGGGCCGGCAGCACCAAGATCATCCATCTCCATGGCGAGCTTACCAAAGTCCGTCCGGAGCATGGGGTGTACGACGAGCTTTTCTCCGAGAAGGAGGTCTTCGATATCGGATATGAGCCCATAAATCTCGGGGACAAGGCTCCGAACGGGGCCCAGCTGCGTCCCCATATAGTATGGTTCGGCGAGGCAGTGCCTAAGATAGAGGCGGCCATCGATGTCATGGAAGCTGCCGATATCGTGCTGATCGTGGGTACGTCGCTGCAGGTATATCCGGCTGCGGGCCTTTACCGCTATGTGAAGCATGATGTACCTATCTATGTGATCGACCCTAAGGAAGTGATGGTCAGCGACCCGCGCTTCACTCTCATCCGGGACGTCGCAACCAGCGGAATGCAGACATTTATGAAGATTTTGAAGGAGAAATAGTTGCAATCCCAAAAAGTTTTGCTACCTTTGTGGTCCCAAAAATGTAAATGGCCGTTGAGCAAGTAAAGACCTGACGTATTGGGCAGGCGCTTACGGCTCTGAACTTTAAGAGTTTATAAACAATGTACGCAATTGTAGATATCGCAGGACAGCAGTTCAAAGTAGAGGCTGGTTCCGTGCTTTATGTAAATCGTCTCGCAGCAAAGAAAGATGAGGCTGTAGAGTTCGACAAGGTGCTCCTTCTCGATAACGAGGGTGCAGTAAAGGTTGGCGCTCCATATGTAGAGGGTGCTGTAGTAAAGGCAACAGTCCTTAAGGACGACGTCAAGGGTAACAAGGTGATCGTGTTCAAGAAGATCCGTCGTAAAGGCTTCCAGAAGCTCAACGGCCATCGTCAGAAACTTTCCCTTATCAAGGTAGACGCTATCGCATAAATTGAGGAGGAATTAAATTATGGCACATAAGAAAGGACAATCAAGTTCAAAGAACGGTCGTGAGTCACAAAGCAAACGTCTCGGACTCAAGAAATTCGGTGGCGAAGTCGTAAAGGCCGGTAACATCATCGTTCGTCAGAGAGGTACAGTCCACAATCCTGACAAGAACGTCGGAATGGGCAAGGACCACACACTTTACGCTCTCATCGACGGTACCGTTAAATTCACCAAGAAGAGAAACGACAAATCTTACGTTTCGGTTCTTCCTTTAGAGAACTAAGACTCGGAGGTTTATGAATAGAACGAAAGGACAGCACTTCGAGCCGATGTGCAGTCCTTTTTTCATTATAAAACAGGATACAGATGCTTACACTGAAATTACTCCGTGACGATCCGGAGTTTGTGATCAAGAAACTCGCCGTCAAGAATTTTGACGCAAAGGAGATTGTAGCAAAGATTCTCGAGCTCGATACCAACCGTCGCTCCCTCCAGACAGAGAGTGACGCCCTTCTCGCACAGCAGAAGCAGAAAGCTGCCGTAATCGGCGGTCTCATGAAGGAAGGCAAGAAAGCCGAGGCTGAAGAGGCTAAGAAAGAAGTGGCCGCTCTCAAGGAGCGCTCCAACGAACTTCTCGCAAAGGCAGAAGAGAATAACAAGGAACTCGAGTCTCAGCTCGTCCTTCTTCCTAACATCCCGTGCGACCTCGTACCGGAAGGCAAGAGCGCTGAGGATAATCTTGTCGTCAAGATGGGCGGCAATGATCCTGTACTCCCTGAGAATGCTCTTCCTCACTGGGAGCTTGCAAAGAAATATGATATCATCGACTTCGACCTCGGCGTGAAGATCACCGGAGCCGGATTCCCTGTATATAAAGGCAAAGGCGCCCGTCTCCAGAGGGCTCTCATCAACTTCTTCCTGGACTACAATACAAAGGCAGGTTACAAGGAAGTGGAGCCGCCTGTAGTGGTAAACGCCGCTTCTGGTTTCGGTACAGGCCAGCTTCCTGACAAGGAGGCCCAGATGTACTACTGCGGACTCGACGATTTCTACCTCGTTCCTACCGCAGAGGTCCCTGTGACCAACATCTTCAGGGATGAGATCCTCTCAGCAGGCGAGATCCCTCAGAAGCTTACAGCCTATACTCCTTGCTTCCGCCGCGAGGCCGGTTCATACGGCAAGGACGTGCGCGGACTCAACCGTCTGCACCAGTTCGACAAAGTCGAGATCGTGCGCGTAGAGAAGCCTGAAGATTCATACAAGGCTCTCGACGAGATGGTAGCGCATGTGGAGTCAATCGTGAATGCTCTCGGTCTTAAGTACCGTATTCTCCGTCTCTGCGGCGGCGACATGAGCTTCACCTCTGCCATCACTTATGACTTCGAGCTCTGGTCAGCAGCCCAGCAGCGCTGGCTTGAGATTTCTTCAGTATCCAACTTCGAGAGCTACCAGGCCAACCGTCTCCATCTCCGTTACCGGGATGAGAACGGCAAGACCCAGCTCGCCCATACTCTCAACGGAAGCTCGCTCGCCCTTCCACGCGTCGTTGCAGCTCTCCTCGAGGACAACCAGAAGGAAGACAGAATCGTCATCCCTGAGGTGCTCAGACCATACACCGGCTTCGATTACATCGACTAGTCTGCCATGGCGGAGAACCTTCAGGAAAGGATTATAGTCGGCATAGACCCCGGAACCAACATACTTGGTTTCGGGGTTATCCGTGCCGTCGGCCGCAGTGTCAGCTATGTTGACATGGGCATCCTTGACCTCCGCAAAGAAAAGGACGCATATTCCAAGCTGCGTCAGATTTACGATACCGTATCAGAAGTCTGCCGTACCTACCACGCCACGGAAATGGCTCTGGAATCTCCTTTCTACGGGAAGAACGCCCAGGTTATCCTTAAGCTCGGACGTGCCCAGGGAGCGGCTATGATTGCCGCGATGGAGCAGGGGATTGAAGTTACGGAATATGCCCCGAGAAAGGCTAAAGAGGCTATTACGGGCAATGGTGCCGCTTCCAAGGAGCAGGTCAGCACCATGATCCAGAAGACTCTTGGCATTCCGCTGGACGACAAGTTCCTGGACGCGACGGATGCGCTTGCAATCGCGCTCTGCCACTTCTACCAGACGACAAACCCGCTGGCTTCGGTCAAGGGATCTTCAAGTTGGGAGAAATTCGTGGCCGCCAATCCGGACCGCGTCAAATAAGCTTGGAGTAGATATCTTTCACTACCAGCCCTGAAAGGGTAAATCCGAAAATAGCGGTAACGGACGCCGTCGTGCCGTTTGCCACGACTTTATCGAAAGTGCATGAGCCGTCATCTTCGGCCTGGCCGACATTAGGCAGCACTTCGTCATCATAGACACATAGGAACTTGCGCGCAGGACAGAGTTTTGCGCGCTTGAATTTTTTTCTGAGAGCGGCTCCGAGCGGGCAGCCTCTGACTTCCCAGAATTCGGCTACGCGTATCCTGGTAGGGTCTACCTTGAGCGCTGCCCCCATGGAGGAGAAGAATACTGCGGAAGTCTCGCAGGCGCGCAGCATCAGCAGCATCTTGTTGCTGAGACTGTCGATGGCGTCGATTATATAGTCATATTCCGACAGATTGAACTTGTCAGCCGTTTCTTCGCCGTAGATTTCCGGGATGGCGGTAATCGAAGCCTCCGGATTGATCTCCAGAAGTCTCTCCTTGAGGGCGTCCACCTTCATCTGGCCGATGGTCCTGGTGGTGGCCATCAGCTGGCGGTTGATGTTGGTGACGCATACTTTGTCCGAATCCACTATCGTCAGGTTGCATATTCCGGAGCGTATCAGCCCTTCTGCGCACCAGCTTCCGACACCTCCGACGCCGAAGATTATGACTTTGGCGGCAGAGAGTTTCTCCAGGCCCTTCTCTCCGAAGAGAAGCCCGGTCCTGTTGAATATGGAATTGCCGGCAATGCTCATTTTCTGAGAGACTTAGGAATGAAACTGCGGGTTACGAGGGCAAGCAGAAGAAGCAGGAAAATGAAAGTGCAGAATTTTCCGGTTACATCTCCGTTCCTGACGAAAAACGTCTCTCCGTCGGTAAGATTAATGGTACCGGAAAGGACTTCCGGCTCCCACCATGTCGTGCGGCTGACGATGTCTCCGCGCTGGTCGATTATCGCCGAGATTCCGGTGTTGGCGCAGCGGGCGATGTCCCTGCGGGTTTCGATCGCCCTGAGGGAAGCATAGCTCAGATGCTGCCTGTATCCGGGAGTGTCGGCCCACCAGGCATCGTTCGTTATCACGGTCAGCGCTTTCGCTCCCTTTCTGACGTAACCGGTGCAGTACTCGCCGTAGACTGATTCATAGCATATTGCGCAGCCCAGAGGAAGCTTTCCTCCGTCCTGAGTCCTGACATTGAGCAGAGAAATCTCGTCCTGCCCTATATCCCGGCCGATAACCCCTCCGAGGGCCTCGTCCAGCGGCCTGAATATCTTCGGGTACGGCATCAGTTCGACTCCGACTACAAGCCGGCTTTTATGGAAGATGTCGTAGTCGTCGCTTCCGTCGGTGATGATGGCGGAGTTGTGACACTCGACCCATATCCCGTCCATGACTTTCCGCGCAGTCTCGGAAGGCCTTTCGTCACTAAAGATATATGTCCATGTAGAAGCCCCGAAAAGGACGTTCGTTCCCGGGTATTCCCTCGCAATCCTTGACAGGCGGCGGAAGGTCTTGCTGTTGCCGATATTATCCGTATCGACGCCGGAAGTGAAAGTTTCCGGCCCGAGGATCAGGAGAGGGGTGGTGTCTGCGGTGTCGCGGTCTTTCATCGCGTCCTGGATCAGTCCGTCGAGGATGGCATCCTGGCTGTCCTGGCTGAGGGCGACGAATTTATGGTAAGGATCAATGTTCGGTTGGGCGATAAGGACATCCAGCGGCTCTCCGGTCTCTTCGTAGTTCTTGTACATGACTTCGGACACTGCGACCGGAGCGACGAAAACGACGACAGTCCCGGTAATCGCGGCGAGGCGGGCTTTCCATCCCAGGCGGCGCCAGTCGTCGTCCGCAATCAGGCAGAGCAGCCCGAATACGGCGAGGTTGCATGCCCATATCCATAGCGACCCGCCGAGCGTGCCTGTATATTCGTACCATTGGACAAGGCTGGTAGTGCGGGCAAAGGAGTTGCCCAGAGTCAGCCATGGCCATGAAATCTCGGCGCTGAAGTAGAATCTTTCCCATGCGATCCACATTAATGCAAGGAAGATATAAGGCAGCGAGCCCCGGAAGGTTTTCTTGCTCCAGCGGAACAGCCCGAAGATCAGGGACATCTGGAGGGCGTTGGCGAAGATTGCGAAAAGGCCGCCTCCGACGGTCGAGATGCAGACCCAGAATGTGGTCGCGGCATTCCACAGTACGAATGTGGAATAATGCCAGATCCAGAATCTTTTTATCTTTCCGACCTCGGCGATCCGTTCCATGCACAATAGCGGGACGAGTCCTATGAGGGCTGCAATGCCGCAGTGCGGTACCAGGAAAGGTATCGACATAAGTGCTGCCGAAAGCAGCATCAGAATAATGAGCGAGACAGTCTCTTTACGCATATCCACCAACTTAGGTTTTACAAATTTACATAGAATTATGCGAAAAAATAGCTAATTTTGTAAATTGCTTGATTACGAAATATGTTATTGGATATACTAAAGGCTTTTCTTGTAGGACTATGCGCCTCTGCCCCGCTCGGACCTATGGCGATACTTGTCCTTCAGAAATCTCTGAGCGGAGGACACAGGGCCGGTTTCTTTACCGGTCTCGGAGCGACTTTCACGGATACGCTTTATTCCGTGATCGCAATCTTCGCCCTTGCCATTACCCAGCAGTTCATAACAGAACACGAGGTATTCATCAAGATAACCGGAGGTATAGCGATAATACTGCTTGGAGCAAACATGCTTTTCAAGGACCCTTTCCGCAAGATGAAGGACCAGAGCGGTCCGTCATATTCGATCAAGGATTTCCTGCAGGCGGTAGCGACCGGACTGAGCAATCCGTTCGCCATACTTATCATAATGTCCCTTTTCGGCTTTTTCGGCCTTGCTCCTGAAAGCCGTGACCTGACAGTCGCTCCGGTGATACTTGCAGTGAGCGGCGGCTCGATGACTTACTGGTTCTTCTACTCGCTGATTTTCAGCAGGATAAGAAAGAACTTCAAACTTAGTACCCTGCTTTGGATCGGAAGGATTTCCGGCGCCATCATAATGATAATCGGTATTGCGCTGGCTTCTGACGGTCTGATGAAGTTAATATTCGAATGATATGCCTGAAATACTGAAAAACTGGATTGTAAAGAACCTGTTGCTGGCGATAGGTCTGTTACTCGCGCTTGTGCTGGTATCGGCACTTTTCCTCAATCTGCTTACCCGTCACGGTAAGGAACTGGTCGTGCCGGACTTCACCAATATGAAGATATCCGAAGCTACTTATACTGCCTCCGTCGACGGAATGCGTATAGAAGTCGTGGACTCTGTATATATCCGCAGGATGGGCAGGGGACTGGTATACAGCCAGAATCCTAAGCCGGGCAGCAAAGTCAAGAAAGGACGCCGTATCCTCCTTACGATCAATTCCGTGACCCCTAAGAAGGTCCAGATGCCTAACCTCGTTGGCTATTCTATGAGGCAGGCCAAGGCGGAACTTTCGTCAAGGGGACTTGCCCTCGGAAAACTCATGTATGTCAGCGATATCGCTACCAACAATGTCCTCAAGCAGTTGTATCGCAATACCGAAATCCGTCCCGGCAGGATGATCGAGAGCGGGGCCACGGTGGACCTGGTCGCCGGCCTGAGCGAGACCGAAAGCATGACCAACGTGCCTGACGTGCGCGGGATGAAGTGCCTTCGCGCCATCGACGCGATCCAAAACAATTCCCTCAACATCGGCAAGCTTAAGTTCGATTCCTCGGTCAAGACTTATTCCGACTCGCTCAACGCCGTTGTCTTGAACCAGTCGCCCGCCGCTTCCCGGATGCCGATGCGCATCGGTTCCGAAGTGACCCTCGCGCTCAGCATCGATCCCGAGAAGGTCGCCAAGGTCGGCCAAGTCGTCGGAGGGAACTGATGGAGAAGATCTATCCCGACGAAGATCTGGAGATCGGTGCCGTTGCATACAACGGCGCCATCGTCGAAGAAGCCGCCAGTGACGAAGAGCAGGGAATGTTCGAGCATTTCCGCCTCAGCGTCGACCCCGGTCAGGCTCCGGTGCGTGTGGACAAATACATGTCCACGCATCTTGAAGAGACCTCCCGCAACCGCATCCAGTCTTCCATCAAGCAGGGGTATGTGCGCGTCAACGGCAAGGTAGCGAAGGCCAATCTCATCATACGTCCCGGTGATGTGATCCAGTTCGTGATG